>Ga0123339_10002728_pt1 | contig 11908 bp, 9 predicted proteins | sample lystaG_FD_89956 | JGI IMG/M metagenome (GOLD analysis project Ga0123339, IMG submission 89956) | Glacier valley bacterial and archeal communities from Borup Fiord, Nunavut, Canada, to study Microbial Dark Matter (Phase II) -... | ecosystem: Environmental > Aquatic > Freshwater > Ice > Glacier ... | reverse complement strand
GACAGCAAAGCTGCTGGTGTTGCAATGGTGGCGTCGGCCTTCCAGTGATCCGTTGCAGCCGTGGCGCCCAGGTAACCATAAGCGGCGGCGACGGTGGGCATGGCGGCGGCGCGGCCTGCCACGATGTCTCGTTCGTCGTCGCCGACATACAGGCATCGTTCAGGAGCAATGCCAATTTGGCGAGCGGCCTCGAGCAACGGGGCCGGGTGCGGCTTGGCGTGCGGCGTGGTGTCACCGCCCACAATGGTTTTGGCTGTGCTGAACAAAGGCATGGCACGGGTTAGGGGCAAAGCGAAGCGTTCTGACTTGTTGGTGACCACGCCCCATTTGAAGCCTGCCTGGTTGAGTTGCTCTATCAAGTCAGCAACACCGTCGAAGGCATAAGTGCGCTCGGTCATGCAGGCTTCGTAGTTTTTAAAAAACTCTTCTTTCAGGGCCTCAAAATCAGAATGGCCGGGAGCGATGCCGAAGGCCACGCCAAGCATGCCGCGTGCACCTGCGCCGGCCATTGACCTGTAGTCGGCCAGGGGCAAGGACGGCAGGCCGCGATCAGTGCGCATTTTGTCGGCAGCGGCGCCCAGGTCTGGTGCGCTGTCAATCAGCGTGCCGTCCAGGTCAAACAAGACAGCTTCAACATTTTTAAACATGTCAGGCTTTGACAGTTGAAAACATGTAGTTGACGCTGGTATTGCTGTCTAGCCAGTAATGCTTGGTCAATGGGTTGTATTGCAAGCCTTTGGTATAAGTCAGATCCAAACCCGCACTGCGGCAATGCCCAGCCAACTCGCTGGGCTTGATCAGCTTGGCGTATTCATGCGTGCCACGCGGCAGCAAATTCAGCACGTATTCAGCGCCCACAATAGCAAACAAAAAGGCCTTGGCATTGCGGTTGATGGTTGAGAAAAAAACATGCCCGCCTGGCTTGACGAGGGTGGCGCAGGCTTTCACTACCAAGGATGGGTCGGGTACATGTTCGAGCATTTCCATACAGGTAACGACATCAAAGCTGGCGGGTTGCTCTGCGGCCAGCGCTTCGGCGCTGATTTCACGGTATTCCACGCCTTCGGTTTGAGCCTCCAGGGCGTGCAGCTGCGCCACCTTCAAAGCTTTGGTCGACAAATCAATACCAAGTACATCTGCGCCCTTGCGCGCCATGGCATCGGCCAAAATACCGCCGCCGCAGCCGACGTCAAGCACGCGTAACCCTTTGAGTGGGACAATGTTGTCTATCCAGTCCAGCCGCAGAGGATTAATTTGATGAAGTGGACGAAACTCGCTTTCCTTGTCCCACCAGCGATGTGCAAGGTCAGAAAATTTAGCCAGCTCGGCGGGGTCAAAGTTATCGTTGATGTGCATGTGATGATTATCGTTCGAGCATAAAAAAACCGCGCCTGTGCGCGGTTTTTTGGAGCGACCCGTAAGGATTACTTGTTAGCGCGAGTACCGACCACTTCGATTTCCACGCGGCGATTTTTCGCACGACCTTCGGAAGTCTTATTGTCAGCAACTGGCTGCTTCTCGCCTTTACCTTCGGTGTAAACGCGGTTTTTCTCAATGCCTTTGGAAACCAAATAAGCCTTGACAGCCTCAGAGCGGCGAACCGACAGCTTCTGGTTATACGTATCGCTACCTACCGAGTCAGTGTGACCCACAGCGATAATAACTTCAAGGTTGATGTCTTTGATCTTGCCGACCAGATCATCCAGTTTGGCTTTGCCTTCTGGTTTGATCACAGACTTGTCGAAGTCAAAGAAAGCATCAGCAGCGTAAGTCACTTTCGTCGCCACAGTCGCTGGAGGTACCACCACAGGAGCAACAGGTGGAGGCGGAGCTACCACGACAGGAGGAGCTGCTCTCGGCACAACCGGAGCAATAGCGCCATCGCAGCCTGGAAAGGCAGTTGCAGGCGTCCAGTTGGCATCGCGCCAGCAGTATTCGTTTGTGCCGTTTTTCCAGACCAGTTCATTTGAACCGTTTTTCCAGTTGTCGACAGTTTGTGCTCCAGCGGCGGTAGCAAGCGCTGCGGAAGCAAACAACATTGCCACTTTGTTGAGTTTCTTCATGGTTCTCCTCTAGAGAAAAGCCGCAGACTGGCTGCGATTGATAAGTTATACGCTATGAATGACCATCACTCACATCGTTACAGTTATTGTGCCACAGGCTTTGAAGCTCACAAGCCTAGATGCGGTCTTGTCTTACGGAGAGCTCAATATCTTTTCAGTTCGTTGCTGTATCGCCACATCATCAAGTCATGATTTCAGGCCTTAAAATCAGTCTTTCGCCCAAACAGGCGAGTCAAAACCATATCCAGGCCGTTCATGACCCAGTTTGCAAAAGAAACCCTGCCCATCAGTCTTGAAGAAGAAATGCGGCGAAGTTACCTCGACTACGCGATGAGCGTGATCGTTGGTCGGGCGCTGCCTGATGCCCGTGACGGTCTAAAGCCCGTCCACAGGCGCGTGCTGTTCGCCATGCATGAGTTGAGCAACGACTGGAACAAGCCCTACAAAAAATCAGCCCGTATTGTGGGCGACGTGATTGGTAAGTACCACCCGCATGGTGACCAGTCGGTGTACGACACCATCGTGCGTATGGCTCAGGATTTCTCCATGCGCCACTTGCTGGTAGACGGTCAAGGCAACTTTGGTTCGGTCGATGGCGACAACGCCGCCGCGATGCGTTATACCGAAATTCGCTTGGCAAAAATTGCCCATGAGTTGTTAGCTGACCTCGACAAAGAAACCGTCGACTTTGGCCCCAACTACGATGGCAGCGAGCAAGAGCCGCTGGTCATGCCAACGCGGCTGCCGAATTTGCTCGTAAACGGCTCGGGCGGTATCGCGGTGGGCATGGCCACAAATATTCCACCCCACAACCTGAACGAAGTGGTTGATGCCTGCCTGCATTTGTTAAACAACCCCCAGGCGACGATCGATGACCTGATGGACATCATCCCAGCACCTGACTTCCCTACCGCTGGCATTATTTACGGTATCAATGGCGTCAAAGACGGCTACCGCACTGGTCGAGGCAAAGTGGTGATGCGCGCCAAATGCCACTTTGAAGATATCGACAAAGGCCAACGCCAGTCCATCATCGTTGACGAGCTGCCTTATCAGGTCAATAAAAAAACGCTTCAAGAGCGGATGGCCGAGCTAGTGCATGAAAAGAAAATTGAAGGTATTAGCCACATTCAGGACGAAAGTGACAAATCAGGCATGCGCCTGGTGATTGAACTGAAACGCGGTGAAGTGCCAGAAGTAGTCTTGAACAACCTGTACAAGCAAACCCAGCTACAAGACACATTCGGAATCAACATGGTGGCCCTGATCAACGGCCAGCCCAAGCTTTGCAACCTGAAGGATTTGATATCGGTCTTTCTGTCCCATCGGCGAGAGGTGGTCACGCGCCGTACCGTGTTCACGCTACGCAAAGCCCGTGAACGTGGCCATGTGCTGGAAGGTCTGGCTGTAGCGCTGGCCAATATTGACGATTTCATTGCCATCATTCGCAACGCGCCGACACCGCCAGTTGCAAAAGCTGAGTTGATGGTCAGACCGTGGGACAGCAAGCTGGTTCGCGAAATGTTGACCCGCACCCGGGCAGATGGCGGCATCGTTAATGCTGACGACTACCGCCCTGATGGTTTGGAAAAACTCTACGGCATGGGCAATGACGGGCTGTATCGCCTTTCTGAAACGCAAGCGCAAGAAATTTTGCAGATGCGCCTACAGCGCCTGACGGGACTTGAGCAAGACAAAATTGTGGCCGAATACAAGGAAGTCATGGCCGAGATTGATGACCTGCTTGACATTTTGGCTAAACCCGAACGGGTGTCCATCATCATTGGTGAAGAACTGGCAACTATCAAGCAAGAATTCGGTCAAACCAAGCTGGGCGCGCGCCGCAGTCAGATTGAGCACAGCTCGTTTGACTTGAGCACCGAAGACTTGATCACGCCCACTGACATGGTGGTGACCTTGTCGCACACGGGCTACATCAAAAGCCAGCCCCTGTCTGAATACCGCGCACAAAAACGTGGTGGGCGCGGCAAACAGGCAACCGCTACCAAAGAAGATGACTGGGTCGATCAGCTCTTCATCGCCAACACGCACGATTACATTTTGTGTTTTTCAAACCGTGGCCGGCTCTACTGGCTCAAGGTATGGGAAGTTCCAGCAGGTTCACGTGGGTCACGCGGGCGGCCTATCGTCAACATGTTCCCGCTGCAGGACGGCGAAAAAATCAACGTTGTGCTGGCACTGACGGGCGACAAGCGTGTCTTTCCCGCAGACCAGTATGTTTTCATGGCGACATCGATGGGCACCGTCAAGAAAACCGCGCTGGACGAATTCAACAACCCCCGCAAAGGCGGCATCATTGCAGTCAATCTTGACGATGGCGACTACCTCATCGGCGCGGCCCTGACGGACGGCAAGCACGACGTCATGCTGTTCAGTGATGGCGGCAAAGCCGTTCGCTTTGATGAAGACGACGTCAGGCCGCTTGGCCGCAATGCGCGTGGCGTGCGCGGCATGGCTTTAGACGTGGGCCAAAGCGTTATTGCGATGCTGGTCGCTGAAGATGAGCAGCAAAGCGTGCTGACCGCCACACAAAACGGTTACGGCAAACGCACATCGATCACCGAATACACGCGCCATGGGCGCGGCACCAAAGGCATGATTGCAATTCAGCAAAGTGAGCGCAACGGCAAAGTGGTTGCTGCCACGCTTGTGCATGCAGATGATGAGATCATGCTGATCACTGACAAAGGTGTTCTGGTACGCACTCGTGTCAGCGAAATCCGCGAAATGGGCAGAGCCACACAAGGCGTAACACTGATTGGCCTTGATGAAGGTTCACAATTGAGCGGCTTGCAACGCATTGTTGAAAACGACGCTGCGCTGGACGAATCGACCGACGCAACACCCCCAGACACAGACACTCAAGATTGAAGCTCAAAATGAAAAAACTCATCTTAACTTTTGCCATGGCCAGCTTGGCATTTTCCGCAACTACCCAAGCGCAAACGGGTGACCCCAAACTGGAATGGGCGACCAAGGCTGTCGCACTTCAGCAAGGTCCGGAACTGGAGCGCCTGGTTAGCCAATTGGCAGACTCTGCGACTCAGGATATCTTGCAAAACTGGGGCCCTAAGCTGCAAACAAACGTAGCGCCTGCGAAAATGGAGGCGGCCAAAGACGGCCTGAACACCGAGCTGAAAAAATACTTTGACGATGTGTCCAAGTCAATCAACGCCAAGGTTGGCAAAGTCAGCACCAGCGCGCTGATTCCGGCTTACATGGAGCGCTTCAGCCTAGACGAGCTCAAGCAACTAGTTGCCTTTTTTGAATCATCTGCTGTCAAAAAATATCAGGCAGCAGCACCTGAGCTGGGAAATGTTTTTGTCAAGCAACTGATAGAAGCAACCAAAGATGATGTGGCCGCACGGACCCGACAATTTGATGATGTAGCAGCCAAAATTGTGGGTGCTGGGCCCGCTGCAGCCAAAACGCCAGCCAACAGCCCAGCGGCATTAGACAAAAGCAAGCCGCCCGTCAAGAAATGAATGTGAATCTGGCGGACCTGCGCATTCAGATTGATGCTATTGACCAAGAGCTACTGGTTCTGTTGAACAGGCGTGCGCAGGTTGCAGAGAAAGTGGGGGAAGTCAAAAAGCGAGAAGGCACTCCATTTTTAAGGCCTGACCGAGTCGCCAAAGTCATTGAGCAAATCCAGCAAGCCAATCAGGGACCGCTAAAAAACGAACACGTAGCGGCGGTGTGGCGCGAAATCATGTCGGCCTGCCTGGCGCTCGAATCTCCTGTACGCGTGGCCTATCTGGGGCCTGCAGGTACTTTTAGCGAACAGGCTGCCTTGCAATTTTTCGGCAGCAGCATTGGACATGTCCCGTGTTCCAGCATTGACGAGGTGTTCCGTGTGACCGCATCGGGCGGCGCGGGTTATGGTGTAGTGCCAGTCGAAAACTCCACCGAAGGCGTTGTGTCGCGTTCGCTTGATTTGTTTTTGAATTCGCCGCTACACATCGTGGGCGAAAGCAGTTTGATGGTCCGCCACAACCTGCTGCGCCTAACCGACAGTATGGAAGGCATTGAGGCGGTTTATGCGCACCCCCAGGCACTCGCCCAGTGCCAGGATTGGCTTACGGCACACCTTCCCAATGCAACCCGGCATGCCGCATCCAGTAATGCTGAAGGCGCACGTCTGGCATCCACCAACCCCGCATGGGCTGGTATTGCAAGCGAGCGCGCAGGCACCCAGTTCGGCTTGCACACGCCAGCAAATGGCATTCAGGACGATGCTAACAATCGCACGAGATTTGCGGTGGTTTGTCTGCCTCAAACCTTGCCAGCGCCACCAGCATCCGGTAACGATTGCACCAGCCTGGTGGTGTCTGTGACCAATCGTCCTGGCGCTGTGCATGACCTGCTTGTGCCACTCAAGGATCACGGCGTTTCCATGACACGCTTTGAGTCGCGTCCAGCCCGATCTGGTCAATGGGACTATTATTTTTATATTGACCTCCAAGGTCACCCAACCCAGGCAAATGTCAAAGCAGCGTTGACTGAGCTGCAGCAGCTGTGCGCTTTTTACAAAGTGTTGGGCGCTTATCCCGTCAGCGAATGACAAACAATAAAAAAACAGGTTTTATGTGATGTTTGAACAACTGGGTCTCATTGGTTGCGGCTTGATGGGCGGTTCGTTTGCACTGGCGCTCAAACGTGCCGGACTTGTCAAGCGTGTCGTGGGTTACAGCAAATCACCGTCGACTACAGAGCGCGCGAGACAGATGGGCGTGATTGACGTTGAAGCGCCATCCGCTTTACTGGCTGTGTCTGGTGCAGACATCGTGTTGCTGGCTGTGCCAGTTTCAGCCACTGAAGCCACATTTAAAGCCATCCGTCACCTCGTGACGCCAAACACACTGATCATGGACGTGGGTTCCACGAAGCGCGATGTAGTCGATGCGGCCCGCCGCGTGCTGCGCGACCAGGTGGGCTGCTTCGTGCCTGCACACCCTATCGCCGGCAAGGAAGTCTCTGGGGTAGAACATGCGGATGCCAATTTATATACTGGCAAACAGGTGATTTTGACGCCGATCGAGCGTACCTTTACTGCGCAATTGAGCAAAGCAACAAGCCTGTGGACGGCGTTGGGTTGTCATGTGGTGCAAATGTCGCCGCAAGCCCATGATGCAGCTTATGCGGCTGTCAGTCACCTGCCCCACCTGATCGCTTTTGCATTGATAAACAGTATTTCTGGCCAACCGCATGGTGCCGACTATTTGTCGTTGGCAGGGCCGGGCTTTCGTGACTTCACCCGCATTGCCGCCAGTGACCCCAAAGTGTGGCGAGACATTCTGGTTACCAACCGCGAAGAGCTGCTTGCCCAGTCGAAAATCTTTCAGCAAACTTTGCAGTCGCTTGAGAAATTGATTAACAACAGCGACGGTGACAGCCTTGAGCGGCTGATTGAGTTGGCCAGCGACACGCGGGCGAACTGGCGCATCAGCTCACAAAAACCGCATAAATAAAGCGTTGCATGTTTGACATTGCATATCTGGAAATCCCTGCGCTGACGCGCGTGAGCGGAAAGGTTCAGCTGCCAGGCTCCAAAAGTATTTCCAACCGGGTGCTGCTGCTTGCGGCATTAAGCGAAGGCAAAACACAAGTCCATGATCTGCTGGAATCAGATGACACGGCCGTTATGCTGACAGCGCTTAAGCAACTGGGCTGCGTCATTGAAAAAACCAGTGGCGGTGTGAGCATTGCTGGCTTGGGCGGGCAACTGTCAGGCACCAAAGCGAAACTTTTCATGGGAAATGCTGGCACGGCCATGCGGCCCTTGACAGCAGCGCTGGCCATGCTGGGCGGCGAGTTCGAGTTGTCTGGCGTAGCGCGCATGCATGAGCGCCCGGTTGGTGACCTGGTCGATGCACTGCGGCAACTCGGCTGCGGCATCGACTACTTGGGCCAAGACGGATTCCCGCCATTGCGTTTGCACGCCAGACCGCCAGGTCGGCTTTTGCTGGATGTACCCATTCGCGTTCGCGGGGATGTGTCCAGCCAGTTTTTAACCGCCCTGCTGATGGCACTGCCGCTGGTGGCCAGCAGCGACATTCACATTGAAGTCGTGGGTGAGCTGATATCAACACCCTATATTGAAATCACGCTTAATCTGCTGGCGCGCTTTGGCATTCATGTGATGCGTGAGGGCTGGCAGCGTTTTACGATTCCAGCGGGTAGCGAGTACCAGTCACCAGGCGATATTTATATCGAGGGTGATGCATCATCTGCTAGCTATTTTATAGCTGCTGGTGCTCTGTTTCATTGGTCTACAGGCCAGAAATACCTCGAAATTCAGGGTTTGGGAACGGATTCCATTCAAGGCGATATCCGTTTTATTGAAGCTGCCCGCCAGATGGGCGCGCAAATTGAAAGTACGCCTAATTCGTTGTGCATTTCACCCGCCAAGCGTGGTGAAGCGGGTCAGCGGCCCCTCAAAGCCATTGACCTGGACTGCAATCACATCCCGGATGCAGCCATGACCCTGGCGGTGATGGCACTGTACGCAGAAGGCACTACCGTGCTGCGCAACATTGCTAGCTGGCGCGTGAAAGAAACCGACCGACTTGCTGCCATGGCTTGCGAGCTGCGCAAGCTCGGCGCGCAGGTTGAAGAAGGGGCTGACTACATCAAAATCACGCCACCCGCCCAGATTTCTGACTGGAAAGCAGCAAGCATTCACACCTATGACGACCACCGTATAGCCATGTGTTTTTCACTGGCAGCGTTCAATCCGGCAAAGCTGCCCATTCGCATTCTTGATCCCAAATGCGTGGCGAAAACCTTTCCCGACTACTTTGAAACACTATTTTCAGTAGCGCAGACCGAGACAGACCGCATCCCCGTCATTTGTATCGACGGCCCAACCGCATCTGGCAAAGGCACGCTGGCATCGACCGTGGCGCAGCGCCTGGGCTACCACTACCTTGACTCGGGTGCTCTCTACCGCCTTGCAGCCTTTGCCGCAGCCACGCAAGGCATCGACTTGAATGACGGGGTGGGTGTAGCCAATGTGGCGCGCAGCTTGTCAGTGCGATTTACAGGAGAGACGATATGGCTGGCTGGCCAGGATGTTTCCAGCGCTATTCGCACAGAAGAAGCGGGCATGGCCGCCTCCCAAGTGTCGAGTCACCCTGAGGTACGCACCGCTTTGCTGGCACTTCAGCACAGTTTTCGCACCCTGCCAGGCTTGGTCGCCGACGGCCGCGACATGGGCACAGTGATTTTCCCGAATTCCGAGCTTAAAATTTACCTGACGGCCAGCACTGTCCACAGAGCCGAACGTCGTCATAAGCAGTTGATTTCAAAGGGGAATTCAGCTACACTACTTGACGTTGAGCAAGATTTAAAGGCTCGCGACCAGCGTGATACATTACGAAAAACAGCGCCTCTAAAACCTGCTTATAACGCCAAGCTGCTGGACAACTCTGATTTATCGATTGAAACATCGGTGCATCAGGTACTTGACTGGTGGCAAAGCACCCGGCCCTTTTGATCCCAGCACCTCGGTGGATGCGCCTCAACGCGCATTGGTCAAGCGGATATTTAACTTAACCCGCCGTCTTGATTGACAGCAACAACATTCCGCAAGCAGATTTAAAAACCTTTCGGCAATTGTGCTGACTGAACCCTGCGTTGTGGACAAGGAAACTACATGTCTGAATCTTTTGCCGACCTATTTAACGAATCGCTCAAGCGCTCTGAAATGCGCACCGGTGAAGTCATTACCGCTGAAGTCGTTCGCATCGACCACAACCACGTCGTTGTCAACGCCGGACTGAAGTCCGAGGCCTATGTGCCCCTCGAAGAATTCAAAAACGACCAGGGCGAACTTGAAGTTCAAGTCGGCGACTTTGTGTCAGTTGCCATCGACTCGGTCGAAAACGGCTACGGCGACACCCTGCTGTCGCGCGACAAAGCCAAGCGCCTGGCCTCATGGATGAGCCTGGAAAAAGCGCTGGAATCCGGCGAATTTGTCACTGGCCAGACCAGCGGCAAAGTCAAAGGTGGCCTGACCGTGTTGGTCAACGGCATCCGCGCTTTCTTGCCCGGTTCACTCATCGACACCCGCCCCATCAAAGACTTGTCTCCGTACGAGAACAAGACCATGGAATTCAAGGTCATCAAACTTGATCGCAAGCGCAACAACGTCGTGCTGTCACGCCGTGCTGTGGTCGAAGCGTCGATGGGCGAAGAGCGTGCCAAGCTGATGGAAACCCTCAAAGAAGGTTCTTCTGTCAAGGGCGTGGTCAAAAACATCACCGAATACGGTGCCTTCGTTGACCTGGGCGGCATTGACGGCTTGCTGCACATCACCGACATGGCATGGCGCCGCGTGCGTCACCCAAGCGAAGTGGTGACGGCTGGCCAGGAAATCGTGGCCAAGATTCTCAAGTTCGACACCGAGAAAAACCGCGTGTCATTGGGTCTAAAACAAATGGGCGACGACCCATGGATGGGCGTGAACCGCCGCTACCCACAAAGCACCCGCCTGTTCGGCAAGATCACCAACATCGCCGACTACGGCGCATTTGTTGAACTCGAGCCAGGCATCGAAGGCCTCGTGCACGTGTCCGAGATGGACTGGACCAACAAGAACGTTGCGCCTAACAAGCTCGTCGCACTTGGCGATGAAGTTGAAGTCATGGTCTTGGAAATCGACGAAGACAAGCGCCGTATCAGCCTGGGCATGAAGCAGTGCAAGGCCAACCCATGGCAAGAGTTTGCAGTCGACACCAAGCGCGGTGATCGCGTCAAGGGCCCGATCAAATCCATCACCGACTTCGGCGTGTTCGTCGGCTTGGCTGCTGGTATTGACGGCCTGGTGCATTTGTCTGACCTGTCATGGAACGAGCCAGGCGAAACCGCCGTGCGCAACTACAAAAAGGGTCAGGAAGTCGAAGCTATTGTCCTGGCTGTGGATGTGGACCGCGAGCGTATTTCCCTCGGTATCAAGCAACTTGATTCTGACCCGTTCACCACGTTTGTGTCGATCAACGACAAGGGCGCGATTGTGACTGGCAAGGTCAAAACTGTAGATGCAAAAGGTGCTGAGATTGACCTCGGTGAAGACATCATTGGTTACCTGCGCGCCAGCGAAATCAGCCGTGACCGCGTTGAAGACGCGCGCAACGTGCTCAAAGAAGGCGACGAAGTTTCTGCGGTTGTGGTGAACGTGGATCGCAAGACCCGCAACATCCAGCTGTCCGTCAAAGCCAAGGACAACGCTGACCAGCAGGAAGCTATGGCCTCCCTGAGCCAGCAGTCTGCCAAAGAAAGCTCTGGCTTGACCAACCTTGGCGCTTTGTTGCGCGCCAAGATGGACAGTTCGGAGAAGTAGAAAAGTTTTGCGGGACTGACCAGACGAAGCAGCAAAGCTGCCCGTCTGCTCTGTCCCCAAACTGATCAATTCCCGATCCTAGTCTCCGATTTCATGACCCGAAGCGATCTAGTAGAAGAACTGGCCAACCGGTTTGGCCAGCTCACGCACCGTGATGCTGAATATGCCGTCAAGACAATTCTTGACGCCGTCAGCGATGCACTGGTGCGCGGCCACAGAATCGAGATTCGGGGCTTTGGCAGCTTTTCCGTCAACCGCAGGCCACCGCGCATGGGCCGCAACCCACGTTCAGGTGAGAGCGTAGCCATTCCTGAAAAGCGCGTGCCGCATTTCAAACCAGGCAAAGCCCTGAGGGAAGCGGTAGATGCTCGTACCGAAGCTTTACTGTCGGCGCGGCCAATAGTAAAAAACGCAAATTAGTTACAACTGCTACGCAGCTAACTACAATTAAACAGCTAACTCAAAAAGGCTGCTCTTAAGT
>Ga0123339_10002727_pt1 | contig 11922 bp, 8 predicted proteins | sample lystaG_FD_89956 | JGI IMG/M metagenome (GOLD analysis project Ga0123339, IMG submission 89956) | Glacier valley bacterial and archeal communities from Borup Fiord, Nunavut, Canada, to study Microbial Dark Matter (Phase II) -... | ecosystem: Environmental > Aquatic > Freshwater > Ice > Glacier ... | reverse complement strand
CCGTGAGAGGAACATTCAAATCACAGCGGACGATGACCGTCCTGCCCGCGAGCGAACCGAGAGAATCGATCGTGCGGAGCGTCATCCGGCAGCCTTACAGGCGGTCAGCGACGTACTTGGTGAAGTCGACAAGCCGGTTGGAGTAGCCCCACTCGTTGTCATACCAGCCCGCGATCTTCACTTGGTTTCCGATGACCTTGGTGAGACCGGAATCGAAGATACAAGAGTGCGGGTCGCCCTGGATGTCGCTGGAGACAATCGGATCTTCGGTGTAGCTGAGGAAGCCCTTGAACGGGCCACTCTCTGCCGCCGCCTTGTAGGCGGCATTGACTTCGGCGACGGTGACGTTGCGGCTGGCCTCGATCGTGAGGTCGGTGATTGAGCCGGTGGGCACTGGCACGCGGAGCGCGTAGCCGTCGAGCTTGCCGATGAGTTCGGGGACAACCAGGCCGAGGGCTTTCGCCGCGCCGGTCGAGGTCGGGATGATGTTGAGGGCGGCGGCACGGGCACGACGAAGGTCGCTGTGCGGACCATCCTGCAAGTTCTGGTCGGCGGTATAGGCGTGCACTGTAGTCATGAGACCGCGTTCAATGCCGAAGGCCTCCATGAACACCTTGGCCAACGGCGCGAGACAGTTGGTGGTGCACGACGCGTTGGAGAGGATGTGCTGGGTCGCAGGGTCGTAAAGGTGCTCGTTGACGCCCATGACGAAGGTGCCGTCGTCGTCGGTCGCGGGAGCAGAGATGATGACTTTCTTGGCACCGGCTTCGATGTGCTTGGTCGCATCCTTCGCGTTGGTGAAGCGACCGGTCGACTCGATGACGATATCGACGCCGAGGGCACCCCAGCCGAGGTTCGCGGGATCGCGCTCGGCGAGCACCTTGATGCGCTTGCCACCGACCACAATAAACTCGCCGTCTACCGATACGTCCTCAGACAGGCGCCCGGCGACGGAGTCGTACTTGAGGAGGTGCGCGAGCGACTTGGGGTCGGAGAGGTCGTTGACGGCGACGACTTCGAGGTCGGCGCCCTGCGCGAGAGCCGCGCGGAGGTAATTGCGACCAATGCGGCCGAAGCCGTTGATACCGATCTTGACAGTCAAGGGAACTCCTGTTGCTGAGGCGCCGTGAGCGCGACTTCCTGGGGGATGTGGTGGAATGCAGATGAGAGCGGGGGTGCGGCCGGGAAAACCGGCCGCACCACGCCGATTTGCTATGACAGTATCAGCAGGCCGTTCGTCTTTTCACGAGCGACGTCGAAACGCTTCTGCACGTTCGCCCAGTTGGCGATATTCCAGAACGCCTTCACGTAGTCCGCTCGCACGTTCTTGTAGTCGAGGTAGTACGCGTGCTCCCAGACGTCGAGCATCAGAACCGGAACGGTGCCGGCGGCGAAGTTCGACTGCTGGTCGAAGAACTGACTGATCAGCAGCTTTTGACCGATCGAGTCCCAGACCAGGGCAGCCCAGCCGGAGCCCTGCACGCCCAGCGCGGCCGCGGTGAAGTGCGCCGAGAACTTGTCGAAGGATCCAAAGTTGTCGTCGATTGCAGAGGCGAGCTGTCCGACCGGCTTGTCGCCACCATCCGGTGAGAGGTTGGTCCAGAAGATGGAGTGGTTCACGTGACCACCGAGGTTGAAGGCGAGATCCTTTTCGAGCTTGTTGACGTTGGCAAGGTCACCAGAGTCGCGGGCGGCCGCGAGCGCGGCGACGGCCGCATTTGCTCCGGTCACGTAAGCCTGGTGATGCTTGGAGTGGTGAAGCTCCATGATGTCGCCGCTGATGCTCGGAGCGAGTGCTCCGTAGTCGTATCCCAGTTCGGGCAGAGTGTAATCGGCCATAGTGCGATCTCCTTTGTGATTAGCCCCGCTGACGCAGCAAATCCCCATCAGCACGAGTCTTTTTTAGTGTACTCGGCACGGCACAGGCACAATTTAGATGCCTCCCTCCCGGACAGGACACCTTCAGTGCTTGTTCAGAAGCGTGACCGATCCGGCATGCCCGATCGCTTAGATTTCCTCATAGTCCGGCGGCAGATTTGCGTCTGTGCCCGGGATCCCGAGATCGACAGCACGCTTGTCGGCCATGGCGAGAAGGCGGCGGATGCGGCCTGCCACGGCATCCTTGGTCATCGGCGGATCCGCGTGATGGCCGAGTTCGTCGAGGCTCGAATCCCGGAACCGTAATCGCAAGTCTCCCGCGTAACGCAGGTGTTCGGGCACGTTGCCTTCGAGGATCTCGAGAGCACGCTCGACGCGAGCACACGCCGCCACTGCGGCCTGCGCGGAACGGCGCAGGTTCGCATCGTCGAAATTGACCAGTCGATTGGCCGTCGCGCGCACCTCCCGGCGCTGGCGCAGTTCCTCCCAGTTCAGCACGGTCGAATGTGCACCCATATGCACCAGCATCGCGCTGATGGCCTCGCCGTCACGGATGACGACCCGGTGGACTCCGCGCACCTCCCGCGCTTTCGCCGCGACCTTCAGCCGGCCGGCAGCGCCGACCAGAGCCATGGCGGACTCGTTGCCCGGGCAAGTGATCTCGAGAGCCGCCGAGCGACCGGGGTCGGTGAGCGAGCCATACGCAAGAAATGCGCCACGCCAGACGGCGGCAAGCTCGTCGCGGCTTCCGGTGGTGAGCCTGTTCGGAAGGCCGCGGATCGGTCGGCGGCGGGCGTCTAGCAGCCCGGTCTGCCGAGCAAGAGTCTCTCCCCCGTCGAGCACTCGCACGAGGTAGTGGCTCGTGCGACGAAGACCGGATGCGGAGATCACGGAGATTTCGCTCTTCACTCCATACAACTCGGCAAGATCTTTGCGCACGCGTCGGGCGAGCTGTGCAGTGTCGAGCTCAGACTCGATAGCGATGCGTCCGGAGATCATGTGCAGGCCCCCGGAGAAGCGGAGAATGGTGGCGAGCTCAGCTGCCCGGACTGTTGTCTTGCTTACCTCGATGCGAGAGAGTTCATCTTTGACGTCGGCGGTGAGAGCCAATCCGATTTCCTAACTTTCAGTTATTCGAGGATGGCGCGCCCTGATCTCGCAGATTTGGCCGGGGTTTAGGGCCATCAGGGATTTGGGCCAACGGGGTTTTGGACGATGGAAGTTCTGGACGATGAAAGGTCAGGATCATGAAAGTTCAGGGCGATCGACGTTCAAAGCCATCGACGTTCAAGCCCCTCGATTTTATCGCGGAGGGAGGCACTATTCGCGACCGAGGTCGCGATGTTTGATGCTGACGGCGACTCCGGGTTGCTCGCGCAAAAGGGCAGCCAGTCGTTGTACGATCGCGACCGACCGGTGTTTCCCCCCCGTGCATCCAATGGCGATCGTAGCGTGTCTCTTGTTCTCGCGCTGATAGCCGGCGAGTACTGGCTCGAGTGCACGCACATACCGATCGACAAATTCGTCGGCGCCCTCCTGGGCGAGCACATACTCGCTCACCGGGTCATCCAGCCCGCTGAGGGCGCGCAGGGCCGGGTTCCAAAACGGATTAGGGAGAAAACGCATGTCCGCCACGAGGTCGGCATCGACCGGGAGCCCATATTTATAGCCGAAGCTCAGCACGGTGAGCTGGAGACCAGGGGTATCGGCGCTCGAGAAGGTTTCAGAGATCTTCGTTGCGAGCTGATGGATGTTGAGGTCGGAGGTGTCGACGACGAGATTGCTGGACTCGCGCAGTCCGAGCATCCGCTGTCGTTCAGCACCAATACCGTCGAGAAGCGTTCCGTCACCCTGGAGGGGATGGGGCCGTCGAACCTGCTCGAACCGCCGAACGAGCGCGGCATCAGTCGCCTCAAGAAAGAGCACGCGAACGGGAGTTGCCTCACGGAGCGCTTCAATTGTTTGTTCGAAATCTGCGAACAGCTTGCCGCCCCGCACATCGACGACTGCGGCGACCTTCGGCAGGTTGTTGCCCGCCTTACCCGCCAACTCGACCAGTAGACGCAGCATCTGGGGCGGGAGATTATCGACGACATACCAGCCGAGGTCCTCCAGAGCATTGCCGACGGTGGATCTCCCTGCACCCGACATGCCGGTGACGATGAGTACCTCCTGGTGCTGTTCGGGCTGCTGGTAGCTGTCCCCAGTCATCGCGTAGTCACGCCTTCACTCCTATACTGTTGGCTGCGAGTCAAGCCTACCGACCAAGTCACTCGCGGAGTTTCTCGAAGATGGTTTGCGCGATGACGTCTCCCACACCCTTGACCTCGGCGATCGCCACCGGATCCGCGGCACGAAGTTGAGTGACCGAGCCGAAATGACGAAGCAGTTCCTTCACGCGAGCCGGGCCGAGCCCGGGAATTTCGGAGAGCACCGACCCGACATCGCGCTTCCGCCGCTGGCGCTGGTAGGTAATCGCAAACCGATGGGCTTCGTCTCGAATGCGTTGGATCAGAAAAAGCGCGTCGCTGTTGCGCGGAAGGATCACGGGATAGTCGTTACCGGGGAGCCAGATTTCCTCAAGCCGCTTCGCAATGCCGCACAGCGCAATCCCAGTGATGCCGGCGTCGTCCAAGGCGCGAGCGGCGGCGGCCACCTGCGGCTGTCCACCGTCAACGATGAGGAGGTTGGGGCGATACGCGAACTTCGCACGCCCCGGTGCCTCGACGGCCTCTCCCTCCAGCGACGGATCCACTGCCGCGAGAGCGGAATCGTCATTGAGATGCGTAAGACGTCGAGAGAGCGTCTGATAGATCGATTCTGTATCGTCTGTGGACTCCGAAATACTGAAACGACGGTACTGGTCCTTGCGCGGCAGACCGTCTTCGAACACGACCATCGAGGCCACGATATTGGTACCGCTCAGGTGGGATACGTCGTAGCACTCCATTCGCAACGGGGCATCCTCCATGCCGAGGGCTTCCTGGATATCAGCGAGAGCCTGGGATCGCGCCACAAAATCCCCGCTACGACGCGTCTTGTACAGGATCAGGGCATTGCGTGCATTGGTGGCAACGGTGAGAGCGAGTGCGGCGAGTTCGCCGCGCTGGGCGACTCGCATGACCACCTTCCCCGGTCCGGACCGCCCCTGTGCGGACCGTCCCTGTGCGGACCGTCCCTGTGCGGACGGTCCCTGTTTGAGGTCTCGTTCAACTCGAAGCTCCGTGAGCCAGGTCTCCAGCTCGGCCGCGTCCTCCGGTAGCGCGGGAACCACTACCAGCCGCGGCGGATCGAGCTCGTCGTAGGCATTATGCACGACCGTCTCCACCAGCTCGTCTAGCTCGAGGTCGAGTTCCTTGTCGACTACCCAGCTGCGCACTCCGCGGATACGCCCACCACGCACCGTGAATTGCTGCACTGCAGCGGCGAGCTCGTCGTGCGCGATGCCGAAGATATCAGCATCCACATCTTCCGAGAGCACAACGGTATTTTTCGACAGGGCGGTTTCGAGAGCGCCGAGCTGGTCACGAAATTTCGCCGCGGATTCATAGTCCTGCACGGCCGACGCGGCTTTCATCCTCTTGGAGACTTCGCCGATGTACTTTGAGTCATTCCCCCCCATGAACGATGCGAAGTCGAGTGCGATCGACTTGTGCTCCGCCTGGGAGACCCGACCGACGCAGGGCGCCGCGCACTTGCCGATGTCGCCGAGCAGGCACGGTCTGCCGGTCTGCTCCGCACGCTTGAAGGTCGATTCTGAACAGCTGCGCATCGGAAATGCCTTGAGCATGATGTCCACTGTTTCGCGAATCGCCCAGACTTTCACGTACGGCCCGAAGTAGCGGGCGCCTCTGAGGTTGCGGTTGCGGGTCACCAGCACTCGCGGCACATCTTCGCCGAGGGTGATCGCCAGGTAGGGATAGGACTTGTCATCACGGAACTGCACGTTGAACGGTGGATCAAATTCTTTGATTCAGGTGAACTCGAGCTGAAGAGCTTCGAATTCCGTACCGACGACGGTCCATTCGACGGATGCCGCGCTCAGCACCATGCGCCGCGTGCGCTCATGCAGGCTCGCCAGAGGCGCGAAGTAGTTGCTCAGGCGCGCACGCAGATTCTTCGCTTTGCCGACGTAGAGCACACGCTGGGCGGCATCACGAAAGCGGTAGACCCCGGGCTGCTGGGGGATCTCACCCGCTTTCGGGCGCCACAGTACGGTGTCAGACACGGCCGTTACGTGGTCGCGAGAGCTTCTGCACGGGCCCCGGCGGACTTCTTGCGGCGCACGGGGGTCACGACCGCGGGCAAGACCTCCTTGAGGAACGAGCCGGTGAAACTCGCTTCTACGGTAGCGAGATGCTCTGGTGTGCCGACCGCGAGGATCTTTCCTCCGCCGGCACCGCCCTCCGGACCGAGATCGATCAGCCAATCCGCAGACTTGATCACGTCGAGATTGTGCTCGATCACGATGACGGTATTTCCCTTGTCGACGAGGCCGTTGAGCACCAGAAGGAGCTTGCGTACGTCTTCAAAGTGCAGCCCGGTGGTGGGCTCATCGAGCACGTAGATGCTGCGGCCCATCGATCGCTTCTGCAGCTCGGTCGCGAGCTTCACCCGCTGTGCCTCACCACCAGAGAGCGTCGTGGCGCTCTGGCCGAGACGCACATATCCGAGCCCGACGTCGACGAGGGTCTTCAAGAACCGGCTGATAGAGGAGATCGCCTCGAAGAAATCAGCGGCCTCGCTGATCGGCATGTCCAACACCTCCGCGATGCTCTTGCCCTTGTAGTGCACCGCGAGCGTCTCGCGGTTATAGCGTGCCCCATTACAGACCTCGCACACCACGTAGACGTCCGGGAGGAAGTTCATCTCGATCTTGATCGTTCCGTCGCCTGAACAATTCTCACAGCGCCCGCCCTTCACGTTGAAGCTGAATCGACCGGGCAGGTAACCCCGCGCTTTGGCGTCCTGGGTCTCGCTGAAGAGGTTGCGGATTTTATCGAACACTCCGGTGTAGGTGGCCGGGTTGGAGCGTGGTGTGCGCCCGATCGGCGCTTGGTCTACGTGCACGACCTTGTCGAGGTTGTCAAGACCGGTAACGCGCGTGTGCTTTCCCGGGATCTGGCGGGCACCATTGAGCTCGTTGGCCAGCACCTTATAGAGGATGTCGTTGATCAGGCTTGACTTACCCGATCCGCTGACACCCGTGACCGCGGTGAAGGTCCCCAGCGGAAATTCGACTGTGACGTTTCGCAGGTTGTTAGCGCGGGCGCCCTCCACCGTGAGCATTCTCTTTTTGTCGATCAAGCGGCGGGATTTCGGGGTCTCGATCGAGCGGCGGCCGGAGAGGTAATCGCCGGTCATCGAATCTGTGTTGGCGAGCAGCGCTTCGTACGACCCGGAGTGCACAACCTCTCCGCCGTGCTCGCCCGCACCGGGACCGATGTCGACGATCCAGTCCGCCGTGCGAATGGTGTCTTCGTCGTGTTCGACCACGATGAGGGTATTGCCGAGGTTTTTCAGCTTGACGAGAGTCTCGATGAGCCGCCGATTGTCACGCTGATGCAGTCCGATACTCGGCTCGTCAAGCACGTACAACACGCCGGTGAGGCCCGATCCGATCTGCGTGGCGAGTCGGATGCGCTGGGCTTCGCCACCCGAAAGCGAGCCGGCTGACCGAGAGAGATTGAGATAACTCAGACCGACTTCAATCAGGAACTCGAGCCGCAATCGGATCTCTCGCAGCACCTGAGCTGCGATCTTCGCATCACGCGCGGAGAGCTCGAGTCGCTGCATGAAGTCGAAGGCATCGACGAGACTGAGCTCTGCGACATCCGCGATGTTGTAATCGTGTACGGTGACGGCAAGCACTTCGGGCCTGAGCCGTTTCCCGTTACAGACCGGGCAGTTGATTTCTCGGAGATATGCCGAGTAACGCTGCCGTGCCGAATCGGTCTCGGCCTCGAGGAACTTGCGCTCGATGTAAGGCATCACGCCCTCGAACCCGGTGGAATACTTCATCTCACGGCCGAAGCGGTTCTTCCACCTGACGGTTACCTCGAAGTCGTTCCCCTTGAGGATCGCCTTCTGAACGTCCGTGCCAAGGTCGCGCCATGGCGTCCTGAGCGAGAAGTCGAGGTCGGCGGCGAGGCCTTCAAGCAATCGCTGAAAATAGTTGAACAAGCCCTTGCCCGACTGTGTCCAGGGGAGGATCACGCCGTCGGCGAGGCTGAGGGCCGGGTCTCCGAGCAGCAGTTCCGAGTCGACCGACATCCTGGTGCCAAGACCGGAGCACGCGGGGCAGGCACCAAATGGGGCGTTGAAGGAGAAGGTGCGCGGCTCGATCTCGGTGAGCTGCACCGGATGCCCGTTCGGACACGACAGCTTCTCGCTGAAGTTGCGCCAGGCGTCGGGACCGGTGGCATCGACATAGTTGACGCTGACGAGGCCATCGGTGAGCCGAAGAGCGGTCTCGAGGGAATCGGTCAGCCTTGTGAGAATGTCATCGGCGGCGACGAGACGATCGACGACAACCGAGATGTCGTGTTTGTACTGCTTTTTCAGGGTCGGCGGCTCGCTGAGCTGAATCTGCTCGCCGTCTACAATTGCGCGCGAATAGCCACTCGCAGCGAGTTCCTTGAAAAGGTCGACGAACTCACCTTTTTTCTGCGAGATCACCGGACTCACGATCTGATAGCGCACCCCGGTTTCGAGGGTCATCAGCTGGTCGGCGATCTGTTGTACCGACTGGCGTTCGATTTTCTCGCCGCAAATTGCGCAGTGGGGCACCCCGATACGGGCCCAGAGGAGCCGCATGTAGTCGTAAATCTCAGTGATCGTGCCCACCGTTGAGCGCGGGTTTCGATTGGTGGACTTCTGGTCGATTGAGACGGCCGGACTCAAGCCATCGATGAAATCGACGTCAGGGCGGTCGACCTGGCCGAGGAACTGGCGTGCGTATGCAGACAGAGATTCGACATAACGACGCTGGCCCTCGGCAAAGATCGTGTCAAAGGCAAGCGAGGACTTTCCTGACCCGGACAGACCGGTGAACACCACCAGCGAATCTCGAGGAATCTCGAGGTCGACACCCTTGAGATTGTGAACTCTCGCCCCGTGGACGGAAAGCTTTGAACCGGACTCAACGCGGGAAATAGACACTCTTAACAGTCTATGCAGGCCACCGACAGTGAAGCCCCGCGTTCGCTCAGTGCGTAGCGGTAAGTGACATCCCGTCTGGCTTCGCGGTGATGCACTACTCGTGCCGATCTGTTCAGGAGAGGTGCCCCGCGGCTTCCATCTGCCGAAGCTCCTTCTTGAGATCGGATACCTCGTCACGAAGCCGTCCGGCCAACTCGAACTTGAGCTCCCCCGCGGCCAGCAACATCTGGTCGTTGAGATCTCGGATGATCGACTCGAGGTCGTTCGCGCCACTGGCTGCCAGCCCCCCATGACGCTTGAGGTTCGGAGTGGGAGACCGCTTGCGGCCGTCCCGATTGGACAGAAGCGCTGCCGTATCCGCGCCCTCGCGGTTGAGCGACTCGGTGATGTCGGCGATCTTCTTTCGAAGCGGTTGCGGATCGACCCCGCGCTCGAGGTTGTACGCCACCTGCAACTCTCGGCGACGAGTGGTCTCAGAGATTGCATGCTTCATGGAGTCGGTCATCACGTCGGCGTACATGTGCACGGCTCCGGAGACATTTCGCGCCGCACGCCCGATGGTCTGGATGAGCGAGGTCGAGGAACGCAGGAAGCCCTCCTTGTCGGCGTCGAGAATCGCCACAAGGGAGACTTCCGGGAGGTCGAGACCCTCTCTCAACAGGTTGATTCCAACGAGCACGTCATACACCCCTTGGCGGAGTTCCGTAAGCAGTTCGACCCGGCGAAGGGTGTCGACATCCGAGTGCAGGTAGCGCACTCGCACGCCGGCCTCGCCCAGGAATTCGGTGAGTTCCTCCGCCATTTTCTTGGTGAGCGTCGTGACGAGCACGCGTTCATTGGCCGCAGTGCGCTTACGGATCTCCTCGAGCAGGTCGTCGATCTGCCCCTTGGACGGTTTGACGACGATCTCCGGGTCGATGAGACCGGTGGGGCGGATGATCTGCTCCACGATGCTGTCGGTGATGCCCATCTCATATTTCCCGGGCGTGGCCGAGAGATACACCTTCTGGCCCACCCGGTCGAGAAACTCGTTGAACTTGAGCGGACGGTTGTCCAGCGCACTCGGCAGCCGAAAACCGTGATCCACGAGCGTTCGTTTGCGCGAGGCATCCCCCTCGTACATCGCACCAATTTGGGGCACGGTCACATGCGACTCGTCGATTACGACAAGAAAATCGTCGGGAAAATAGTCGATCAGGCAGTGTGGAGCTTCGCCCGCCTGTCGCTGATCGATATGACGCGAGTAGTTCTCGATTCCGCTGCAGAATCCGATCTGTTCCATCATCTCGATGTCGAAGGTCGTGCGCATGCGGAGCCGCTGAGCCTCGAGCAGTTTGCCCTCTCGCTCGAGTTGCTTCAGCCGCTCGTCGAGCTCCACCTTGATGGTCTTGATGGCCGCTTCTATGCGTTCCTCGCCCGCCACATAGTGCGACCCGGGAAATACTGATACCGCGTCGAGCTTCTTGACGACATCACCGGTAAGCGGATGCAGGCTGTAGAGTCCCTCGATCTCGTCACCGAACATTTCGATGCGGATCGCGAGTTCCTCATACATGGGAATGATCTCGATGGTGTCACCGCGCACCCGAAAGTTTCCACGCGAAAAATCCACGTCATTGCGCTGGTACTGCATCGATACGAACTTGCGGATGAGGGTCTCACGATTGATCTTCATGCCGACCTGAAGGGCCATCATGGCGTCGAGGTACTCCTCAGAAGAGCCGAGACCGTAGATGCAGGACACCGTGGAGACGACGATCACATCGCGGCGGCTGAGCAGAGAGTTTGTGGTGGAGTGCCGGAGCCGTTCGACTTCGGCGTTGATCGACGAGTCTTTTTCGATGAAGGTATCGGTCTGCGGCACATAAGCCTCGGGCTGATAGTAGTCATAGTACGAGACGAAGTACTCCACGGCGTTGTTCGGCATCAGTTCGCGGAATTCATTGGCCAACTGCGCAGCAAGAGTCTTGTTGTGGGCAAGCACGAGAGTGGGCCGCTGCACCGCTTCGATCAGCCACGCCGTGGTGGCCGACTTGCCGGTGCCGGTGGCACCGAGCAGCACGACATCGGTTTCCCCCGCATTGATCCGTGCGGTCAACTCCGCGATAGCCGTCGGCTGGTCACCGCTGGGGATGTAGTCACTGATGACCTCGAAAGGGCGCACTGAGCGTGTCGGTTCCATGCTTCAAGCTTAGGCAGCGGGACCGACACCGATACCGGATATCTCCGTGGGCAGAATGCTCCTAGCGGCGGCTCGCGAGCCCCGCCCAGAGTGCATCCGCCTGTTCGATCGTCTGCTCGAGCGTTCCGTTGCTGTCAATCACCACATCGGCTATCGCGAGTCGCTCCGCATCCGTCGCCTGGGAGTTCAGCCGGTGAAGCGCTTCCTCGCGATTGAGCCCCCGCAAGTCCACGAGCCGCCCCACCCGGGTCTCGGTGCTCGCGTCGACGACGACGACGAGGTCGAACCGGTGATAACCAGGATCCCGCGACGCCTCGGCGAGAAGCGGCACGTCGTAGACCACGACCGCATCGGAATCGCGATCGGCCAGTTCGACGAACAGGCGCGAACTCAACTCCCGAATGGCGGGATGCGTGATGGCGTTGAGTGCGAGGCGGGCATCGGGATCCTGGAAGATCACCGCGCCCAGCGCGGCGCGGTCCAGCGTGCCATCTGCTGTGATCACACCGGGACCGAACTGTTCGGCGATCGCTGCAAGACCGGGAGTGCCCGCCGCCACGACGTCGCGCGCGAGTTGGTCTGCGTCCACCCTCGTGGCTCCCAGCTCCTCGAGACGACGCGCGACCACTGTTTTTCCTGAGGCGATGCCGCCCGTGAGACCGATGAGATACACGCGGGTAATGCTAGCCGGACCCCGACTT
>Ga0123339_10002726_pt1 | contig 11923 bp, 10 predicted proteins | sample lystaG_FD_89956 | JGI IMG/M metagenome (GOLD analysis project Ga0123339, IMG submission 89956) | Glacier valley bacterial and archeal communities from Borup Fiord, Nunavut, Canada, to study Microbial Dark Matter (Phase II) -... | ecosystem: Environmental > Aquatic > Freshwater > Ice > Glacier ... | reverse complement strand
TGGGTAAGTTTACGTTTGATTATACGCTAGAAGTATTAAATAAATTAAAAAAAGATAAAAAATCTTATGACAGTTTCTTACTTGAACATGGCTTAAGTAGCACAGAATGTGACAAATGGGCTGATATGTCAGAACATATGTATATTCCATATACGGAAGAAACAAAGCTATTTGAACAGCATGAAGGTTATTTTAGTTTGCCACATGTTGACATTGATAAAATTCCAATTGAGGAATTTCCTTTATATCATCATTGGACCTATGATAGGATTTATCGTAATGATATGATCAAGCAACCAGATGTTCTTATGCTGATGCTGCTTCTTAACGGAAGCTTCACCAAAGAGCAGATAAAGGCAAATTATGAGTACTATGAACCACGATGTATTCATGAAAGTTCGCTTTCTCCATCAGTACATTCCATTTTAGCAGCACAACTGCAAAAGCATGAGGAAGCTGCTCAATTCTTTGGGTTTGCTACCAGAATGGATTTAGATAACTATAATCGTAATTCAGCAGAAGGCTTACACACAACTTCAATTGCTGCAGCATGGATGAATATTGTGTATGGATTTGGTGGTATGCGTTCAGATGGAGATTTATTAAGTTTCTCCCCATCAATACCGAAAGATTGGAATGGTTATTCCTTCCGCATCCATTATCTAAACGATATCATACAAGTAAAAGTTGATAGAGAGAAAGTTTATATCTCTACGGTTAATGGTATGGAGATAGAGATTTTAATCTATGACCAACCGATTGTATTGAAGAAAGAACAAACAGAAATAATAATCCCTTATGAGTGGAGAGGTTAAGCTTGATTAATTGGAGAATACAAGAAGACGGATTTAATAAAGAACGTATCACTGCGAATGGCAATAAATATTTTGCAGGTAATGGTTACGTGGGTATTCGTGGAACACTTCAAGAGTATGAAAAAAGTGAATTTACTGCGATTAATTTAGCTGGTATTTATGATCAAGTTGGAGATGCTTGGCGTGAACCGTTGAATGCACCAAATGGTCTATTTACCTATGTGGAGATTGATGGGAAAGAGTACCGATTACCGGAAACTGAATCCGCAGCCCATAGTATTTCTTTGGATTATCGTCATGGTATTTTAAGTCGGGATACAAAATGGAATACTCCAAGCGGTTTCGTTACAGTCAAAGCAGAGCGTTTTGCCAGTTTAAAGGAACAACATCTGCTTGCTATGAAGTATAGCGTTCATACAGAAGGTGATTGTGAACTAAAGCTTTTCACCGGTATAGATGGAGACGTATGGGACCTGAATGGTCCTCACTACGATGAGATGCTTCTGTCGGTAGAAGATAAGGCAGCCGTTGCGATTGGAATCACACATGAGAGCAAGGATCAGGTATGTGTATGCGAAACCTATTGTACTGATTTTCCAGTGGAGGAGCAGGTTCTAAATAAAGAAAAGAAGCTTCTTCGCGCATTATCTATACACGCGAAAGCAGGAATGACTTATACGCTTTATAAATGGAACAGTGTTTATACGAGCAAAGATCGATCTGATTATAAAGAAGTGGCACTTGCTTTAGTAAATAATTCAAAGTCCGCTGGTTATGAGGCTATATTAGAGAGTCATATTGCAGAATGGGAGAAAAAATGGAGTATCTCCGAAGTAATAATTGATGGAGATGATGTTTCTATGGAGGCGTTAAATTATTCAATTTATCATCTTCACTGCATAGCACCGCGGCATGCAGAGGGCATATCAATCGCAGCAAGAGGCTTGTCGGGTCAAACCTATAAGGGTGCTATTTTTTGGGATACTGAAATGTTTATGCTGGATTTTTTCCTTTTCACTGAGCCAGAAGTTGCAAAATCAATTTTAAGGTATCGTGTTGACACGTTAGAGGGAGCAAAAAAGAAGGCGAAGAGTTACGGTTACCAAGGAGCTTTTTACGCATGGGAAAGTCAAGAGGGCGGATATGATGCTTGCTCCGATTATAACGTAACGGATGTATTTACAGGCAGACCGATGCGTACGTACTTTAAAGACAAGCAGGTACATATTTCCTCGGCTGTTGTATATGGAATTATGAGATATATAGATTATACAGGTGACAATGAGCTTTTGGTAGAAGGTGGGGCAGAAGTAATACTAGAATGTGCTGCTTTTTATTATGACTTATTAATAAAGAAACTTCATCTGGAACGCTATGAAATTCATGATGTAATCGGGCCTGATGAATATCATGAAAGAGTCAATAATAACGCATATACGAACCAAATGGCGAAATACGTATTTGAATGTGCAGTACGTATTATCAAGTTAATTCCTGAGTTTGATGAAAAGGAAGGAAAGACACTGACGGAATGCTATGATCTAGAATCATTGCTTGCACAATATCAAGATGCAGCATTAAATATTTATGTTCCTCAACCGGATGCCATTACTGGTGTTATTGAGCAGTTTGATGGATATGAGCAGTTGGAGGAAGTTGGACTAGAAGAATTAAGAAGTCGGCTACTGAATGAGAAAGAGTATTGGGGAGGAGCATATGGCATTGCTGCCCATACGAAAATTATTAAACAGGCCGATGTTGTTACGATGCTTAATTTGTTTTCTAAAGAATATAGCGATGAAGTATTGCTTAAGAACTGGGAATATTATGAACCGAGAACAGAGCATGGATCATCTCTTAGTGCATGCATGTACGCTATGTTAGCTTGCAAATGTAAGCTACAAGACAAAGCATATCCTTTATTTATCAAGTCGGCATCAGAAGATATTAGAGGAAATGGAAAGTCATGGGCTGGATTAATCTATATTGGTGGAACACACCCAGCATCCTCTGGCGGAGCATATATGACAGCGGTAGAAGGATTTGCTGGCATTCATCAAAAAGATGGTGTATTAGGAGCAAAGGCACAGCTGCCTCTAAACTGGAAACGCTTATTATGTAAAGTGATCTATCGTGGTGAATTATATTGGATTGAAGCTACGCAAGATAGTGTAAAGATTGAAAATAAAGGAAAGCTCAGTTGCTAAATTACACAATCTGCATCTTAAATAAAAAAGAGGCTGCTGCAAAACCTAAAGCCTATAAGTATCTATAAACTTATTGTTTTGCAACTGCCTCTTATAATAATATCATTTACTTATTTATTAAAGATTTCACACTGTTACGTTCTACTAGGTGGATGGGGAGTATTATTTCACGTTTCGCAATAGGCTTATTGTCTAAGAGGTCAAGTAAAAAGTTAACAGCTAACTTTCCTTTTAAATGAGCATCCTGATGAATTGTAGTAAGCCTAGGGGAAGTAAGATTACAAAGGTTTATATCATCAAATCCGATGACAGAGATATCATCTGGTACTTTTTTGCCTGAATTTTGTAGACCGGCCATAATTCCGGCAGCAAGAATATCAGCAGTAGCAAAGATGGCGGTTATGTCATTGCGACGTGCAAGTGTGCATCCGAGATTAAAAGTAGTTGTCACATCAAGTTCTTGCTCGAAGACTAGTTCTTGACGAAATGGAATGAAAGATTCTACAAGAGCATTTTTATATCCTAAAAAGCGCTCATATACAACGCCTCGTTTTTTAATGGTAGGTGATGCAAAAGCGATATTCTTATGGCCGTTCTCAATAAGATATTTGGTAGCAAGGTAACCACCCTTATAGTCTTCAAGTCCAACATTACACATGGTTGGATGAGTTACATAACTATCAACTAGAACGATTGGAATATTTAATTTAGTTAGGGATTCGAAAAATTCATCTTGGAAAACACCAGTTAAGAAAAGACCGTCCACATTCCAATTACGACGAAAAGCTAATAAGTCAGCTGTAGTTTCAACGGTACGAAGCATAAAATAATAACCGTTTTCACGTAAAATCTTTTCAACGGAGCCAATAAAAGCAGAGTGAAATGGATCTTCTAAAAAACCTTCCTCCTTGTTAGGAATAACATGGTTAATCATTCCAATTACTTTAGAGGAACTGGAAACCAAAGAGCGTGCAGACATATTTGGTATATAGCCCAACTTTTCAATCGTATCATTTATTTGAACAATTGTTTCGGCTGAAACGCGTCCTGATTTACCATGAATTACATTTGAAACTGTTGTGCAACTTACACCTACAGCTTGAGCAATATCTTTTATTGTTGTCATCTAGGAAGATCCTTTCTTCATAATATATTTGTTATATAACAGCTTTCATAAACTAATTAACATAGTCTATCACAGTTAAATATAAATGTACAGATGAATATAAATGCACAGGGAAATAGGATTATTTTGGAGGAGGAAGAATCCTAACATAAGCAGGAAGGAAGAAAAGAAATGATAAAAGGAGTTATTTTTGATTTAGATGGAGTTTTAGTTTCAACTGATGAAATGCATTTTAAAGCCTGGCAGATGCTAGCAATGGAACTTGGTATATCTAATTTTACGAAAGAAGATAATAAGAGACAAAAGGGAGTTAGCCGAAGCGAGTCACTTGAGGTTGTTCTTGAAAAGAGTACGAATGTTTATTCTGAGGAAGAAAAGTTAGAGTTTGCGGAGAGAAAGAATAATTACTACATAGAACTTCTAAAGGGACTGAGTGAAGAGGCAGTTCTACCGCATGTAATAGATACGTTGAAAATGTTAAGAAAACAAGGCACACTTATTGGTATAGGGTCAGTTAGTAAAAATACTCCTTTAATATTAGAAAAGACAGAGCTAACGCAATATATTGATCAGGTTAGCTGTGGACTTGATATTACAAAGTCAAAACCAGATCCGGAGGTGTTCTTAGTAGCGGCAAAGAAGCTAAATCTGAAAAATGAGGAATGCTTGGTAGTTGAGGACTCTGCAGCTGGAGTTGTAGCAGCAAAAGCAGCACATATGAAGTCCATTGGGGTGGGACCTGAGTATTTACTGCTTGGAGCAGATTATGAGTCCTTTGATCTTCAGAGCAATGTGGATTGGGAAACAATAATAAAAAATTAAGTATGGATTGGAGGAAATTGTTATGGAGGGAAAGAAAAAAAGTAGAGGAATCGCAGAATGGATGATCGTAGTATTGCTGTTGGTTGCTTTAACTGGTGTAATCCTATTTACCAAAGGTAAATCGGAGGAAGTTTCAAAAATGATCAGTATGGAGGATTCCAAATTAGTTTTATATGAGGGACCAAAATCACTGAAGGATGCAACAAAGGAGGATCTTAAGACTACAGGTGAATTAGTAAGAGATTTTTCTCTGATGCATTGCATGGATACGACAATTAAGGTAAATGGATATGATTGCTATGTATACGATACTAACGTAAATCATAACAGAGAATGGTCGTCGGATTTTATGCCGCCACAGTCAAGAACACCAATCACGTATTTTGACTTCGAGGGAAGAGCGACGATTGAAGTTACTGTACCAGACATTGACTTGGAGACAGTTAAAATTAGCCCACTCAGTTATGGGATAGAACCAGTCATTGATGTGGTAAACCATAAAGTTACCTTTGTAATTACAGAACAAGATAATTACACCTTAATGTTTAATGATTCTCCTAAACGCGCGGTACATATTTTTGCAAACCCACTAGAGGTTGATGTTCCTTCGAAAGATGATGAAAATGTCGTTTATATTGGACCTGGAGAATGGAATATTGATACAATCGTTTTAGAAGACAATCAGATACTCTATCTTGCAGGCGGCGCTGTTGTACATGGTGTTATTAATGCAAATTATGCGAAGAACGTTACCGTTTGTGGTAGAGGTATTCTAGATGGTTCAAAGTTTAGAGGTTGGGCAGGTAAAACGGCGTATGTGCCATTGAAATTTGATTCCTGCGATGGAATTACCATTAAAGATATTGTTGTATTAAATCCTAATGCATGGGTTTGCGCTGCAAAGAGCTCTAAAAATGCAGTCATTGATGGATTAAGGATTATTTCCTCAAGACCAAATGGTGATGGTATCACCTTACAGTCTTGTGAAAATTATTTGGTTCAGAATTGTTTTGTAAGAAGTTGGGATGACTCTCTTGTAGTTAAGAATTATGCTGGAGATACCAATAATATTGTATTTAAAGACATACAGGTTTGGACGGATCTAGCGCAATCGATGGAAATTGGTTATGAAACAAATAAGGGCGAAAAGGAAAATGCGCAGATAACCAACATTACCTTTGAAAATATTACTGTATTGAATAATTACCATAAACCAGTTATATCAGTACATAATGCAGATGATGCTGTTGTTAAGGATATTATATTTAGAAATATCATAGTTGAAAATGCACAGATGGGTTCTGGTGATGGAAGTGAGGCTCCATATCTAATCGATTTTAATATCGCGCAAAGTTCGAACTGGTCATCAACGAAGGAAAGAGGACAGATACAGAATGTATTAATTGATGGAGTTAAAGTATTGTCAGGAAAATTTAATACATCCAGAATCAATGGGTTTGATGAAACTCATTTAGTCCAAGATATTACAATTAAAAATTTAGAGATTTTAGGTGAGAAAATTACAAGCTTTGAACAAGGAAAGTTTGAAATTAATGAAACAACAACTAAAAATCTCGTGATAGAGTAGAAGAGGGGAGTGTAGGATATGAAAATATTACGCAGAGGAATTATTGCTTTGTTAGTGGTCGCTAATATTGGTATACTAGTATATTTATTTACGCAGATCAAAGAACCTCCTCAGGAGATCATTGCTTCAAATGTGACTGTGGTGGGTGCACGTGAACAGACTGAGGCAGAGGAACATCCTGATTTTATTAAAGAAGAGTATGTTCTTGTATTACCAGAGGGAACGAATGTTGCACTAGAAAAGAAGGTTGATGCAAACGTATTTGGAGATGTATATACCCCTAAAAAAGCAACCGACGGAGATGTAAATGGAGCTTCTTATTGGGAGGGCACCAATGTATACCCAAATACCATAACCGTTGATTTAGAGAATCCAACGACGATTCACACAGTCCGAGTTTGCTTGAACCCAATGGCTATCTGGGGCAAGAGAACGCAAACTATATCGGTACAAATTAGTGCAGATGGTGAAAATTATACGGATTTGGTTGATACAAAACAGTATACCTTTGATCCCGATACAGGGAATGAGATACAAATTGCATTTGATGAAACTGAGGCGAGATTTGTTCAGCTTGTAATTACTGAGAATTCTGGTGCCGTTGGTGGACAAGTGGCAGAATTTGAGGTTTACAGTAAATAGCAAGATAAAATATCTTCTGATTCGCGTTTCGAATTGTATTTAAACGATTTGGCAGGAGGATGTATCATGATACCTAAATTCATAAGATGGAAAAATGAGAAGGAACATAAGAATATAAATTTCTTTCATAGTATAAAACTCAAGTTAATTTGTTCGTTTCTAGTACCAGTGGCCTTCATTATACTATTAGGTGTTGTAAGTTATGGAAAAGCATCCAAGGGAATGATAGAGAATTACGAAAACACCACTATAGTTAACCTGGATATGATGAGCGAATACTTTGAACTTGGTTTAAATAATATTTCGGGTAAGGCTATTCAGGTAATTACGGATGAAACTATTCAGAGATATTATTCACAATATTACTCTAGTGACCCTACGGAAGAAGTGAGCCGTTTTAGTGAAACAGACAATAAAATCAATGCCATTACTGCCGGGGATAAATTTATCACGGATACCTATGTCTTTGCGGACTATGGTAATACGGTTGCAACAGCAGGCGTGTTAAGAAAAACATTTTTTGAAGAATTTAATAAATCGGAAGATGCGATTGGGTTATTTGATACAAGTGAATCACAGATTTGGGTGGGTACACATCACTTTATTGATAGCGCTTTTCCAAATAATAAGGCTGAATATTGTTTGTCTTTTATGAAAAAAATAAAAGATACATCTTTTTATCATATCGGTTATATTGTAATAGATATTGATAAAGCATTTGTTAAAGATATTTTAGATAAGACGAACTTCGGTGATGGTAGTATCGTAGGATTTGTGACGAATGATGGAAAGGCAGTACTGAATGGAAGTAATGTGGAAGGCTTTGATGTAAAGAAGGAAACCTTTTATACAAAAGCATTAGAAAATACTTCTACTTTGGGCTCCGAATATGTTACCTTTAAAGATGAAAGTTATTTGTTTATGTATTCAAAACTTGAAGTTGGTAATTCCACGATTTTTGCATTAATACCGAAATCTGAGGTTGTTAAGCAAGCAAATAGTGTTAGAATTATTACTGTCATTATTGTAATAATCGCTAGTCTAGTTGCATTATTCACAGGAATACTTCTTGCTGCAGGAATTGGATCTACGATACAGAAAACGAATAAAACCTTGGCGATTGTGGCTACAGGTGATTTGTCAATCATCGCTGGAATTGGTAGAAAAGATGAATTTCATTTAATTGGTAAGAGTATTAATGATATGATTAACAGTATGAAGACTTTGATCAATAGGATGCATAGCGTAAGTAAGAGAACAGCAATTTCTGCGGATAATGTTGATCGCGCTTCCAAGGACTTATTAATGAGTTCAAAGAGTATTGCCACCTCGGTATCTGATATTGAACAAGGTGCACAGCAACAAGCGCAGGATGCAGAAAAATGCTTGCTTCAGATGTCAGATCTTGCTGGGCAGATCAATATGATTCAAGAAAGTACAAGGGAGAATCAACAGATTGCTATTAATACGAAGGCTTTGGTCAAAGACGGTCTTTTCAGCATGAATGATTTGAACACAAAAGCAAAAGATACTTCTGATATTACGCAGATCGTAATAACTAATATTGAGAGCTTGGAAACGGAATCAAAGTCCATTATTGGTATTATCGAAGCGATTAATGATATTACAGAGCAAACCAATCTTCTTTCTTTGAATGCATCAATCGAGGCAGCTAGAGCAGGAGTGGCCGGAAGAGGTTTTGCCGTTGTAGCTGAGGAAATAAGAAAGTTAGCAGAACGTTCCTCTTCGGAAGCACGACGAATTGGTAAAATAATTGAAAGAATACAAGACCGGACGAGGGCAACTGTAAAAGCTGCTAGAAAGGCAGAGGATATCGTTGCAGTACAAGAAAGTACCGTTGATGATACCATGAAGAAATTTACCGCAATTGAACTGCATGTTGTAGATCTTACCGACAATCTAACTAAAATTTCACTTGGAATTGAAAAGATTGGACAGGCAAAAGATGATACACTGATAGCGATTGAAAGCATATCATCTACCTTGGAAGAAATTGCAGCATCTTCTACCGAACTAGGAGTAACCGTTGAGAAACAATTAGATTCTGTAAAAGAATTAAATAATGAAGCAGCACAGCTTGGAGACGATGCGAAGAATATGGAAGAAACAGTACATATCTTTCATGTCGAATAAAGAATAAGTTAGGAATTTTTACATAAAATGATAGAGACTTTTCATAAATAAGTCTCTATCATTTTTGTTTACAACATAGGACAGAATTTTATATGCAGATTAATAAATTTTTACTTGAAAAAATAGATTCTATAGGTTATAATATCATTCGTGGCAAAGAAAGACAGTTGCTACAAAATATATAAATTGGGCTATCGCCAAACGGTAAGGCACTGGACTCTGACTCCAGTACTCAAGGTTCGAATCCTTGTAGCCCAGTAAAGTAAAACCCTGTAACTGATATGGTTACAGGGTTTTTGTCGTTGCATGATAGATAGAATAAGCTGTTTGGTAGATTATTTGGTAGATTATTTTGATTTATCTGGTATTTTACTATTAGGTAAAGGACTATTAAGTATCAAATAATTCAGAGTTAGAAAGATGCAAATAAACTTAATAAAGTTCAACAATACATTAATACAAATACAAGGAGGCAATAATATGCTCGAAGACTATCCAGATGTTTTATCAATTAATGAAACAATTGAAATACTAGGAATATCCCGAAATCTATTATATGATTTAATACATTCCGGAACCATTCCCGCCTTTAGACTTGGAGAAAAAATATGGCGTATAAATAAACCAGTCCTTATCTCATACTTACTTAAATAATAAGTAACCCCACTGGGAAAAGTTAATATTAACTTTTCCCAGTGGGGTTACTTGATTTTTGATAGTAGGTTTAATATTAGTAAAGCAAGATCATATCAACTTTTTGCTCTTTCATATTTCTCATTTCGTTTTACCGAGTATATATATAGTCAGAGCTATTAAAATAATAGTGTGCTTCTATATCCTGAATACTGAATCTTTTCATATATCTTTGATGAGCAAAAGAATTTTATGAATTCATCATAATCTATTTCTTTATCTTCTTTTGCATATCTAGTAATATCTCTAATAATTATTTCAATAAATAGGGTATGCTTCATCTAAATACTAAAATATAAGTTATTATTAATTTGCTCAAGAAATTCAATAACTCTTAAGCTGCTCAATTCGTCAATAATATGTTCATCCATAATATAGTCAAAACTTTTTGAATATAAATTCTTTGTTGAGTTAATCATTTCTTGATATTGAACTTGATTGGTAATTATGTCAATATTTTGTATATGCTTTGCAATGATAGCATTGAGTATATATACAGTATTATTTGAAAAAAAATAGTCGTCATTGGGTAATTTATATCCTTTGAGCATTAGCGTTTTAGTTACATCATTTCTTATATGTTTTGCAAATAGTTTGGTTCTAAAACCTTTAATCTCTGTTTCCGATAGATAAATATCGTTCAAAGACAGAAGTAAGTCTGGTAATCTCGTCATTTCATTATAGTAACATAGCAATATTGACTTATTGGTACTTTTAAAATATTCATTCATGTCTCTAAATAAATATATTATATTATTTTTGTAATCTATTTCATATAAATTTTCTGTGAAATTTTTTAGGCTCTCCCAATCATAATAATCAGTATCACTACCTATAGGTGCTGTAATAATCGGGTAATTTATACCAAATTTTTTGTATAAATTATTGAGCTTTTTTTCAAACTCTCTTTTTTTACTTTTGCAATAGCTATGAAGGTTGTAATTGATTCTTGTTTCAATATTTGTAGCAACTCTAGATCGGGATGCCTTATCTTTTATCAAACTTGCAATATATTTAAAATGCATTTCTTGGTTAAATCTATTTTCAGATATTACGTTATCGTTTATTTCTGCAAAGCTCATATCTTCATATATTTGTTGGATTTTATTGTTAACATCAAAAAACAAGTTATCTATGTCACTAAATAATATTGGTTTTCTCTGATTTTCTTTTTCATAATTCTTTTCATGATTTATATGAAAATATTCATAAGGGGTGTTAAAAACATTTGTAGCGATTGCCGGTAGAATACTACTTATATTAATGGGGTTGAAATTCTTTACATATTGATTTAATTTGATTTCAAATACTTCTTGAATTGATTTTGAATTGTTCGTACTTTCACGATTCCAATTATATAATCCTGAATAGCCATATACACAATTATCACTTAAATTAATTAAGGGATAAGCTTTTTGATTTGATTTACGAGGCATGCTTTCCAAGAATTTCATATATATTATTCCGAAATATATATCCACAAATATAGATTCTTTCAATTTATCAAACCAGGCCTTTTTATTATCATTTAAAGCATCTGTATCTTCTTTTACAAAATAATGTTGATGTATAGCTTCTATAATTTTATTTAATTCTTTTTCATCTTCTCTACTCCAACATTTATCCATCCTATTCATAAAATTATAAATAGGATTTGGCTCAACATTTATATCCTCCCACTGTATAGAATGTTTCATTATATATCCCTCCCTCCTCGTTAGGTTAGTGTAAAGTTTTTACACTAATTTTTTTAATAAAAGTCTTTATTTTCAAGTGTTACAGAGCTTTTTAAAACAAAAAAACAATGACCCCCCATTTTCGTGTATAATTTAAGTTACCACACAAAAATAATCCCGAAAAGAAAGGTCATTGCTAT
>Ga0123339_10002724_pt1 | contig 11925 bp, 11 predicted proteins | sample lystaG_FD_89956 | JGI IMG/M metagenome (GOLD analysis project Ga0123339, IMG submission 89956) | Glacier valley bacterial and archeal communities from Borup Fiord, Nunavut, Canada, to study Microbial Dark Matter (Phase II) -... | ecosystem: Environmental > Aquatic > Freshwater > Ice > Glacier ... | reverse complement strand
CCCGGCCCTGCCCGCCGCCGAGTGGCAGCGCCTGGCCGATGCCACCTTCGCCCGCGCCCCCAATGGCGCTTCCGGCAGCCCCGAAAAAGGCCAGTGGCAGCTGAAAAAAGGAATGCCCGAGCAGTGGCTCATCGCCTACGAGCGGCCCGATGGCTTGCGGCTGAAATTCCGGCTGGGCCTGTCCGCGTTCAAGCACGTCGGGCTGTTCCCGGAGCAGGACCCGAACTGGCAATTCATTTACAACCAGACCCGCGCGCGCCGCGCGCCCCAACCGCGGGTGCTGAACCTGTTCGCCTACACCGGGGCCGCCACGCTGGCCGCCCGCGCCGCTGGCGCCGATGTCACCCACCTCGACTCGGTGAAGCAGGTGAATTTCTGGGCGCGCGACAACATGGAAGCCAGCGGCCTCGACGGCGTGCGCTGGCTCGTGGAAGATGCCATGAAATACGTGCGCCGCGAAGTCAAGCGCGGCTCCCGCTACCAGGGCCTCATCCTCGACCCGCCCGCCTACGGCCGCGGCCCGAACGGCGAGAAGTGGCAACTAGAGGATGAGCTGAACGAGCTGCTCAAGCTCAGTCAGCAGCTGCTCGACCCGGACGACCATTTCTTCGTGGTGAATTTGTACTCGCTGGGCTTTTCGGGGCTGATTCTCGATAACCTCACCCAGGCCATTTTTCCGGGGCCGAAGAGCGTGCGCGAGCTGGGCGAGATTTATTTGCGGGACGAGGCCGGGCGCAAGCTGCCGCTGGGTACGTTTTGTCGGTTTGCCAATTAGTGCCTGGGGGCATCCGTCGTGCAGAGCGTCTTGCTCGCTTCGTTGCTCACGTTTGATTTTACTGCACCACGCGAGATGCTTCGCTCCGCTCTGCATGACGGACGCCCCCAAACACCGAGTACTAAGCACTATGCACCAAGCACCAAGCACCAACCTGCGACTCGCCCTTATCGACCTCGGCACCAACACCTTCCACTTGCTCATCGTGGAAGTCCGGCCCGGCCAGCCGCCGCACGAGCTGTTGCGCACCAAAGCCGGGGTGCGCCTGGGCGAGGGCGGCATCAGCCGGGGCGAAATCGCGGAAGCACCCTACGCCCGCGCCCTGCACACGCTGGCCGGCTTCAAGGAAGAAATAGAACTGCACCAGGCCACGACCGTGCGGGCTACGGCCACGAGCGCCATGCGCGTCACCCGTAACGGCCCGCAGCTCGTGCGCGACATCTTCGAGCAAACCGGCATTGAGGTCGAAGTCATCGGCGGCGAGCGCGAGGCCGAGCTGATTGCGGCCGGCATCCGGCGGGCGGTGTCCCTGGGCCAGAGCAAACATTTGCTGGTGGACATCGGCGGCGGCTCCATCGAGTTCATCATCGCCGATGCCGACACCATTTACTGGAAGCAGAGCTTTGAAATCGGGGCGCAGCGTCTGCTCGACCAGTTTTTCCCCGACCCCAGCGGCGCGTTTCCGCCCGCGAGCCTGGCCGCCGAGCTGGAGTTTCTGGCCGAAGCGCTGGCCCCGCTCACGGCGGCCGTGGCCGCGCACGGGCCGCTGGCCAGCCTCGTGGGCAGTTCGGGCAGCTTCGACACGTTCGCCGATTTGAGCGTCGGGCTGGTGCGCCGCGAAGCCGACCTGCCGCCCGCCACGGACATTCCGCTGGAGTCGTTTCGCCAGCATTTCGCCCAGCTGCTCACCCTCGACCACGACCAGCGCGTGGCCCTGCCGGGCATGTTCCCGATGCGGGCCAACATGCTCGTCGTGGCCGGCGTGGTCATTTATTTCGTGCTCAAAACCTACGACCTGACCCGCATTACTTCCTCGGCCTATGCTTTGAAAGAGGGGTTGTTGGCGGAAATGTTAGTAGCGTAGGGTGCGGGGTGCGACCCGGTAGGGCTTGTCCCCGCCCGGCGTTGTTGAGCTAATGAACTGAACGACGAAGGGCGGGGACAAGCCCTACCGGGTCGCACCCCGCACCCTACTGTGCGAACGTAATCGGCACGGTGAACGACACCGTCACCGGCTGCCCGTCCTGCCGGCCCGGCACGAAGCGCGGCAGCTGGTCGATGGCCGCCAGCACGGCCGCGTCCTGCGCGTCGGCCAGGCCCTTGACGATTTTGGAGTCGCGCACCGCGCCATCGGCCCCAACCGTGAAGGTGGCAAAGACGCGGCCCGGCACAAACGCCGTTCCTGCTGGCAGCTTCAGGTTCTGCTGAATAGTTTGCACGATAGCGACTTGGCCGCCGTGGGTCGGTAGTTCGGGAAACTGCTCCACGTACGTGTAAACCCGGTTTTTCTGTCCGTCTCTGGCGGCCACGCGGTCGGCTTGGTTGGGATTGATGACAATCGTTTTGCTCCCTGGCGACGGTGTGTGGCCGGCATTGAGCTGCCGCAACTGGCGTTGGGCCTGCTCAATCTGACGCACCAAATCCTGCCGAATTTTTGCACGCCGCGCCAGTCTGGCCGCCGCTGAATCGGGCGTGGTTTGCGCCAGCGCCGGACAAGCCAGCACTAAACCGCTCAGCACGGGCAGCACGAGCCACTGCTTCCAGCGGCGAACGGACTTCGGATTTTGCAACATGGCGAGGCGGGCTAAGGTGAAAGAAAACGTGAAGGGCAGCAGTAGCGGCAGCGGCGCGGCGCGCAGCCAGGGCCGGGCGGCGAGGCGGGCCAGCAGGGTGGGATAGGAGAGTGAGTCGGCGGTGGCCGAAGCGAGCGCGACTTGAGCAGCCCGGTCGGCGAGCAGTTCATGAGTCAGGCGCGCGGCCGGCAACAGCCAATGAGCGAACGGATTAACCCAGAGCACGGCCCGCCACGCTTCGAGCCAAAGTACGTCGAGCGAGTGGCCCTGCCGCACGTGGGCCAGCTCGTGGGCCAGCACCGCCGCCGCTTCGGCCGCCGTCAGCTCGGCGGTTTCGTCCCAGAAAACCGTGCGCCCGAACGAGCTGGTGGGCAGCCGCCCGCCGGTGAGGGCCAGCCGGTAGCCGGGCCGGATTTCGGTGGGCAGCCGCCGCGCCAGCTTCCGCAGCCGGACCACGCGCCACGCCAGCCGGCCCAGTAGCAGCGCCACGCCCAGCCCGTACGCGCCCAGCAGCCAGGGCCAACCCGCCCAGGCGATTTCCTGGACTGGCACGACTGTACCGATTGCTGTTGCTTGCGGCAGCCCGACCGCGCCGGCTGGCAGTGCCGCACCGACTCCCATGCCCAGCGCGGCCGGTAGCCAGGCCGCTACTCCGTCGGGGCGTGGCAGCAGCGGCAGCAGCGCGGCCAGCGGCGGCGCGAGCAGCAGCACGGCCCGGTTATAGCGCAAACACGGCTCAGCGCGCAATATGCCCGCGTAGAGCAAGCCCAGCGCGGCCAGCGTCGGCAGCGTCATCAGGAGCCACAGGAAGAGCGCGGGGCAGGTGCTCATAATCAGTCTTGAGTTTGAGAGTTGGCTTGCGTTACGTCGTCTCCTTCCGCTTGTCGCAACAGCGCGTCGAGCTGAGCCGCGTCGAGGTTTTCTTCCCGCGCGAAAAAGCTGACCAGCTGCCCAAACGAGCCGCCAAAATGCCCTCGCAGCAGCTTGCCGAGCGAAAAGCGGCGGTACTCGTCCTGGGCCACGAGCGCGTGGTAGCGGTAGCCGCGCCCCACCGGCTCAAAGCCCACGAAGCCCTTCTGTTCCAGGATGCGCACGATGGTCGAAACCGTAGTCAGGGCCGGCAGCGGGGGCGGCAGCGCGGCCCGCAATTCCTTCACGGCGCTCGGCCCGCGCTGCCACAACAGCTGCATGAGCTGCTCCTCGGCGCGGGTGAGTTCGGAGAAAGCCATTTCTTAGTGGTGCTTGGTGCTTGGGTATTGCGGGGTCGTTGTCAGGCAGAGCGCAGCGAAGCATCTCGCGTGGGGCAGTAAACCCACACGTCAGCAACGAAGTGAGCAGTTGATTTTACTGCGCCACGCGAGATGCTTCGCTGCGCTCTGCCTGACAACGACCCTACTGCCCAATACCCAACCACCCCCGAAAACTTATTTTGCTGCCCGCCTGACCACAAGTTGCCCTTTATTGTACGTCTTGACTGAATCCAGCGCGCCGGCTTCGGTGAACTGCTGCCACTCGCCGAACCAGTAGAAGTGAGCGCCGTCCGGCTCGTCGGCCACGCGGGCCTGACTGCGGCGGGCCACCCGGCCGTTGGGATGATAGTAGGTGAGGAGGCTCCGGCCATCGCGGCCGAGGTAGCACTCGCGGCGTTCGAGCAGGCCGGTGGCCGAGTAGTAGCGCCAGCGCCCGACGGGCTGGCCGTGGCGGTAGTGACCGCGCGTCTGAAGCTGGGTGTTGGCCTCGTCGAAGTACGAGCGCCAGCGCCCCTGTCGGTCGCCTTGCCGGTCGAGGCGGTTGGCCCGCCAGAAGCCGCGCGGGCCGGTGCGGGCGGTGCCGGGCGCGTGGGTGCTGGCGCAAGCCGTAGCCAACAAGCTCAGCAGCAGCAGCGCTGGCCACGGCAGCGCACGAAAACGAGAGGGAATACGAGCTGCCATGACGCGTCGGAGTTAAAGGACAGGCGAAGTACGGATATTTTCAACGTAATTCTTAGTTTGAAATTGTGACCGGCAACTTTACTTGCTTAACAAGCTGTCAGACACGGATAAAATTTATTACGCGCCACGCTTCCGTCAGTGCTCAGAGGCGGGTCGGACGCGCAACTCCGGGGTGACGGCCCCGTCGCACCAGTCACCGCCCGCCCCGCCCGCCCGCATCTTTGTGCCCATGACGACGACCACGACGACCTTCGCCTATCAACAACTCTTCGCCTTCGCCGAGCGGGTTTTTCTGGCGATGGGCTGCCCCGAAGCCGATGCCACGCTGGCCACCGAGGCGCTGCTGGCCGCCGACTTGCGCGGGGTGGACTCGCACGGCGTGGCCCGCCTGAGCGGCTACGTGCGCCTCTGGGAAGCGGGCCGCATCAACGCCCGGCCCCGCGTGTGTCTCGTCCACGAAACGCCGAGCACGGCCACCGTCGATGGCGACGGCGGGCTGGGCCTCGTCGTCGGGCCGCGGGCCATGCGCATCGCCCTGCAAAAGGCCGAAGTGGCCGGCACCGGCTGGGTGGCCGTGCGCAACTCCAACCACTTCGGCATCGCCGGCTACCACGCCATGCTGGCCCTGGCCCAGGACATGATTGGCATCGCCCTGACCAACGCCTCGCCGCTGGTCGCACCCACGCATTCGCTCGACAGACTACTGGGTACCAACCCGATAGCCGTGGCTATGCCCGCCGGCGAGCAGCCCGATTTCGTGCTCGACATGGCCACCACGACCGCCGCCAACGGCAAGCTCGAAATCGCGCAGCGCCAGCACAAGCCCCTGCCCGAAGGCTGGGCGCAGGACGCGGGCGGCGTTAGTTCGACCGACCCCAACGCCGTCAAGAACGGCGGGGCGCTGCGGCCGCTGGGCGGGGCCACCGGCTCGCACAAGGGCTACGGCCTGGGCGCGGTCGTGGACATCTTGTCGGGGGTGTTGTCGGGGGCGAATTATGGCCCCTGGGTGCCGCCGTTCGTGGCTTTTTTACCGCTGCCCGCCGACCCGGTGGGGCAGGGCCTGGGCCATTTTTTCTGGGCCATGCGGGTCGATGCCTTCCGCCCGGCCGACGAGTTCAAAGCTCATCTCGACAACTGGATAACTACTTTCCGCAACGCGAAAGCCGTACCCGGTGAGCGCGTCCTCATTCCCGGCGACCCCGAGCGCGAAACCGCCGCCACGCGGTTGCTCAACGGCATCCCGCTGCTCGAAGCCGTGGTGCGCGATTTAGAAGCGACAGGGGCGAAGTTCGGGGTGCAATTGGGGTGAGGAGTTGGAAGTGCGTTGGTCATGCTGAGCGCAGCGAAGCATCTCGCTCGCTTCGTTGCTGACGAAAGAATTTATTGCCCCACGCGAGATGCTTCGCTACGCTCAGCATGACAACGCCCTCTAATTCCTAAATCCTAACCCATGCCTGCCCGTCCTTACATCCTCGCCGAAACCACCTGGCAGCACGTCAAGGATGCCGCTTACGAAGTGGTGATACTGCCCTGGGGCGCGACTGAGGCCCACAACACGCACCTGCCCTACGCGACCGACAATATCCAGTGCGACTACATCGCGGCCGAGGCGGCGCGGCTGGCCTGGGAAGCGGGCGCGCGGGTGGTCGTGCTGCCGCTCATTCCGTTCGGGGTCAATACCGGGCAGCTCGATATCGCACTCGACATCAACCTCAATCCCAGCACCCAGCTCTACATCCTGCGCGACGTGGTGCGGGTGCTGGCCCGGCAAGGAATTCCGAAGCTGCTCGTGCTTAACGGTCACGGCGGCAACGACTTTCGCCAGCACCTGCGCGAGCTGCAAGCCGAGTTCCCGAGCGTGTTTCTGAGCACCATCACCTGGTTCAAAACCGTGGACCGCGCCCGCTATTTCACCGCGCCCGGCGACCACGCCGACGCGCTCGAAACGAGCGCCATGCTCCACATTGCCCCGGCCCTGGTGCGGCCCCTGGCCGAAGCCGGCGCGGGCCAGGCCAAGCAGTTTCGCATCGCGGCGTTTCGGCAGGGCTGGGCCTGGGCGCAGCGCGAGTGGAGCCAGGTGACGGCCGACACCGGCGCGGGCGACCCCGCCGAAGCCACCGCCGAAAAAGGCGCGGCGCTGCTGGCCGCGAGCTGCGCGGCTATCGGCCAGTTCTTAATTGAGCTGGCGGCCGCCGACTCGCGCGACCTCTACGAATAGCTGGCCCGCTACCCCGCGTCCGGTGGGGCGGCCGTTGTAAGTTGCGGCCATGAACCGTTACCTGCTTTTTATTCTGCCGCTGCTGCTGGCCGCCTGCGCGCCGGCCGCCGACGCGCCCAGCCTGGCCACGGCCATCGAGCCGGCTTGCCGCCCGGCCGCGCCCTTCACCGTGCAGCACCCGGCCTGGGCCACCAACGCCAGCCTCTACCAGGTCAATATCCGGCAATACACGCCGGAGGGCACGTTTCGGGCCTTTGAGGCGCACCTGCCCCGGTTGCAACAGATGGGCGTAAGTATTCTCTGGCTCATGCCGGTGCAGCCCATCGGGGTGCTCAAGCGCAAAGGGACGCTCGGCAGCCAGTATTCCATCCGCGACTACCGGGCCGTGAACCCGGAGTTCGGCACCGAGGCCGATCTGAAGCATCTGATTGGCGAAGCCCACCGGCGCGGGATGCACGTTATTCTGGATTGGGTGGCCAACCACACGAGCTGGGACAACGCGCTCGTCCAAGCGCACCCCGACTGGTACACCCGCGACGCGAAGGGCGCGCTCGTGCCGCCCGTGGCCGACTGGCAGGATGTCATCGACCTCGACTACGCCAAGCCCGGCCTGCGCCAGTACATGACCGAAAGCCTCGTGCACTGGACGCGCGAGGTCGGTTTCGACGGCTTCCGCTGCGACGTGGCCGGGCTGGTGCCCACCGACTACTGGAACGCGGCGCGGGCCGAGCTGACCAAAATAAAACCCGTCTTCCTGCTCGCCGAGTGGGACGAGCTGCACAGCCCGCCCTTCCTCAAAAAAGGCGAGTTCACCCCCAACACGCACCTGCTCGAACAAGCGTTTGATGCGACCTACGCCCTGCGCCTGCACTATTTACTCGACAGCATCGCCCAGCAGAAAAAACCCCTGGCGGCCCTGCCCGCCTACTTCGCCGCCGAGCGCAAGATGTATCCAGCCGGCGTGTACCTGATGAATTTCACCAGCTCGCACGATGTCAATTCCTGGGACGGCCCCGAGGCCCGCCGCTACGGCCCGAACGTGCGGCCCATGGCCGTGCTCGCGGCGCTGCTGCCCGGCATCCCGCTCGTGTACAGCGGCCAGGAAGCGGCCTCCACGCGCCAATTGCGCTTTTTCGACAAGGACACCATTCGCTGGAACGGCTACCCGCTCAACGCCTTTTACGCCGTGCTGCTGCACCTCAAGCAAACCTCGCCCGCCCTGCGCAACGGCGATGCCTGCGCCCGCTTCACGGTGCTGCCCACCCCGCATCCGGCCTGCTTCGCCTTCGAGCGGGCCAGCGCCGACAACAAAGCCCGCGTCTGGACGGCCATCAACCTGGGCGAGCAGCCCCAGCGGCTGGTGCGCCCCAAGGAGCTGCGCACCGATGCCTTCGCCGATGTCGGCTCGCCCGTGACGGACTCGCTGGTGACCGTGCCGGCCCACGGGTACCGGGTGATGCGCACGTGGTAAGCTCCACCGAGCTTGGGGCGCTCAGCGTCGCCCGGCCTTGAGCTGGAAGACGAGCAGGAACTCGTTGCGAATGGCGTAGGACCCCAGATTCTGAAAGAAGCTGCTGGAATTGTAGTTGATACCAAACTGGGTGCGGTCGAGCCGCGCCGTGCCGCGCAACAGCAGGCTGTCGGCTCCGAGGGCGGTGATGCTGACCGGCACCAGCACCGGCCGCGTCTGCCCCTTGAGCGTAAGCCGGCCCTGGGCCTGGCCGTTCACGACGCGGGTTAGCTCGAAAACCGCTTCGGGAAAGTGGGCCACGTCGAAGAAGTCGGCCCCGCGCAGGTGCTCTTACAAAGTCGGGTTGGCGTGGGTCAGGGTGCGCACGTCCACCAGCACACGGGCGGCGCGCAGCGCGGCGGGGCCATCGGCTACCAGGCTGCCGCCGGGGGCCAGGCGCAGGGTGCCGGTGGGAGCGTAGCCGCCCGCCTCGGCGTAGCCCGTCCAGGTGAGGCGGCTGCTGGCCGGGTTGAGGGCGTAGGTAACGACGGTCGGCCGCTGGGCGGCGGTGAGCAGCAGGGCGGCAAAAACAAATAATCTCATGATGAGGGAGGGTTGAGGGAAGTAAAAGCAAGCTTGACGGCAAGCGTCGGGTCAGCATGGAGGGGCTGTTGTCGCATTCGCAACCAGAAATTACCAAGATAGTCAAGTAGTTAGCGGCCAACTCGGCTTGTTGGCCCTGGCCTATGAAGTGGTCGTCAACTAGTCGTCGGCTACAATCCGGCTTCGGTTTCGACCACGGCCCAGCCTTTGTAGAGTCGGCCGCGGGCATCGCGGGCCAGCACGTACCAGAGCGCGTCGCCGCCGTAGAGCTGGCCGGCGGCGGCAAAGCGGTAGTTGCGCCGAAAGGTGAAGGTGCGGCCACGCCGCAGCCGGCCGCCGGGGCAAGCGAATAGCCGGGCAAATTCGGCGGGCGTTTCCCGCAGGTTGGGGTGCCAACCGGTCGAGTCGTACCAGATAAAGCTGCCGCACTCCACGATGCGCAGGTCGGCAACTTCGGCTCGGACGCTGGTGCGGTGCCGCCAACGGTAGCGGCCGGGCTGCGCCGGGTCGGGCCGCGGATAAACCAGGCTGGGGTCGTGGCGCAGGGTCAGGCCCACGGGTACGCCCCGCAGCCGGGCGGGCAGCAGGCGGGTGTGGTCGGGCCAGGCCGGAGCCGGGGAGGGCTGGGCGGCCAGGGGCCGGGCGAGGGCCACCGGCAACAGGGCCAGCGGCAAAAAGCGGAGGGGTAGCATGCGCCGGTCGGGGGGCTGGTGAAAGAACGACCCAAAGGTGATGGGTCGCCGTGGCCCCAATCGCCCCATATCGTGCCCTGGCACGCCCCACATCCGGATGTGGAACTACTCGGTGGCGAAGTCGCGCGGAGCTACCCCGGCGAACTGCTTGAAAATCCGGTTAAACGTAGTTTTCGAGTTGAACCCGCATTCGAGCGCGATGCCGAGCAGCGTGAGCCGGCGCGCGTCGGGCGCGGCCAGGCGGCGCTGCACTTCGGCCACCCGCAGTCCGTTGACGAGGTCGTTGAACGAGGTGCCGCCGGCATTAACGGTGTACGAAATCAGCTTCGGGGCCAGGCCGGTGTGCGCCGCCAGCTCGGCCAGCGTGAGCGTGGGGTTCAGGTACAATCGCTCGTCTTCCAGGGCCTGCCGGATGAGCTCAGCCACGGCGGCATCCACCGGGCGGGCGGTGCCGGCGCTGGCCGGTGCCGTCGGTCCTTCAGAGCCGGATACGGCCAGTGCTGCGGCTGGCCCCGCGGCCGCTTCCAACTCCTCTTCCACCACTTGAGTGGGGGGCTGGTCGAGCTGACGCAGGCCGGCCACGCCGACCACGAACACGACCACGCCCAGCAGTTCGGTGGAGTAGTCGTAGCGGTAGTACTGGCCGAAAAATTCGCGCACCACCACCTCCACCAGCCACTGCCCGCTCACCACGGCCAGCAGCACCAGCAGCCAACGCAGCCAGCGCAAGCGCAGGCGCGATGTCTCCGAGTAGTTGTCGGCCAACCAGCGGCGGTACTGTCGCAGCCGCCGCAGGCTCAGCGCCAGGTAGAGCATCAGCGACACCCAGGTGCCGATAAATTCGAGCCGGTAGGTGTACGGCCGGTGCACGTGCTGCCAAAACCAGTTGCGGGTGGCGTAGGGCGAAAGGCATAGCCATCCGTAGAGCGCCGCCTGCGCCAGCACCGGCACGAAGTGCCCCCCGAAGCGGTGCCACCGCCACCGAAACCCCTGGCCGACCAGGCTGCGCACGTAGAAGTACAGCAGCGGGCCAAACGCCAGCGAATAGTAGATGGGCAGAAAATACAGCTCCGGCCGCTGCCTGTATAATCCCGATACGCGCAAAAAGCCATCGAGCAGCCACAGCGCGATGCTCAGCATCAGCAAAGCCAGGAAGCGGCTGGCCGGTTGATGGCGCGGACCGGCCGTCGCCAGCAGCCCGGCCGCGAATACCGCCTGGGCCACCACGGCCAGCAACAGTACCGTTACGAGCGTAAAAGCAATCTGCATCCCCAAAATAAGCAGCGGCGCGGTCGTAAAGCCAGCTCGCTATCGCCGGGCCACCCGGCTTGCGGGGTATCCGTTAGCGCGAAAACCGGGCGGCACGGGGCCTGAAGACGGGGTTTGCTGCCCAAGGGAGCGGTGTCAATGAGCAATTAACAATGAGCAATGAGCAATTCCCGGACGGACTGAACCACCGGGAATTGCTCATTGCTCATTGTTAATTGCTCATTGTTAATTGCTCATTGACACCGCTCGCCACGTGTTGTTCCCCCGGTTTACGTCGGGCAGAATCTTGGTCGGGTCGAGCACGACCGTACTCAGCGGCGAGGTCGTGTCCACGCGGAAGGTCCAGGTGCCGCCGCGCTGCCAGATTTCGACCGGCAGGCGCACGGTGCTGGTTTTTCCGTTGGCTTCCTTCACCTCGGCCGTGACGGGAAAGGCAGCCTGGCCTTTGTTCTCGATGCTGATGAGCGCACCCTTCGTGGGGTCCTGGTTCACGTAGGTGACCGTCGTGACGGCTTGGTCGAGCAGGTAGTTCTCGAAAAACCACTGTTTCCAGAACCAGGTCAGGTCTTCGCCGCCGGCGTTGTTCATCGTGCGGAAGAAATCGCGCGGGGTCGGGTGCTTGAAAGCCCAGCGCTTGATGTAAGTGCGGAAGGCGAAGTCGAAGCGCTCCGGTCCCAGCACTTCCTGGCGCAAGAGGTACAGCCCGTAGCCGGTTTTGCCGTAGGCCGCGTAGCCCAGGTTGCGCGGCTGCGTCACGTCGGGCACGGTGTAGGGCACGTCCTGATTGGGGTCGAGCAAGGCCCGCGTGACACCCGGCACGAGGCGGCCCGCCACGTCGCCCTGCTCCTTATACTCGCCGTTGTTGAAATTCTGGCTCGACAAGATATTGATGAACGTGTTGAAACCCTCGTCCATCCACGGGTATTTGCGCTCGTTCGAGCCGACTATCATCGGAAACCAGTTGTGGCCGAACTCGTGGTCCGTCACGCCCCACAGTTGCCCTTTGCGGGCCTTGTCGCCGCAAAACACGATGCCCGGATATTCCATGCCGCCCACCGCGCCAGCCACGTTCGTCGCCACCGGATACGAGTATTCGTACCACTGCTTCGAGTTATATTCGATGCTCCGTTTCACGTATTCCGTGCTGCGGTTCCAGGCCGTATCCTGGGCCGACTCGACCGGATACAGCGACTG
>Ga0123339_10002722_pt1 | contig 11928 bp, 11 predicted proteins | sample lystaG_FD_89956 | JGI IMG/M metagenome (GOLD analysis project Ga0123339, IMG submission 89956) | Glacier valley bacterial and archeal communities from Borup Fiord, Nunavut, Canada, to study Microbial Dark Matter (Phase II) -... | ecosystem: Environmental > Aquatic > Freshwater > Ice > Glacier ... | reverse complement strand
GCACCAGGGCGCCGGGCTGCTGGCCGACCTGCTGGCCCCCCCGGCGCTGACGGCGGTGCTGGAGCGGCCCGGCCCGGTCCTGGTGCTCGACCAGGTCACGGACCCTCGCAACATCGGCGCCGTCCTGCGCAGCGCCGCGGCGTTCGGCGTCGCCGCCGTCATCATGCAGGACCGCAACACGCCGGAGGAGACCGGGGTACTCGCCAAGGCCGCGTCGGGCGCGCTGGAGACGGTGCCGCTGCTGCGCGCCGTGAACCTGGCCCGGACGCTAGCCGCGCTGAAGGCCGCCGGGCTGTGGATCGTCGGGCTGGACGCAGGCGGCGGCCCGCTGCGCGGCACGGCATTCGCGGAACGCCGGGTGGCGCTGGTGCTGGGGGCAGAGGGCGCCGGGCTGCGCCGCCTGACCCGGGACACCTGCGACGAGATGGCCGGCCTCGCCATGCCCGGCGCGATGGAGAGCCTGAACGTGTCCGCCGCCGCCACCGTTGCCCTGTATGAACTGACGCGCACGCCCTGATGTTCGATCCTGGGACGACCGCCGACCTGCTCACCCAAGCGCGCCGCGCCCGCCGGCTTCGCACTCCATTGGCCGACCCACCGCCGACCTTGGCCGATGGCATCGCCGCCCAGCTTGCCCGTGCCCGGGCTGCCGGGGCGCTGCCGCCGGCCGGGTTCAAGATCGGCGCCACGGCCCAGGCCATGCAGGCCTACCTCGGCCTGCCCGGGCCTGCCGCCGGCTTCATGCACGCCGCCGACCTGCATGGCAGCGGCAGCACCCTGCACTATGCCGACTTCCTGCAGCCCGGCGTCGAGTGCGAGGTTGCCGTCCATCTTGGCGCAGACCTGCCGCCCGGCCCCTGCACGCCGGACCGGGCCGCCGCGGCGGTGGACGGCGTAATGGGCGCCATCGAGGTGGTCGAGAACCGCTACCCGGACCTGCGGGCCTTCGGCACCCCGGCCCTGGTGGCGGACGGCCTGTTCCATGCTGCCGCCATCCTTGGCACCCCTTGCGCGGACTGGCGCACGCTGGACCTGCTGGCCCTGCCGGGCAGCATCCTGGTGGACGGTGTGCTTCGCGGCACCGGTCCCGGTGCGGCGCTGCTGGGCGGCCCCATGCACGCGCTGGCCTGGCTGGCGGGATCGGAGGAGGCCGCGGCATTCGGCGGCCTGCGTGCCGGGCAGGTGGTCATGCTGGGCAGCGTGACGCTCCCGGTCTGGCTGGACGGCCCCGCCACCATCGAGGTCCGCTTCCCGCCGCTGCCGCCCGTGACCCTGACCCTCGTGTGACCGTAAGGCGCTGTTAAGCACCCTTGCCCCTTACTGGCGCGGACCGCGCACCGCGGCACAGTGCAACGCCAGGATGGCATGCCGCAGGGACCCCGCATGGCGCCCAAGCCTTCGTCCCACCTCTGGGACAGCCTTGCCGACCACACCCAGCTCACCCTGGCGCGGCAGGCGCTGGACCGTGCGGCGGCGGCCATTGCGGCGCAAGCCGAGTGCCTGGCCAGCGAGATGGAGGACGGCACCCTTGCCGACCGCGGCGGGCCAGAGGCGCTGCGCCTGCTGGCCGCCGTCGTGCGCGCCACTCGGCCGCGTCCCGCAGCGGGTCACGCCTGATGCGCCCCGTCCTGCGTGCCGTTCAGGTCCTGCTCCTGCTGGCCGCACCGGCGCATGCCGGCGCGACGCCGATTGCCGAGCCTGCGTCCTGGGCGGTGGTCGGGTCCGCGCTGGCCGGGCTGGGCCTGTGGCGCCGGCGCCCTATCGCCACGGAGCCGAGCAGCCCAACGGCCACCCGGCCCAGGCGGGTCACGCCACCCGCCGCCGCACTTGCCGCCCGATGGCGCTGCCCACCAGTGCCAGGGTCGGCCCGCCGGTGGACCAGGCGCGTCCGCCGGCCACCAGCTCGTCCAGGGTGCCCATCAGCTCCCGCTGATCCGCCCGGCCGCCACGCTCGATCAGCGCCGCCGGGGTTGCCGGGTCCAGCCCGGCGGCCAGCAGGCCGTCGCGCAGGGCCGGCAGGCTGTCCAGGCCCATATAGACGGCCAGCGTCCCGCCCTGCGCCAGCGCCGCGAAGTCCAGGTCCAACGCGCCCCCAACCAGGTGCCCGGTCGCCAGCGTCAGCGTCCGTACCGCCCCGTCCCCGGCCGCACCGTCGCCCCGGTGCGTCAGCGGGATGCCGGCGCCCGCCGCGCAGGCCAGCGCCGCGGTCACGCCGGGCACCACCTCGAACGCCACGCCAGCCGCGGCCAGCGCCGCCGCTTCCTCCCCGCCGCGGCCGAACACGAAGGGGTCGCCGCCCTTCAGCCGCACCACCTTGCGCCCTTCCTGGCCCAGCCGGACCAGCAGGGCGTTGATCTCGTCTTGCGGCAGGGAGTGGTTGGATTTGGATTTGCCGACTGAGATGCGGTCCGCGTCGCGCCGGGCCATGTCCAGCACGTCCTGCGTCACCAGCCGGTCGTGCACGATCACGTCGGCCTCCCCCAGCAGGCGTTGCGCGCGTATCGTCAGCAGGTCCGCCGCTCCTGGCCCGGCGCCGACCAGATAGACGATGCCCGCCGGGTCCGGGTCGCCGGCGATCACGCGCTGCATCTCCGCCTCGGCCGCCGCATCGTCGCCGGACAGCATCAGGTCGGCGACACGGCCGCCCAGCGCCCGTTCCAGCACGCGGCGGCGGCCGGCCACGTCCGGCAGGCGTGCCCGGATCTCCTCCTTGTAGCGTTCGGCCAGCGCCGCCAGGCGGCCGAAGGCGGGGGGGACCATCGCCTCGATCCGGGCGCGCAGCAGCCGGGCCAGGACGGGCGCGGCGCCGCCGGACGACACGGCGATGCTGATGGGCGCGCGGTCGATGACGCTGGGGGTGATGTAGCTGCACAGGGATGGCTTATCGACGATGTTGACCGGGATGCCGCGCGCCTGCGCCGCCGCGGACAGCGCCGCCAACTCGTCATCCGGCGCGTCGGCGCCGATCACCAGGGCGCAATCGTCCAGCAGGCCGGCGTCCCCCGCGCCGAAATGCGGGGCGGTCGAGACCTCCCCCCCGGCCCGGCGCAGCGCGCCTGCCTTGCGCTCCGCCGCCTCGCCCTCGCCGATCACCAGCACGCGCCGCCCCGTCAGGGACAGGAAGATGGGGAAATACTGCATCCCTCTAGGGTCGTGGCTTCCTGCCGCCGCGGCAAGGTGTTCGCGGCCCAGGGGCTTGCCGCAACGACGCCACCCCGTGCAGAACGGCGGCCCACGCAGGAGGACGGCCCCGATGAAGGCACTGGTGATCGACAAGACCGAAACCGGCCAGGCAGCCACCCTGCGCGACTTCCCGGAGGCCGAACTGATGGACGGCGATGTCACCGTCCGCATCTCCCATTCCTGCATGAACTACAAGGACGGCCTGGCGCTGACCGGCAAGGCCCCGGTCGTGCGCCGCTTCCCCATGATCCCCGGCATCGACTTTGCGGGCATCGTCGAGTCCTCCAGCAACCCTGCCTACAGCCCCGGCGATGCCGTCCTGCTGAACGGCTGGGGCACGGGGGAGACGCACCTGGGCGCCTATGCCGAGCGCAGCCGCGTGAAGGCGGAGTGGCTGGTCCCCTTGCCCGCCGGCCTGACCCCGGCGCGCGCCATGGCCATCGGCACCGCCGGCTACACCGCCATGCTGTCCCTGATGGCGCTGGAGCGGCATGGATTGACGCCGGATGCCGGCCCTGCAGTTGTCACGGGTGCCGCGGGCGGCGTCGGCTCCGTCGCCATCGCGCTGCTGGCCGGCGCTGGCTGGCACGTGATCGCCTCCACCGGGCGCATGGCGGAGGCGCCCTACCTGGAGGGCCTGGGCGCGCATGAGGTGATCGACCGCGCCACCCTGAGCACCCCGCCGAAGCCGCTGGCGCGGGAGCGTTGGGCGGCGGGCATCGATTCTGTCGGTTCCACGACGCTAGCCAACGTGCTGTCCATGACGCGCCCGGGCGGCGCTGTCGCGGCGTGCGGCCTGGCGGGCGGCATGGACCTGCCAGGCTCCGTGGCGCCGTTCATCCTGCGCGGCGTGTCCCTGCTGGGCATCGAGAGCGTGATGGCGCCGCGTGCGCGCCGGATGGAGGCCTGGGGGCGGCTGGCCCGGGACCTGGACTTGGCCAAGCTGGACGCCATGACCACCACTGTCACGCTGGACGGCGTGCAGGACGCTGCTGCCGCCATCATGGCCGGGCAGGTGCGCGGGCGCGTCGTGGTGGAGATAGGATGACGCTCTGCCCCCTCTCCCTCCGGGAGAGGGTCGGGGTGAGGGGGGCGGCCAGCGCGAACTTTGGCCCGGCAAAGGCGGGTCTGCCCAAGGCTGGGGGCGGTCCTTACGGCTTCCCTCACCCCGACCCTCTCCCGGAGGGAGAGGGAGGCGTCGCACCTTGAAGGTCGTGCAGGTCACGAACGTCGATTTCTCGCTGCGGCACTTCTTGATGCCGCTGATGCTGGCGGCCCAGGCGCGGGGGCACGACGTGCTGGGCGTGTCCGCCGATGGCCCGTTGCTGGACGACGTACGGGCCGCCGGGCTGCGGGTGCAGGCGGTGCCGATGGCGCGCAGCCTGTCGCCGCTGGCGCAATGGCGGGCGCTACGGGCGATGGTGCGGCTGCTGCAGGCCGAACGCCCGGACCTGGTGCACGCCCATATGCCGATCAGCGGCTTCATCACCCGGCTGGCCGCGCGCATCGCGGGCGTCCCGCGCGTCGCCTACACCTGCCATGGCTTCCTATTCAACCAACCCGGCCCCCTGCCGCGCCGCGCGCTGGGCTTCCTGATGGAATGGATCGGCGGGCGGCTGACCGACACCTACCTGACGGTTTCGACCGAGGAATCCGCCGATGCCCGCCGCCTGGGCATCGCCCGGCACGCCACACCGGTCGGCAATGGCCGGGACCCCGCCCGCTTCCGCCCGGACCCGGCCGCCCGCGCCCGCATACGCGCCGAACTGGGCGTGCCAGCGGGCCAGGTGGTCGTGGTGATCGTCTCCCGCCTGGTCCGCCACAAGGGCCACCAGGAGTTGCTGGCAGCCATGCAGGCAGTGCCAGGCGCCGTCCTGTGGGTGGTCGGCAACCGCCTGCCCAGTGACCACGGCCCCGATCCGTCGCTGCTGTTTACGCAGGACTTGCAGGCCGCGGGGCGCCTGCATCTGCTGGGCTACCGCGACGACATCCCGGCCGTGCTGGCCGCGGCTGACATCTTTGCGCTGCCCAGCCATTTCGAGGGCCTGCCGATGTCGGTCATCGAGGCCATGCTGACCGGCCTGCCCGTCGTCGCCACCCGCATCCGCGGCCCGCGGGAGCAGGTGGTGGATGGGGAGACGGGCTTCCTGGTCCCGCCCATGCTGGCGGCACCCCTGGCCGACGCCATGCAACGCTTGGCCGCCGAACCGGCATTGCGTGCTGCGATGGGCGCCGCCGGGCGCGCCCGGGCGGTGGTGCTATATGACGAGGCCGCCGTGCTGGCCCGCACGCTGGACCTGCTCGGCTTGTAGGGCTATCCCGCCGGGCATGACACGCACCCCCATCCGCCGCGCCCTGATCTCGGTGTCCGATAAGTCCGGCCTGGTCCCGCTGGCGCAGGCGCTGGCGGCACACGGCGCCGAGCTGCTGTCCACTGGCGGCAGCGCCCGCGCGCTGCGGGATGCGGGCGTGCCGGTGCGGGAGGTTGCGGACTTCACCGGCTTCCCGGAAATCCTGGACGGCCGGGTCAAGACCCTGGTGCCGCAGATCCACGGCGGCATCCTGGGGCGGCGCGACCTGCCGGAGCACCTGGCCCAGATGGAGCGGCACGGCATCATGCCGATCGATCTGGTCTGCGTGAACCTGTATCCGTTCGAGGCTACTGTTGCTGCCGGTGCCGCCCCGGACGAGTGCATCGAGAACATCGACATCGGCGGCCCCGCCCTGATCCGCGCCGCTGCCAAGAACCACGCCAGCGTCGCCATCCTGACCGACCCGGCCCAATACCCGGACCTGCTGGCCGAGCTGGCGGAGGGCGGCACCACCCTGCCGTTGCGCGTCCGCCTGGCCGGGGAGGCCTATGCCCGCACCGCCGCGTATGACGCCGCCATCGCCACCTGGTTTGCCCGCGACACGCCGTTCCCGCCGCGCATGACCTTGTCAGGCACGTTGCGCCAGACGCTGCGGTATGGCGAAAACCCGCACCAGCAAGCGGCATTCTACACCAATGGCACCCGCCCCGGCATCGCCACGGCCACCCAGGTCCAGGGCAAGGAGCTGTCCTACAACAACCTGAACGACACCGACGCGGCGTTCGAGTGCGTGGCCGAGTTCGACAGCCCGGCCGTCGTCATCGTCAAGCACGCCAATCCCTGCGGCGTCGCCACTGCCGCCACCCCGGCCGAGGCCTGGGACCTGGCCTTGCGCTGCGACCCCGTCAGCGCCTTCGGCGGCATCGTCGCCCTGAACCGCCCGCTGGACGCCGCCAGCGCCGAGCGCATCGCCGCAATTTTCACCGAGGTCATCATCGCGCCCGAAGCCGATGCGGACGCGCGCGCCATCCTGTCCCGCAAGAAGAACCTGCGCCTGCTGCTGACCGGCGGCATGCCCGACCCGGCCGCGCCCGGCACGACGCTGCGCACCGTCGCGGGCGGCTTCCTGGCGCAATCCCGCGACGCCGAGCGCATCGGCGCCGCCGACCTGCGGACCGTGACGAAGCGCGCGCCGACGGAGGCCGAACTGGCCGACCTGATCTTCGCCTTCCGCGTGTGCAAGCACGTGAAGTCCAACGCCATCGTCTATGCCCGGCACGGCGCCACCACCGGCATCGGCGCGGGGCAGATGAGCCGCGTGGACAGTGCTCGAATCGCCGCCTGGAAGGGCGCGGAGGCTGCCAAGGCCGCCGGGTTGCCCGATCCGCTGACGCAAGGCTCGGTCGTCGCGTCCGATGCGTTCTTCCCCTTTGCGGACGGCTTACAGGCCGCCATCGCCGCCGGCGCCACCGCCGTCATCCAGCCCGGCGGCTCCCTGCGGGACGCCGAGGTGATCGCCGCCGCGGACGAGGCGGGCGTTGCGATGGTGCTGACGGGGATGCGCCACTTCCGGCATTGATGCAGGGTTTGGCTGGCCTACCGTGCCGTCGTGACCGCGACGGGGTCCCAGGAGCCACCGGGTTCCGGGTGGCCGGAGATGTGCTGGTAGTTCTGATAGACCGCCATGCCCGTCGCCATGTCGCGCCAGACCGTGATGATGGAATGGTAGGTGTTGCCCTCGAACCCCTCCCGCTCGTGCACGACCTTCATGGTCTCCCACAGGCGGCCCAGCACGTTCAGCGTTTCCCGCCCGTCATTGCGCAGGGTCTCGTGCCATTGCAGGCCCGGCGCCGCGCGCACGTCGAAGCGCACGGTGGTGCCGGGCGGGCCAGGCAGGACCTGCTTCAGCGCGGCATAGGCGTCTTCGGCGCCGGGCCAGGCGGTGGCCCAGATGCCGAAGTAGTAGTCTGCTGGCTCGTCCGCGCTGCGGCGCAGGCGGCAGATGTCGGGGTTGGCGACGCTGGCGCCGAGGTAGGCCAGGGTCACGCCGTTGGACCGCTGCACGGCGCCGCCCGCCGGGCAGGCCGGCCCCCAGCCCTGGGCCAGGGCTGGCTGGGCGGCCAATGCCAGAAAGGCCGCCAGGGCCAAGTGTGTCCGCATCGCTGTCATCCCACCGTCATGCTTTGGCGGCTACCTAGCCGACAGGGGGCGGCGCGGCCAGTCCCGGCGGTTAGATGAACGCCCGGCGCAGCGCCTGGCTGGCCGCATCGATCAGCGACACCGCAACGACGATGATCAACATGATGGCGCAGGTCTGCCGGAACTCGAACGCCCGTATGATCTCCCACAGCACCTGCCCGATGCCGCCGGCGCCGACCAGGCCGATGACGGACGCCGAGCGCACGTTGCTCTCGAACCGATAGAGCGAGAAGCTGATCCAGGACGGCATGACCTGCGGGATCACGCCATAGGCGATCTCCTCGATGCCGCGTGCGCCGGTGGCGCGCACGCCTTCGACGGGGTGCGGGTCGATGGCCTCCACCGCCTCGGCGAACAGCTTGGCCAGGATGCCGGTGGTGTGGACCCACAGGGCCAGGACGCCGGCGAAGGGGCCGAGGCCGACGGCGACGACGAACAGCATGGCAAAGACCAGCTCGTTTATGCTTCGGAACATGTCCATCACGCGCCGGGTCGGCTGCGCCACCCACCAGGGCGCGATGTTGCCGGCGCACATCAGGCCGAAGGGGATGGCAAACAGGATGGCCAGGCCGGTGCCCCAGATCGCGATCTGGACCGTCAGCACCATCTCATCGACATACAGGCGCCACTGCGAGAAGTCGGGCGGGAAGAAGTCGCGGGCGAGGGTGCCGATGTTGCCGCTGTCGCGGATCAGCTCCCCGGGCCGGATGCCGGCGCCCTGGTAGGACCAGGCCAGCACGCCGAGTATGCCGGCGTAGGCGAGCAGCCGCAGCAGCCCGGGTCCCTTGGCGTCGGTTGCGTGTAAGGCAGTGTTCAAAGCAGGTTCCTTCCCCCTCTCCCTCCGGGAGAGGGCCGGGGTGAGGGGGTCTTGGGGTTCGAAACCAGTCCGTGCCGCGGGGACACGGCCCTGATGTGGCCGGGGATCGTGCCGGACGACCCCCTCACCCCGGCCCTCTCCCGGAGGGAGAGGGAGCAGCAAGACTAGCTTCCGGTTTTCGCCATCTCGGCATCCAGCGCCGCCAGGCGGGCGTCGATGTCCTTGAGCTTGGCAGCCTTCTCGTCGGCGCTCATTGTCGTGTTGCCTTCCGCCGCCAGCTTCTCGCGGAAGGCCGCGACTTGGCGCACCGGCAGCAACTGGGCGTTGGTGCTGGCGATGAAGGTGCCCCAGTTGCCGAGATCGGCCAGCACCTTGCGTTCATGCGCCACGTCCGCGCCGGGGCGGTCGGTGCCGTAGGACAGGAAGAAGTCGCGCACCTTGGCCTTCAATGCCGGGTCCAGGTCGCGGCGCCAGACGATGGGGTCGGCGGGGATGATCGGGCTGCGCCAGATCTCGCGGATCATGGCGGCGCGGGCGGGCTGCGCCTTCATGAACCTGGTCAGGTCCTCGGTGTTGTTGGTCGCTACGTCCACCTGCTTCGTGGCGACGGCCAGCAGGTTCGCCTCGTGGTTGGCGCCCACCACGTTCTTAAAGAAGCGGCGCACGTCGATGCCGTTCTTGGCCCAGGCGTAGTAGCTGGGGATCAGGAAGCCGCTGGTGCTGTTCGGGTCGCCGTTGCCGAAGTTCAGCGTGCCGGGCTGCGCCTTCAACAGGTCGGCCAGGGACTGGTAGGGGCTGTCCTTGTTGACGATCAGCAGGCTGTAATAGCCCTTGCTGCCATCGGCGTAGGTCTTCTGGGCGAACACCTCGCCGTCCGACCGGTCCACGGCCTGGATGGCGCTGGCGTTGCCATACCAGGCGATCTGCACCTTGTTGAACCGCATCGCCTCGATCACGCCGGCGTAGTCGCTGGGGTAGAAGCCGTTGACCTTCACGCCGACTGCCCGCTGCATGTCCTCCAGGAACGGCCCCCACTGGCTGCGCAGGTTCTGCGTGCCTTCCGTGGCGATGATGCCGAAGTTGATCTCCTGCGTTTGTGCCTGCGCCGCGAACGGCATCGCCACGGCGGCCAGCATCGCAAGGCGTCGCGTCAGTTCCAGCATCGGTCGCTCCTTTATCGGTTCCGGGCGCGGCGCCACCGCCGCGTCCCCATACACATCCGCCAGCACGGCGGGCGTCAGCGCCGCCGGCGGCCCGTCGAACACCACCCGCCCGGCCCGCAGCGCCACGACCCGGCGGCAATGCCGCACCGCCACGTCCACCTGGTGCAACGACACCACGACCGTGATCCCGTCCGTGCGGTTCAGGTCCGCCAAGGTCTCCATCACCCGCCGGCTGCTTTCCGGGTCCAAGGAGGCGATGGGTTCGTCCGCCAGGATCACCCGCGCGCCCTGCACCAGGGTCCGCGCGATGGCCGCCCGCTGCTGCTGGCCGCCTGATAGGGTGCTGGCCCGCTGCGCCGCCAGGTCCGCGATGCCCACGCGGGCCAGCGCCTGGTGCGCCCGCGCCCGCTCCGCGGCCGGGAACCAGCCGGGCAGGGTGCGCCACAGCGGCAGGCGCGACAGGCTGCCGATCAGCACGTTGGTCAGCACCGGCAGGCGGCCGACCAGGTTGAACTGCTGGAACACGACGCCCACCCCGGCCCGCACCCGCCGCACGTCGCGCGACAGGCGCCCGCCTGCCTGAACGGCCTCGCCGTGCACCCGGACCTCCCCGGCATCGCCCAGCATCAGCCCGGCCATGTGGCGCAGCAGCGTGCTCTTGCCCGACCCGGACGCGCCGATCAGCGCCACCATCTCCCCGGGCGCCACCGCCAGCGCCGGCACATCCAAGGCACGGCGGCCCCGGAACGCCTTCGTCAGCCCGCTGACCTGAACCGCCGGGGGAACGTGTTGGGGTATTTGCGCCGTCCTGAGCATGGCGGCGTTATCGCTGCCCAGCCCCGCAATTCGCGTGACAGGACCGGGTCAGTTTCGTGACAGTTGCCGTCAGCCCGGCAGCGGGATGAACTCCTGGTCGTCGCCCGGTACGGCGCCGAACCGTCCGGCCCGCCAATCCGCCTTCGCCTGCTCGATCCGCTCGGGGCGGGAGCTGACGAAGTTCCAGAACAGGTGGCGCGGCCCGTCCATCACCGCGCCGCCCAGCAGCAGGATACGCGCGCCCGCCGCGCCGGCCTGCACAGCCAGCCGGTCCCCGGCGCGGAACACCAGCATCCGGCCCGGCCCGAAGCGGTCGCCCGCCATAACGGCCTCCCCGTCCAGCACATAGGCCGCCCGTTCCTCATGCCGGTCCGGCAGCGGCACGGCGGCGCCGGGCGCCAGCACCACATCGGCGTAGAACAAGGCAGAGCGCGCCACCACCGGCGCACGCAGGCCCCAGCCGTCGCCTGCGATCAGGCGCAGCCGCACACCGCCATCCTCCAGCACAGGCAGGGTGGCGCCAGCGTGGTGGGCAAAGTCCGGCTCGGCCTCCTCCGCGTCCCGCGGCAGGGCGACCCAGGACTGGATGCCGAACAGGCGGTTGCTGTGGCTGCGCAGGCCAGTGGCCGTGCGCTCGCTGTGGGCGATGCCGCGGCCGGCGGTCATCCAGTTCACGTCGCCGGGTGTGATGCTTTGCTCGGTGCCCAGGCTGTCGCGGTGCAGGATGCTGCCATCGAACAGGTAGGTGACGGTCGCCAGGCCGATATGCGGGTGCGGGCGCACGTCCAGGCCGCGCCCGGTCAGGAACTCGCCTGGCCCTATCTGGTCCCAGAAGATGAACGGGCCGATCATCTGCCGGGCCTTGGACGGCAGGGCACGGCGCACCTCGAACCCGCCGATGTCGTGCGCCCGCGGGATCACCACCGCCTCAATCGGTCCTTGCATCGCCAGCCCCTCTGTTGCCGTGGCACATAGGTGCGGCAGGAGGCCCGTGCCATGCCGAATATCAAGGATGCCGCCACTCTGCAGGACCGTGCCTGGCGGGTCGCATACCGGGTCGGGTATCCGCTGGCCCGGGCTTGGTGGCAGGTCCGCCGCCCGCCTCACACCGGCGCCCTGGTCGCCCTCCGCGTTGGCCCGGCGCTGCTGCTGGTCCGCCAGTCCTACCAGCGCGCTTGGTGCCTGCCGGGCGGCGGCGTCCACCCCGGCGAGACACCGGACGCCGCCGCCCGCCGCGAGCTTCGGGAAGAACTCGGCCTGCAAGCGCCCGCCCTGCACCCGGCCGCGGTCCTGTCCGGCACCTGGGATGGCCGGCGCGACACGGTGCATGTGTTCGAGGCGGCGCTGGACCGCCTGCCTCCGCTGCGCCCCGACAACCGGGAGGTCATTGCCGCCCGCCTGTTCGCCCCGGCCGAGTTGCCAGGCCTGCGCCTGTCCG
>Ga0123339_10002711_pt1 | contig 11950 bp, 6 predicted proteins | sample lystaG_FD_89956 | JGI IMG/M metagenome (GOLD analysis project Ga0123339, IMG submission 89956) | Glacier valley bacterial and archeal communities from Borup Fiord, Nunavut, Canada, to study Microbial Dark Matter (Phase II) -... | ecosystem: Environmental > Aquatic > Freshwater > Ice > Glacier ... | reverse complement strand
TCGGACGCGACCGTGAGCAATTCGAGTCGCCATTGCTCAGTGTCAGGCCCCCGCGTTTTAGCGGCATGGCAGTTGGGGCAGAGAGCGACCGCATTGAGAGGGTGGTCATCGCCTCCAAGGGCGAGGTCGAGGACATGGTCGACGTCGAGTATTGGTTCACCCTTGCGAGTCATGTTCGGCGGCATTCCCGTACAGCGGAAGCTCTCGCAGCGCCCGCCTGATCGTTGAAGCACGGCCTGCCTGACAGCGGCACTTCTCCGGTAGTCCACACGCGGATGACTCTTCCGTTCCGGCTTGCCTTGGCCTCGGTCGTCGATGCATTGGATGAGTTGTCCGTAGCTGGCATCCAACTGGGCTTCGACCGGCGTTCCCGTGTCGTCGCTGTCCGACAAAGTGGTGTCGAAGGCGTCTTGTACGGAAGCCGGCCAAACGTCGGGATCAGACGAAGGGACGCTTTGAAGTACCCAGCGGATCTCGTGGTGGGAATCGCCGTAGTCTCCAGCAATCGTGATCCACGATCGGCCGACAACTGTCGCCCACGTGGCGAACCGAAAGCGCCCGTCGAGTTGCCTGCGCCAGTACCTGAGTGCCAGACCCTCGCGCCTTGCCGTCTCGAGAAGGCCGTAGTTGTCAAGTGTTGGGCCGGGATTGACGTGCGGTGCGTGGTCCCTATACACAAAAGGCTGCGTTAAGGCGGCGCCTTCATCAAAGTCGTCGTTGTCGGCATCATCAAACACGTTGACGTACTTGTCGCCGGGAAAACGCGTGACAAGGCCTTGCATGTCACCGCCGTATTTGCGGTAGACGGAGTGTCGATCGGTGAACTCGGCACCCAGGCGTGGGGGGTCGAGTTCAGCCGGGGTCTTGACTTCAAACCCAAGCCTTTTAAGAGCGCTTCCTGCACCCTGGAGCCCGCCGCTGAACTCTTTGCGGGCGAGTGGGCCAAGTTCGGGGTATTGCTTTCCAAATGCAACGCCCACAATGGCCTTTGAACCGTACAGACGGCCATCGAGTACGAGGTAGTAGTCGACGGTCCCTGAGTAGCCGTAGCGGTCGAGGAAGGCTTCTTCGCCAAGCGCATCAAATTCCTGAACCGCATCTAAAACAGACTCTCGGTCCGTCAGTCGTGACAACTCGGCCATGGCGTGAGCACCGCATTCCTAGATTGGTTTCGGTCCGTACTTCGAAAATAGCCTGCACGTGCGACAACTGCCTCGTCCGACCGTGCCGTTGTGCTGACAATGTCGTCCGACTCTGCGCCTCGACGCCGGATGGGTGCGTGATAGGACGGCTGGTGCCGGGCGCGAATGCTACTGTCCCAACATGACCGACCCAGGGGTTTTCGACGAACTCCGAGCCTTCGTCGCTGAACGCGATTGGGCGCAGTTCCACACGCCGGAGAAGCTGGCTAAGAGCATCTCGATTGAGGCCGCGGAGCTGCTCGAATGCTTCCAGTGGAACCCCGACGCGGACCCCGCGAAGGTTCAAGGCGAACTCGCCGACGTACTGACCTACTGTTTCCTCCTAGCGGACAAGCTGGGCCTAGACCCCGACCAGATCGTGCTCGACAAGTTGGCCGAGACGCGTGCAAAATATCCCGTTGACAGGGCCAAGGGCCGCAGCACAAAGTACGACGCGTATGAGGATTGAGCGGCTTCCGTTCGACGATCAGACGGTGAAGACCTGGACCGAGCCCCACGGCCGTCACCACAACTGGCCCGTGGTCTACACGCTCAACGACAAGACCGAGGTCTACGTGGGCGAGACGCTGAACGCGGTCGGTCGCTTGCGACAGCATCTCGACAACCCAGAGAAGAGCCACCTGAGTTCGTTTCGCGTCGTCTTGGATGACACGTTCAACAAGTCTGTTTGTCTGGACCTTGAGTCGTATCTGATCCGGCTCTTCGCTGGTGACGGTCCCTACACCGTGCTCAATCGAAACGTCGGCATCACAGACTCCGACTACTACGAACGCGCCCGTTACCAGGCGTTATTCGCCGAGATCTTCGACCAACTGCGCGGCGACGGCCTCTTTTCCAAGAGTATCGACCAGATTGAGAACAGCGACCTATTCAAGCTTTCGCCCTTCAAGGCGCTCAATCACGACCAAGAGTCGGCAATCGTCGACATCCTGGAGGGGCTGTTCGACGACCTTGAAAAGGGCGTTCCGAACAGCGTGGTGATTCAGGGCGAACCAGGCACAGGCAAAACTATCGTTGCCATCTATCTGATGAAGTTGTTGCAGGACATCGCGGCGTCTGAGCCATCGGACGATGCGTCTAGTGATTCGGTTTTCTCCGACTTCTTCGTCGAAGGCCACAGGGAGCTTCTCAAGGACTTCAGGGTGGGCCTTGTGGTGCCGCAGAGGTCGTTGAGAAAGTCCATTCAGAAGGTGTTTAGGAAGGTCCCGGGGCTTAGGCCATCAATGGTGATGGGCGCGTCCGATGTGGCAAACTCTCGCGACCCCTTCGACCTCCTTTTGGTCGACGAAGCACATCGGCTTGGTCGATACGGCGCGAACCCGGACCGGGCTGGATTCGAGAAGCAGAGCCGGGCTGTGGCGCGGCCCGGCGAGAACTGGCGGGAGCTCACTCAACTGGATTGGATCGAGCGCAAGAGCAAACAGAGAATTTTGCTCCTCGACCGTGAGCAGACCGTTCGACCGCTCGATCTATCCAAAGACCAGGTAGATCGTGTGCTTGGGGCTGCTTTGCGAGGCCAACGCAAGTACACCCTTCGGTCCCAGATGCGCGTCGCTGCGGGCTCCGACTACATCGGTTACGTCCGGACCGTGCTTGACGGCGGCGCGGGCATCGAGCCCAGGGCCTTCGGCGCGTACGACCTACGGCTCTTCGACAGCCTTCCGGAGATGCGACAGCTCGTCTTTGACAAGGACCGCGAGTTTGGTCTCGCCAGGGTTGTCGCAGGGTTCGCGTGGGAGTGGGTAAGCCAGCGCGAACCCGACAGGGCGGACATCAAAGTCGACGGACTCGAACTCTTCTGGAACCGTGCTCGAGAGGACTGGATCAACTCGCCGACATCTTTGGAAGAGGTCGGCTCGATTCACACAGTCCAGGGTTACGACCTTAACTACGCGGGAGTGATTGTCGGCCCCGATCTATTTTGGGACCAAGCGTCGCGACGGGTCGCGGTAAATCGAAGCGCGTACGCGGACTCCAAGGGTAAGGAAGGCAGCCCGACGTTAGGTGTGACTGTCGACGACGAGGCCCTGCTTTCCCTGGTGAAGAACATCTACCGAGTGCTCCTCACCCGAGGCATGAAGGGCACATACGTGTACGTGTGTGATCCGGCACTCCGCGCGCACTTGCGTCCGTTCCTTACGCCCTAATCGTCGGTTCGAGAGGTCGGTAAAGCAATGGAGATTCGAGTAGCGCGCGCGAAGTACAAGCCATCGCAGCTCGTGACGCTTTTTGTCAGCGAGGCACCGCCCGATAGCCCTGAGCGCTTCTTCTACTTCGACGATGTTGCCCGCAAAGATGGTCCCTACATCTACCTGTTCCACGCACTGTACGGACCGCGCAATTACACGCCTGACAGCGATGCGTTGAGGCTTCACAAGGCCGCGAACCCTAGGCGGTTTCAGGCAGATGGCTTCTTCCTCATTGATGCTCTGGACGAGGTTCCGTCCGCAGAGTTGGCGTCTTCGCGCAAACGGCGCATCCGTAGTCGCGCCCCGGTGAAGGTCGCCGAGATAGAAGCGCTGCTACGCGAACTTGGCACACCAGCGACACGTGTCGTGCTGATCAAGGCGAACGTATTCGACGGCCTTTCCGCCACGACCGTAGCCGCTGGGCTGCCGCTTGCGCACGGCAGCAAGATTCCGTTTCCCGGACCGGGTAACCAACGGGACTTCCTCGACGCGTTCTGGAGTCTAGGAATCACCCCAGAGAGTATGTCCACGTAGCGCACGATGCGGCGCACCGGGGCCGGTCAGCTCTCGCGATCGATCGCCGCAACTAGCTGCGCCCCGATCGCCCGCGCCAACGGAATCGGCACTGCATTCCCAATCTGCCGAGCAATTGAAGTCTTGGACCCAATCCACTGGAAGTCATCGGGGAACCCCTGCAGTCGCGCTGCCTCAAAGTGCGTGATCGCGCGATCTTCTTCAGGGTGCAGGTAGCGCCCCTTTTCGGGCTTGAAGAACTCGGTCCTGATGGTCACCGACGGCCGGTCCCAATGCATGCGGCCCATCACGTCCCCAGAGCCCTTCGTGTGTCCGATCCAGCAACGCGCTTTGAGTACGTCGGGGAGGTCAAAGCGGTTGCCGCCGGGAGGGATGACCGCAAATCGCGCCAGCGACAGAGGCTCATAGTCGCGGCCGAGGTGAAGCTCGCGTGACTTGAAGGGCCCGGCGAGTGTGCGGCCAGCTACCGTCACGGAACGCGGGGGGAGCACCGTGGCAGACACGGACCGTCCCACGCCCTTGAGCGCCTGGCGCACAGTGGCGTGCGCACCTTTCGCGGTGGGTTCGGGGAACCCTGGGAACGGGAGGGTTTTCAGATGGCCGATGATGACGGCGCGCTTTCTCGCTTGCGGGGCCCCGTAGTCAGCTGCATTGAGAATGGTCGACTCGATACGGTATGCGGCAAGCGGATGCCTGCGCTCCGTCTGGCCAACGAAGTCCTCGTATTGCTGGGACTTGAGGAACGACGCTACGTTCTCCACCACAAAGTACTTTGGCTTCGCGCGCGAGATGGTCTTCGCGTATTCACGCCACAGGGCGTTGCGCTCATCCTCGACATCCTGCTTGCCGAGAGTGGAAAACCCCTGGCAAGGCGGCCCTCCAACGATGATGTCCGCGGAGGGGACTTCCTCTGTAGCGAGCCAATCCTGAATCGAACCTTGGTACACCACATTGCCAAAGTTTGCGCGGTAGGTGGCGGCGGCTTCGACGTCCATCTCCACGGCGGCAACGGTCTTAAAGCGATCGCTAGCCTTGTGGAATCCACAGGTCAGCCCGCCAGCGCCTGCGAAGAGATCGAGCACGCGAATGGTGCCGCCAGCGTGTGCCACCACGATCGCCTCCAGATGTTCGAGCCCCGTCGCGGTGCCTTGCTCCATGACCCGAGCGTATCCGCACCTGCGTCGCGCTGAGTGTTGCGCGGCCGGCGCGCCGGCGTCCCGAAAACAGACAATTCCGGCGGCCGCGTCATTGATGCAAGGCTTGACCCTCGAGCCCTACGGGGGATGTCTTCCCGGACCCCTAGTCTGGCTACATCCACTGACACGCACGCAGCTGTGCCCAACCAGGAACGACTTGCCGAATATGCGCCGCAAACTCATCGAAGTATCGTTACCGCTCGAGGCGATCAACATCGCGTCGGCCCGCGAAAAGTCGATCCGTCACGGCCACCCCTCGACGCTTCACCTTTGGTGGGCACGACGCCCGCTCGCGACGGCGCGCGCAGTCCTGTTTTCACAGCTCGTGGACGACCCGTCGTCGTTCGAGGACGACTACCTCGCCGAGGCGACCGCGAAGGGGCTTACCGGCGATGACGCCGCGGCGTATGCGGAGCTTTGCATCACCACCGAGCGTGAGCGGCTCCACGAGCTCATCAAGAAGCTCGTCCAGTGGGAGAACATCAATGATGAGCCGCTGCTGAAGCAGGCACACGCCGAGATCATGAGGTCGACCGGAGGTAACCCTCCGGCGATCCTTGACCCCTTCGCTGGCGGCGGCACCATCCCGCTCGAGGCTCAGCGCCTCGGGCTTGAGGCCCACGCAAGCGACCTCAACCCGGTCGCCGTGCTCATCAACAAGGCGCTCATCGAGATCCCCCCAAAGTTCGCGGGTCGACCGCCTGTCTTCGCCGGAGCTGCTGACGCGAAGATGGGGGCCTGGCCGCGCGCGACCGGCCTCGCTGAGGACGTCCGGCGCTACGGCGCCTGGATGCGCGACCGCGCCGAGGAACGTATCGGCCACCTGTACCCCAAGGCGACGTTGTCGGACGGTTCAGAGGCCACTGTCATCGCGTGGATCTGGGCGCGAACCGTCACGTGTCCGAACCCTGCCTGCGGCATCGAAATGCCGCTCGTGCGCTCGTGGTGGCTTGGTAAGAAGAAAGGCAAGGTGGCATATGTCGTCCCGACGATCGTGGACGACGCCGCTGCCCGAGGCGGGCGCAGGGTTGACTTCGCGATCGGTCATGAGTCACACGGTGCACCGACTGGGGATGTCGACGGCACGATGCGGCGTGGTGCTGCAATGTGCGTTGGTTGCGGCGCTAGCGCCGAACCGCAGTACATTCGCGGCCACGCGCAGTCCGTTGGTCTCGGTGCGGTGCTAATGGCGATCGTTGCCGAAGGGCGCGGACGCCGTCATTACGTTGTCCCCAACAGTCTCCATGTTGCGGCAGCCTTCTCCATGTCGCGGCCACCAAACACTCCTGATCAGTTAGTGACGACCCCGAACCACGACGTCGATCGCTTGCCCATGTACGGGATGCCGCGGTGGAGTGACGTTTTCACTACAAGGCAACTGACCATGCTCACAACATTCTCCGATTTGGTTGCCGAGGCTCGCGAATTTGTGTTCACGGACGCAGTCGCCGCGAAACTGAACCCCGGAATTCGCCTGCAAGACGGAGGTGCGGATGCGGCTGCCTACGCGGATGCTGTCGCAACACTGCTCGGGCTATGTGCTTCGAAGCTGACGGTGTCCCACTGTTCGTTGGCCCGGTGGCGCGCAGACGCAGAGAAGACCGCGCCAGCGTTTGGTCGGCAAGCGATCGCGATGGTCTGGGACTATGCCGAACTTCAGCCCTTCGCTGGAGCGGGCGGAGACTGGACGGGTGTTGTGGATGCGGCCAGCAACGTGATTTCGCGGCTGGCCCCAGAACAGCCTGCCGAGGCGCACCAAGCGGATGCCGCTTCTCGTGATTACGCAGGAATGGTCCTGTCAACCGATCCGCCGTATTACGACAACATTGGATATTCGGATCTGTCCGACTTCTCCTACGTTTGGCTTCGCCGAACATTGCAGGATATTCATCCCGAGTTGCTCAGCACGCTTCTAGTGCCCAAGGCAGAAGAATTGGTTGCGAATCCGCATAGGCATGGTGGTCGGAACTCGGCAGCGGCCTTCTTCGAAGAGGGCTTTGAGCGTGTGTTTGCAAGAGCACGGGGCAGCGCAGCGACTGACTTCCCGATCACCGTCTACTACGCGTTTAAGCAGACCGAGCTTGAGTCTGAGGGAATAGCGTCGACAGGCTGGTCGACTTTGCTTGAGGGCATGATTCGTGCTGGCTGGACGATTACCGGTACGTGGCCCATGCGGACCGAAGGGGCTACTCGACTTATCGGCAGGAACTCAAATGCGCTCGCATCATCAATCGTGCTCGCGCTCCGACCCCGCCACGCGACGGCAGAAGCCACGAGTCGACGCGGCTTCCTATCAGCACTTCAGGAGGAGCTGCCTGCTGCGCTCCGGCAACTCCAGCAAGCATCCATCGCTCCGGTCGACCTTGCTCAGGCCGTGATCGGACCTGGCATGGCAGTCTTTTCCCGGTACAGCAAGGTTGTCGAGGCCGACGGCGCTGGCATGAGTGTGCGCACCGCGCTCGTGCTCATTAGCCAGGTGCTCGCGGAAGTCCTGAATGAGCAGGAGGGCGACTTCGACCCGGGGACCCGTTGGTGTGTGAAGTGGTTCGAGGTCAACGGTTTCGACGAAGCCGACTACGGCGCCGCCGAGACTCTCGCCAACGCCCAGAACACGTCCGTCGCTGGGCTCGACCACTCGGGCGTTGTTCGCTCGCGCGGCGGTCGAGTGGTCCTGCTCGCCCCAGCGGCGCTTCCTGAAGGTTACGACCCGTCAAAAGACGACCACATCACGCTCTGGGAGGTAGTCATCCACCTTGCCAAGGCAGTCGACGGGAGTGGACTAGACGAGGCTGGGCGAATCCTCAATGCTGCGTCCTCGCGCCTTGACGTTGACCCCGCCAAGGAGCTCGCCTACCTGCTGTACTCCATCGCGGAGCGCAAGGGCTGGTCGCAGATTGCGCAGAAGTTCAATGACCTAGCGACGTCGTGGCCCGAGATCACTGCTGCGGCTCGCTCCATCGCCTCACGGACCACCGTCGAGTCGCAAGATCAACTCGACCTCGACCTCGGGTGAAAGGATTGACTTCATGGCTTTCAGTAATCGTGACCGAGTAGGGCGCGCAATTGAGATTCTCGGCGAAGCGCTCGACCCGTTCATCGCGCGCGTGCTTGCCCGGGTCACGCCGTCCGGGGGTGACTGGACCGCGATCCTCGAGGCCAAAGACCGCGTGGGGGGCAAGTCCGGGCAGCTCTACAGCAGGACGGACCCTCAAGTTCAGCTCCGCGTGATCACCGAGCGCCTGGGCGAGCTCGGCTTCCCCTTCCACGATGACCTTTCTCGCGCCGAGCAGAACCTTGCTGGCGAGCTGCGCGAGGTGCGCAACAAGTGGGCGCACGCCCAGCCTTTCACCGCAGACGACACGTACCGAGCGCTTGATACAACCGAACGCCTACTTCGCGCCGTCGGCGCGATCGCTGGCGCCGACGAGACGCGACGTCTGCGCACGGATCTGCAAAGGTCCGCATACGAGAACGAGACCCGTCGCAGCACTAAGGCCCAGGGATCGGTGCTCCCCAGCCTCGAGGACGCCGAACTGACGCCGTGGCGACAGGTGCTCGCCCCTCATCCCGATGTTGCGTCGGGCAAGTACGCGACATCGGAGTTCGCCGCAGACCTCTACCAGGTTGCCCACTCGTCGGCCGAGGATCACGTGCCGGTCGAATATTTGGATCCCGTCGAGTTCTTTCGGCGCACCTACCTGACCGAAGGTCTGCGTGACCTGCTCGGTCGTGCCGCCGACCGCGTTACCGGCGACACGAACGCAGAACCCGTCATTAACCTCCAAACCACCTTTGGTGGAGGTAAGACGCACTCGCTCCTCGCTGTGTGGCACCTGTTTTCTGGCAAGGCGACATCTGACCTCCCGGAGGACGTTCAGCACTTGCTCAAAGGCAGGGACCTCGACGCCATACGAGCGAGCGTGAGGCGCGTGGCCCTGGTGGGCAACGAGATTTCCCCTGGAGCGCCGACCACCAAGTCAGACGGAACCGTGGTGCGCACTCTATGGGGCGAGCTCGCGTGGCAACTCGGCGGAGCGAACGCCTTCGAAATGGTCGCCGAGTCCGATCGAACCGCCACCAATCCCGGCGCCGCGCTCCGGACACTGCTCGCCGCGCATTCCCCGGCGGTCATCCTCATCGATGAGTGGGTGGCGTATGCCCGGCAGCTCCATGGGCGCGATGACCTCCCGGGTGGGAGCTTCGAGACGCAGTTCACGTTTGCACAAACTCTGACCGAAGCCGCGAAGTCGGTGCCCGGTGTGTTGCTGCTGGTCTCGGTACCCGCATCGGACATTCGCCTGGACGACCCTGATGGCGCGTCCGGCGCGTCGGATCTTGAAGTGGGCGGTACCCATGGGCGCGCGGCGCTTCAGCGCCTCGACAACGTCGTCCGTCGCGTGGCGCATCCGTGGCGTGCTGCGTCCTCCCAGGAATCCTTCGAGATCGTGCGCCGCCGGCTCTTCTCGGAGCCCGACGGCAAGGCGCTGAGCGAGATCAGTGCCACCGCGCGCCGGTTCGGCAACTTCTACCGTGAGCACTCCGGCGAGTTCCCGTCCGACACTCGCGATCACGCCTACGAAGCGCGCATCAAGGCCGCGTACCCGATCCACCCCGAACTCTTCGATCGACTCTACGAGGACTGGTCTACCCTCGAGCGGTTCCAACGCACGCGTGGAGTCCTTCGCCTCATGAGCGCGGTGGTTCACCAGCTTCACGTCAGCGGCGACGACTCCGCGCTCGTCATGCCGGGCTCTATCCCGCTCGATGCCATGGGCCTTCGAGACGAGATCGCACAGTACCTCGATGACTCATGGAAGCCCATCATCGACGCGGACATCGACGGCGACGACGCCACGTCGCAGCGCATCGACGCCGATCGCCCGCTCTTTGGTAAGCGCGCGCTCACGCGGCGCATCGCCCGGGCGCTGTTTCTGGGCTCCGCAGCCACTCTCCATTCCGGCCACAAGGGCATCGAACGGCAACGACTGTTCCTTGGCGTCGCGATCCCAGGTGATACGGTCGGCAACTTTGGCTCTTCGCTCCAGATGCTCGCCGACCGCACCACCTACCTGTTCTCAGAGGGCGAGCGCTACTGGTTCGATGTGCAGCCCTCGATCAACCGAATGGTGACGGACCGCTCTGAGGCGCTCGACGACGAGGACGTGTGGGCCGAGGTCATCAAGCGACTGTCGATGTCGACCTCCGGAGGCGCGCCCGAGTTCGCGGGCGTGATTGTGGCACCCCGGTCCACAGGTGACGTGCCCGAGGGTGACGCTGTTCGCCTTGTCGTCCTTCATCCCAAGTACCGCCACCACGGCAAAGGCGCGGACTCTCCGGCCTGGGACTTCGCGCTTGACCTCGCGCGGAATCGAGGCACGTCGCCGCGTGTCACCGCCAACACGGTCGTGATGCTCGCGGCCGATGACAACCGTTGGGGAGAGCTAGACGCCGCAGTGCGGCAGCACCTCGCATGGAGGTCGATCGTCGCCTCAGTCGAGGAGATGGACCTTACCCAGCAGAACGCGGCGCAGGCGCGACGCAGGCGCGACGAGACGAACAAAATCGTGGATCAACGGCTCAGCGGCACGTGGATCTGGGGGCTCTACCCGGTCCAGGCCGCGGGTAGCGATCCCCTGTCGATCAGCCAGATTAAGAGCGACGGCGACGATCCGCGGATCGCAGTGCGGACAGGGACGCGGATAGTGCGCGAAGACGTGTTGCGCACCCGCACCTCTCCCAGCTCTATCTGGGTCGAGCTCTCCCAGCAGCTGCGCGCTCGCTGGAACTCCGGGCGACTCTCCGTGGGTGAACTCTGGGAGTTCTACACGCGCTACCCATACTTGGTGCGATTGAAGGACAAGCAGGTGCTGCTCGCCGCGCTGCCGTCAGTGTTGACTGATGCGGGCTGGACGGCCCAAGGGTTCGCGCTCGCGACCGGCTACGACGAGTCGACCGGGCTGTTCGAGGGGTTGGCATTACCTCTGGAGGACCAGTCATTCGGACCGCTGCTCGACTCCACGCTCCTGGTGGCGCCAGCTCTCGCTACCTCGCAGCGCGAGGAGGAGCGGGCACGTGCCGCCGCGGAGGCGGCTGCAAGTGCTAGCGCTTCTCCTGGACCAAGCGGCGGTACTGCTGCCTCCACACCAACGGACCCCCGGGTACCCGGCGTCATCGTTAATCCCACGGTCATTTCGGCCGCACGCTACGAGGGTCGATACGTCATCGACGCCGTTGACGGCGATGTGGCCGCGAGACTTCAGCGAATCGGCGCGGAAGTACTTGCCCACCTCGCGAATGCCCAGGGCGTGGAGCTCTTCGAGGTGACGGTAGAAGTGCGCGCCGAACACCCTGATGGCTTCTCGGCGGCTACCAAGCGCGTCGTAAGCGAAAATGCCCGCACGCTACGCTTCGATGAGAGTCGATTCGAAGACGTCGAATTCTGACTGGGGGCGTTAAGTGGTGGAGATCAGCGAATCGGCCAATGAGGTCGTCGATCGCATCGTCCTGACGCCCGACCCGGCTTTGGTGAAGAGCCTCGGCACGCACCACACACTCGAATCTGCGATGGCTGACCTTGTTGATAACAGCATCGACGCTGGTGCGACAACGGTGACAATTCGGCTTGTTGCGCCAGGCGGGGTTCTGGTGGGCATTTCCGTGATCGACAATGGGCGTGGGATGGACGGCGATACAGCTAGCCACGCGATGCGTTTGGGCGGGCAGCGTGAGTATTCTTCGACCGATCTGGGCCATTTCGGCGTGGGCCTCAAGGCTGCAGCGCTTGGGAGCGCCGGTGTCCTTACTGTCTGGTCAAAAAGGTATGGCGCGA
>Ga0123339_10002709_pt1 | contig 11952 bp, 22 predicted proteins | sample lystaG_FD_89956 | JGI IMG/M metagenome (GOLD analysis project Ga0123339, IMG submission 89956) | Glacier valley bacterial and archeal communities from Borup Fiord, Nunavut, Canada, to study Microbial Dark Matter (Phase II) -... | ecosystem: Environmental > Aquatic > Freshwater > Ice > Glacier ... | reverse complement strand
AGATATACATAACGAATATGGGAAGCCGTAATACCCTTTAAAGGATGGTATTGCACCACACTTAACTATATATTCTTCTGCAATTATATCCAACTCAGCAGTGGTTATTCCAGGCTTTACTAACTCTTGAAGCATTGCAAGCGTCTCTCCAACAATTCTACCTGATTTTCTCATATACTCAATTTCATGATTTGTTTTAATTATAATCATTTATTTACAGCTCCTAGTATTTCACGTATATCTTCAAACACTGAATCTATTGTTTTTGTACCATCTACTGTTTTGAGTATATTGCTTTTTTTATAGTATTCAACCAACGGCTGGGTTTGTTTTTTATAAACATCTAATCTTTCGTTTACAGTTTCTAGAGTATCGTCTTTTCTCTGTATTAAACTTCCTTGGCACAAATCGCATTTTCCCTCTTTTTTAGGGGGATTGAATTTTATGTGGTAGCTTGCTCCACAGTCAGAGCATACTCTTCTTCCTGTCATTCTCTCAAGTATAAATGAAAGAGGAACTTCTATAAGTAACGCTGTATCTATATTATTTCCTTTGTCATTCATAAAGTTATCTAAGGCCTCTGCCTGATTAACTGTTCTAGGGAATCCATCTAATAGAAATCCTTTTTTGCAGTCTTCACTTTCAAGCCTGCCAGTTACCAGGTTTATTGTCAACTCATCCGGCACTAATTGCCCTCTATCCATATATCCTTTAGCATCTACACCTAGAGGCGTTTTTTCTGTGATATTTTTTCTAAAAATATCACCTGTGGATATATGAGGTATACAATAGGCCTCGCTTATTGACTTTGCCTGAGTACCCTTTCCAGCTCCTGGAGGACCTAATAATATTATTTTCAATAGCATCATCTCCAAATACTTCTATTTTAAAAATCCCTGATAATGACGCATTACTAATTGTGATTCAATTTGTCTCAAGGTATCCAGTGCCACACCAACTATGATTAATAATCCTGTACCACCAAAATATATTCCTTTAAAATTTGTGTATCCTTCAGCAATTATTGGAGTAATTGCAATTATACCTGCAAATGCGCCGCCTATTATGGCAACTTTTCCTAGAACTTTTTCAATATGATTTGCTGTAGGTTCTCCCGGCCTTATTCCAGGTATGAAACCAGAGGATTTGTGCATATTTTCAGCCATTTCTTCCGGTTTGAACGTAACCTGTGTGTAAAACCAGGTAAAAAATATAGTAAGTATAAAATATGTTGCCGCATATTGCATGCTGCCTTCCTTAAAGGGACTGAACACGCTTCCAGATATAAACAAATTGAAAGCTGAGTTAGGCCAAAATTGACCTACAGTCATAGGAAATTGCATAACTGATATGGCAAATATTATACCGATAACCGCAGATGCATTAACATTAATTGGTATATGTGTTGATTGACCTCTGTAGACTTTTCCACCTGCTGTCTTTCCTGCATATTGAACAGGAATTCTTCTTTCAGCCAAACTCATTATAACAACTGCTACAAATAATGCAAAAATTACTGCTATAAACATTATTACCTCTACGAAATTAACTGATTCTGCCTTTTGTAGTCCAGCAATGGAATAAAATGTAGCTGGGAATCTTGAAATGATATTAACAAAAATTAATAACGACATTCCATTTCCTATGCCTTTTTCTGTAATTTTATCGCCAAACCACATTAGAAAAGTTGATGCAGTGGTAAGTGTCAGAATAATGAGAAACACACTCAATTTCGTACCACTAGCGATAGCACCATATCTGACTATAATAGCATATGTACTAAAAGCCTGAATTACTGCTAAAACTACCGCACCATATCTTGTATATTGTTGTATCTTTTTTCTACCATCTTCACCTTCCTTGGAAAGTTGTTCTAAAGATGGAATTGCTACAGTCAATAGCTGCATTATTATGGATGAGTTGATGTAAGGTATTACTCCCATTGCAAATATACTAAATCTGCTGAAAGCACCACCGGAAATCAAATCATAAAATCCAAACAATGAACCACTGCCAGTCAATTCACTTAATTTAGAGGTATCTATTCCAGGAACTGGGATGTAGTTACCCAACCTAAAGAGGGCAACCATGAAGATAGTAAATAATATCCTTTTTTTTAGATCTGGAACTTTCCAGGCATTGCGTAGGGTTGATAACATTATATCACCTCAACTTTTCCTCCAGCTGCTTCGATTTTTTCAATTGCAACTTTAGAAAATTTTGCTGCTTTTACAGTTAATTTTTTCTGCAATTCACCATTGCCTAAAATCTTAACACCATTTTTTGCTTTTTTAACAATTTTCATCTCTAATAAAAGTTCAGGTGTCACTTCTGTTCCATCTTCAAATATATTTAATCTATCAATATTTAAAATTGAGAATTCTTTTGCAAATATGTTTGTAAATCCTCTCTTAGGAAGTCTTCTGTAAAGTGGCATCTGACCGCCTTCAAAACCTGGTCTTACTCCACCGCCAGATCTAGCTTTCTGACCTTTTTCACCTTTGCCGGCATTTCTTCCAAGTCCTGAACCAGTACCTCTACCAACTCTTTTTGGTGACTTTCTGGAGCCTTCTGCAGGACATAATTCATGAAGTTTCATAACTTTACACCTCCTCTTATTATGCTTCTTCTACTTCTAGAAGATAGCTTACTTTTTTAATCATACCTAATATCTGAGGAGTATCCTCGTGTTCTACTGTTTTACCTATTTTTCTTAATCCTAGAGCATTAACGGTTGCAATGTGATCTTTTTTTCTACCGATTAAGCTCTTCTTTAATGTTATTTTTAGTTTAGCCAAGGTCATTACCTCCTAACCTAAAATTTCTTCGACAGCTTTGCCTCTAAGTGCAGCTATTTGCTCAACTGTCCTTAATCTGGATAAACCATCAATTGTTGCATTAACCATGTTTCTAGGATTGTTGGAACCTAATGATTTAGCTCTAACATCCTTTAATCCTGAAAGTTCAATTACTGCTCTAGCAGGTCCTCCGGCTATAACACCAGTACCCTCTGCAGCACTCATTAAAATTACTCTACCAGTTCCAAACTGTCCTTCTATATCGTGTGGTATTGTTGTTCCCACCATTGAAACTTCAACAAGATTCTTTTTAGCATCTTCTATTCCTTTTCTTATTGCTTCAGGTATTTCGATAGATTTACCAGTACCGACACCAACGTGCCCTGCTTCATCTCCTACCACAACTAGTGCGCTGAATCTGAAGTTTCTACCACCTTTAACAACCTTAGCAACTCTGTTTATAAATACAACTTTTTCTTTAAGATTTAAATTGCTAGGATCAATTCTCATATATTTCCCTCCTTATCTAGAATTCTAAGCCAGCTTCTCTAGCACCTTCAGCAAGATTTTGTATTCGTCCGTGATATACAAAACCGCCTCTATCAAAAACTACTATTTTTATTCCTTTTTCTAATGCTTTTTTACCAATTAGTTGACCAACTAATTTAGCTGCTTCCTTATTGCTACCAATTCCTTCAAATTCTTTATCTAAACTTGAAGCTGCTACTAAGGTTGTTGCGCTAACATCGTCAATAATCTGAGCATATATATTTTTTTCACTTCTGAATATCGCAAGTCTTGGTCTTTCTGAAGTACCAGATACCTTTTTACGAACTCGTAAGTGACGCCTTACTCTTGCTTCCTGTCTATCTACCTTTTTAAACATAGTATTCACTCCTTTCTATTACTTCTTACCAGTCTTACCTTCCTTACGTCTTATTACTTCATTGTCATACTTAATTCCTTTTCCTTTGTAAGGTTCAGGCTTTCTCCAAGTCCTTATGTCCGCTGCTACAGCACCAACTTTTTCTTTATCAATGCCTTTTACAATTACTCTATTAGTAGCAGGAGTTTCAAACTCAATACCTTCAACTGGATTTATTTCAACCGGATGTGAATATCCAAGATTCAATACTAATTTATTTCCTTGTAGCTGAGCTCTGTAACCAACACCAACTAACTCTAAAGTTTTTTGGTATCCTTGAGTTACTCCAATTACCATATTGTTAATCAAGGCTCTTGTTAACCCATGCAATTCTCTTTTTTCTTTTTGATCGTTATCTCTTGATACTAGTATTGCATTATCTTCAAGAGCTATGTTAATTTTACCACTCATAGCTTTTACAAGTTGACCTTTAGGACCTTTCACAGTAACAACATTTTCTGGTGTTACTGTAACAGTTACGCCACTTGGTATAGCTACAGGTAATTTTCCTATTCTTGACATAAATTACACCTCCTGTTATCTTATTACCAAATGTAGCAAAGAACTTCTCCGCCAACTCCTAATTTTCTTGCATCTTTATCTGTAACGATTCCTTTTGAAGTTGATACAACTGCTACTCCAAGGCCATTAAGCACCTTAGGAATTTCTTCTTTTCTACAGTAAACTCTGAGTCCTGGTTTTGATATTCTCTTTAAACCAGTTATTACTCTCTCTTTGTTATGACCATACTTCATTGTAAGTCTTAACATTTCCACAACGCCGTCAGTGTATTCCTCGATGTCTTTTAAATATCCTTCTTGTAGTAATATATTTGAAATGGCCTTCTTTATTGTTGATGAAGGTACTTCTACAATTTCATGTTTAACAATATTTGCATTTCTAATACGAGTTAGTAAATCCGCGATAGGATCAGTCATTACCATTTATTGTGCCTCCTTGCAGTTACAACTTAGGTTACCAGCTTGCCTTCTTGCAACCAGGTATTTCCCCTTTATATGCTAATTCTCTAAAACAAATACGGCAGACTCCGTATTTTTGTAATACGGAATGTGGTCTTCCACAAATTCTACATCTTGTATAAGCTCTAGTTGAATATTTAGGTTCTTTTTTCCATTTTTCTATTAAAGCTTTACGTGCCACGTTTTTCCCTCCTTAATTAACGAGCAAATGGCATACCAAGGAATTTAAAAAATTCTCTTGATTCTTCGTCAGTGTTAGCTGTTGTAACGAAGATTATATCCATACCTCTTACTTTATCTATTTTATCATATTCAATTTCAGGGAACATTAACTGCTCTTTAACACCTAATGAATAGTTTCCTCTACCATCAAAGGATTTATCTGAAACTCCGGAAAAGTCTCTTACTCTAGGCAATGCAATATTCATTAACTTATCAGCAAATTCATACATTTTCTGTTTTCTTAACGTAACTTTGCAGCCTATTGGCATATTTTCTCTTATTTTAAAGTTTGCGATGGATTTCTTTGCTCTTGTTAATATTGGTTTTTGACCTGTAATAATTGTCATATCACTTACTGCAGCTTCTAAAACCTTAGGATTATCTTTTGCTTCACCAACGCCCATATTAATAACAATTTTTTCAAGTTTCGGTACTTCCATAATGCTCTTATATCCGAATTTCTCCATTAAGGCTGGAACTACCTCTTTTTCATATTTTTCCTGTAATCTTGGAATCATCAGTTGAACCTCCTTTCAAAGACTAGAATGTTTCTCCGCACTTTTTACATACTCTAACTTTTGTTCCATTATCCAAAATTTTATGGCTTATTCTTGTAGCAGCCTTACATTTTGAACAAAACAACATAACTTTAGAGCTATAAATAGGGCCTTCTTTATTAATTATTCCACCTTGCATATTTTGCTTGTTTGGTTTTTGATGTTTTGTTACCACGTTAACGCCTTTAACAATTATCTTTCCTGATTTAGGCATTACTGATAAAACTTCACCAGTTTTACCTTTATCTTTACCGGATATAACCATAACCGTGTCATTCTTCTTAACATGTATTTTTTTAATTTCCATTATAGCCACCTCCTATTCCTATAGAACTTCAGGTGCTAATGATAATATTTTAGTGTATTCTTTATCTCTTAGCTCCCTTGCAACCGGTCCGAAGATACGAGTTCCCTTTGGCTGCTTATCATCTTTTATTATTACTGCAGCATTTTCATCAAATCTGATATAAGAACCATCTGGTCTTCGCATTCCCTTGACAGATCTCACTATTACAGCTTTAACTACGTCACCCTTTTTAACAACACCGCCTGGTGTTGCACTTTTAACGCTAGCAACGATTATATCTCCAATGTTTCCCCATTTTCTTTTGGATCCACCTAATACTCTTATACACATAATTTCCTTTGCTCCGGAATTATCTGCAACTTTCAACCTGGTTTGCTGCTGAATCATTAAAAATACCTCCTTTCAGCTTTATACTATTTAGCTCTCTCAACAATTTCTACTACTCTCCACCTTTTTTCTTTCGATAAAGGTCTTGTTTCCATTATTAATACTCTATCATTAATATTTGCCTCGTTATTTTCATCATGAGCTTTAAACTTTGTAGTTCTATTAATTGTTTTTCCGTATAATGGATGTCTAACCTTAGTTTCAACAGCTACTACAACAGTTTTATCCATTTTATCTGAAACAACTCTTCCTACCTTTGATTTTCTATTTCCTCTTTCCATGGACGTACCTCCTTTCAGTATTACTGTTCAAACGCCCTTAGTTCTTCTTCTCTAAGGATGGTTTTTATTTGGGCTATGGACTTCTTAACTTCTTTTATTCTCATTGGGTTTTCCAGCTGACCAGTAGCTAATTGAAATCTTAAGTTAAATAATTCTGTCTTAAGATCAGTTAACTTCACCTGCAAATCCTGAGGGCTGCTTTGTCTTAAATCTTGTAACTCTCTAGCCTTCATTGATTTCACCACCCATTTCCTCAAAATCTCTTCTTGTAACGAACTTTGTTGATACAGGCAACTTATGTGATGCAAGTCTCATTGCCTCTCTTGCAGTTTCCTCATCAACACCGGATAGTTCGAATAAAACTCTGCCCGGCTTAATAACTGCTACCCAGAATTCTGGTGATCCTTTACCGGAACCCATACGTGTTTCTGCTGGTTTTTTAGTTACTGGCTTGTCGGGGAAAATCTTTATCCAAAGTTTTCCTCCTCTTTTGATATATCTATTGATAGCTATTCTGGCAGATTCTATCTGATTACTTGTAATCCAACCACACTCAGTAGCTTGAATTGCGAAATCTCCATAAGCAATGAAATTACCTCTGGTAGCCTTGCCTTTCATTCTGCCACGCATTACCTTACGATGTTTAACTCTTTTAGGCATTAACATGTCATATTCCTCCTTCCCTACGCGTTAACTTCTTCCTGTTTCTGTACAACTTTCTTTGTTGGAAGAACTTCTCCTTTATAAACCCAAACCTTAACTCCGATTTTTCCATAAGTAGTATCTGCTTCTGCAAAACCGTAGTCTATATCCGCTCTCAAAGTTTGCAATGGAATTGTTCCCTCATGATAGTGTTCAGTTCTTGCAATTTCTGCACCGCCAAGTCTTCCTGCGCATGCAATCTTTACTCCCTTAACACCAGTCTTCATAGCTCTTTGTATTGTCTGTTTCATAGCTCTTCTAAAAGATATTCTCTTTACAAGCTGTGAAGCAACATTTTCTGCCATTAACTGTGCATCGGAATCAACTGATTTTATTTCAACTATGTTTATTAGTACATGTTTGTCTCCAACAATTTTCAATATATCTGCTTTAAGAGCTTCAATTCCCTTTCCGCCTTTACCTATGATCATTCCAGGTTTTGCGGTAGATATATTTATTTTTATCCTTTTAGCTGCTCTCTCTATTTGAATTCTTGAAATACCAGCAGTAAATGATTTTTTCTTTATAAATTTTCTTATTTGGTAATCTTCAATTAAGTTGTCTGCAAAATTCTTATCGTCTGCATACCATTTAGCATCCCACTCTTTGATTATGCCAACCCTTAAGCCATGTGGATGTACTTTCTGTCCCATCTATTTCCCTCCTTCTTAAGCTCTTTCTTTAACTACTAGAGTTATATGGCTACTTCTCTTTTTTATTCTAAATGCTCTTCCTTGCGCATGAGGTCTAAATCTCTTAAGAGTAGGCCCTTGACAAGCATAAGCTTCCGCAACGTAAAGTTTGCTCACTTCTAAATTTAAATTATTTTCTGCGTTTGCTACAGCTGACTTCAATACTTTATATATTACTTCAGCTGCATCTTTAGGGGTATATTTTAATATGGCAAAAGCCTCATTAACATTTTTCCCTCTTATTAAATCAAGAACAACCCCAACCTTCATTGAGGACATTCTTACATATTTAGCTATAGCCTTAGCTTCCATGATATGTTACCTCCCTTCTAGATTATCTCAAAGAACTTGATTTTTCAGTTTTACCACCATGTCCTCTGAATGTTCTTGTAAGTGCAAACTCACCTAATTTATGTCCTACCATATCTTCAGAGATATATACAGGAACATGCTTTCTTCCATCATGAACTGCTATAGTGTGACCTATCATCTGTGGAAAAATAGTTGAGCTTCTTGACCAAGTTTTTACAACTTTTTTCTCACCATTTTTATTCATATCGTTAATTCTCTTTAAAAGTACCTCCTGGACAAAAGGTCCCTTTTTAACGGATCTACTCACTTTGTTGGCCTCCCTTCATTAAATGAAATATTCAGTATTGAAGAGAACTATTGTATTCTCTTCAAACTATTTAACATTTCTTTTCTTTACTATAAATCTATCTGAGTATTTCTTATGCTTTCTTGTCTTATAACCTAATGCAGGTTTACCCCAAGGAGTCATAGGACCAGCATGACCTATTGGAGCTTTTCCTTCACCACCACCATGAGGGTGATCGTTAGGATTCATTACTGAACCTCTTACTGTAGGTCTTACTCCTAAATGTCTTTTTCTTCCTGCTTTACCAATGTTCTCAATTTCATGAGTTGTGTTTGATACTATTCCAATAGTTGCTTTACATTCAATTCTAACATATCTAACTTCACCACTTGGAAGTCTAACCTGAGCATATTCAGTCTCTTTAGCCATAAGCTGCGCTGAATTTCCAGCTGATCTAACCAACTGTGCTCCTTTTCCTGCAGACAATTCGATATTATGAATTATTGTACCAACTGGTATGTTTTTTATTGGAAGACAATTTCCTGGCTTTATGTCTGAATCTGCACCAGATACAATCTTATCTCCAACTTTTAATCCAACTGGAGCTATTATATATCTCTTCTCACCATCAGCATATACAACTAGTGCAATGAAAGCTGACCTATTTGGATCATACTCAATTGTTGCAACTTTAGCCTCGATACCATCTTTGTTTCTTTTGAAATCTATTATTCTGTATTTTTGTTTAGCTCCTCCACCTACGTGACGGACTGTTATTTTTCCATTAGCATTTCTTCCACCACTTCTTTTTTTAGGTTCAAGCAAAGATTTTTCAGGTACATCTGTTGTTATTTCATCAAATGTACAGACTGTCATCTCTCTTCTTGAAGGCGTGGTAGGTCTATAACCTTTTATAGCCATTTGAATTCCCTCCTTCTTTTAGCTTATCTGGTATTCAACCAATAACTGCTTTAATCAATTACATTCCTTCGAAGAATTCAATTGACTTGCTGTCTTCTGTAAGCTTAACAATTGCTTTCTTGTAATCTGGTCTTTTACCAACGTGTACGCCCACTCTTTTAGTTTTTCCTAAAAATCTTGCTGTCTTAACATCTTCAACTTTTACGCCAAATACGTCTTCTACAGCTCTTTTTATCATAACTTTATTTGCATGAATATCTACCACAAAGGTGTATTTTTTATCACTCATTGAAGACATGCTTTTTTCTGTTACGATTGGTCTTCTTATAATATCGTGATTAGTCATTTTCATTATGCATACACCTCCTCGATTTTTGATACAGCTTCCTGGGTTATAACAAGCTTTTCATATTTCAATAAATCATATACATTTATATTATTTACTGGAAGTACTGCTACTCCTTCAATATTTCTAGCTGATTTGTACACATTTTCATTTGACACTGCTGTAACGATTAAAGTTTTACTTGTTAAATTCAAAGCATTTAACATTTTTAATATATCTTTTGTCTTTGGAACATCTAATTCAAGAGTATCCAGTATAATCATTTCGTTTTCAAGTACTTTGCTTGTTAACGCGGATTTCATTGCTACTCTTCTCATTGATTTTGGAATTGAAGTTCTGTAATCTCTTGGCTTAACCGCGAAAACCATTCCTCCATGTATCCATTGTGGTGCTCTTATTGAACCCTGTCTTGCTCTACCAGTCCCTTTTTGTCTCCAAGGCTTTATTCCGCCTCCGCGAACTTCGGCTCTGGTTTTAGCGCTTTGGGTTCCTTGTCTCTTATTATTCTGCAAAGCAACAACTACTTGATGCAAAGCATGTGGATTAACAACAACATTAAACACGCTTTCTGCTAATTGAACATCTCCAACTTTTTGTCCTTCTTTATTAAACAATCCTACTGTAGGCATTCTGTATCCTCCTTTCTATCAAACTTAAGCTTTAACTGTATTTTTTATAACTACATATCCTTTGTTTGGACCTGGTACTCCGCCTTTGATTAATATTATGTTTTTCTCAGGCATTACCTTTGCAATTTTAAGATTTAATACAGTTGTATTTACATTTCCCATATGGCCAGGCATATGTTTGTTTTTAAAAGTTCTGGAAGGATCTGATGAAGCCCCCATGGAACCAGGTGCTCTGTGGAACTTAGAACCGTGGGACATTGGTCCTCTTGATGCATTCCATCTTTTAATAACACCTTGAAAACCCTTTCCCTTTGAAACTCCTGAAACATCTACCTGTTCACCTGCAGCAAATATATCTGCTTTGATTTCCTGTCCTACTTCATAGGTCGCAATATCTTCTAGTCTAAATTCTCTAATAATCCTCTTTAAAGGAACACCTGCTTTTTTAAATTGTCCTTTTCTAGGCTTGTTAACTAATTTCTCTCTGATATCAGAAAAACCAACCTGAATTGCATCATATCCATCATTTTCTGTAGTCTTCTTTTGTGTAATCACACATGGGCCTGCTTCTATTACAGTTACAGGAACTATCTTGCCATTTTCATCAAAAATCTGAGTCATACCAAGTTTTCTTCCTAGTATAGCTTTTTTCATATTTTGCACCTCCTCAACATATTAGCGGATCACTTCCGTGGTCATAACAGTAAGTAATAGTTCTATCTATTACAAATTATAATTTTATTTCAATGTCTACCCCTGCTGGTAAGTCTAATCTCATTAGAGCATCAACAGTCTTTGGTGATGGACTTATTATATCAATAAGTCTTTTGTGAGTTCTGATTTCAAACTGCTCTCTGGAATCTTTGTACTTGTGTGGAGCTCTCAATATTGTTACTATCTCTTTTTCTGTAGGTAGTGGCACTGGTCCCGCTACCTTAGCTCCAGTGGATTTTGCAGTTTCAACAATTTTTTCAGCTGACTGATCTAAGATATTGTGATCGAAAGCCTTAAGTCTAATTCTGATCTTTTGCTTTGCCATTTAATATTTCCCTCCTTTTCGTGCACGTTTACTTCTACGTACAACAGCGGATGTATTCTGTAAACTGTTCCAGGTGTTTCATACATTTAAGCACAATACGTCAAAAACAGGTCGCAAAATAACCGTCGCTGAGTTCTAGACCCATGCTTACTCAGTCAAGAATTCCCCGGAAAGTCCGGCAACCTCTTGCCTCATCGCTGTTATTACATTACAACTATTTTATTATACATTACCTAAATGCTTTTGACAAGTATTTTAACTAATTAATTTACAAATAAATTAGTCAAAAGGAAAGAGATTTCTCTTTCCTTTTATTTATACCTATTAATCTTTTATTATACTTGTAACAACTCCTGAGCCAACTGTTCTTCCGCCTTCTCTTATAGCAAATCTTAATCCTTCATCCATTGCTACTTGAGTTATTAATTCAACTCTCATGTCTATGTGGTCTCCTGGCATTACCATTTCCATTCCATCTGGTAATTTTATTGATCCTGTTACGTCTGTTGTTCTGAAGTAAAACTGTGGTCTGTATCCGTCGAAGAATGGTGTGTGTCTTCCGCCTTCT
>Ga0123339_10002707_pt1 | contig 11964 bp, 10 predicted proteins | sample lystaG_FD_89956 | JGI IMG/M metagenome (GOLD analysis project Ga0123339, IMG submission 89956) | Glacier valley bacterial and archeal communities from Borup Fiord, Nunavut, Canada, to study Microbial Dark Matter (Phase II) -... | ecosystem: Environmental > Aquatic > Freshwater > Ice > Glacier ... | reverse complement strand
GATTTCGCGGCTAGATTTCGTGAAACTCCAGCTCGAGATTGCTTCTGGTGATGGTTTAGCGCTCGAGCAGGCCGACATTCGGCTCGAGGGCCACGCGCTGGAGTGCCGCCTCAACGCCGAGGACCCGGACAAGGATTTCAGGCCCAGCGCCGGGAAGCTCGAGAGTGTGCAGTTTCCGGGCGGCTTTGGGGTGCGGGTGGACAGCCACGCCTACAGCGGCTACAGCATCCCGCCGCACTACGACTCCCTCATCGGCAAGCTCATCGTGTGGGCACCCACCCGCGAACAGGCCCTCAAAAAAATGAAGCGGGCGCTCGAGGAAACCTCGATTGAAGGCATCAAGACGACGATTCCGCTGTACATCAAAATCATGGACAACCCGTTTTTCAAGCGCGGCTCGGTGATGACCAATTTCCTCAAAACCCGCATGGAACTCTAGCGCGCCCTCGCTCGAGGGTGAGCATCAACAGCAACTCACTGTTCAAACGCACGGTTCTCGAGTGCTACACTACGGTCCATGAGCCAAGCTCGAGCGCTCCCCGTTTCCCGAACCCAGAAACTGCTGATTGCCACGGACCGTTTTAAATCACCGCTGTACTGGTGGTATGAGAAGCGGCTGGCAAAAGCGGTGATAGGCGGCGGCAAAAAACCGCGTCACCTGGGTATCATTCTCGACGGCAACAGGCGTTTTGCGCGCGCTGTTGGCCTCGAGAGCACCGCCGGACACGACTACGGGGCGCACAAAGCCTACGAGGTGCTCGAGTGGTGCCTGGAGTTGGGCATTCCACATGTCACGCTGTGGGTGTTCTCGAGCGACAACAAAAGCCGCGACCCGAGTGAGGTGGCGCACCTGCTCGAGCTGTTCGCCCGTGAGGCCAAAAAGATGGTGGTGGACGAGCGCATTCACAAGAACCGGGTACGCATCAAACTCATTGGTCAGCTCGAGGACTTTCCCGAAAACGTGCGCGGCAGCCTGCGTGAACTCGAGGCCGCCACCCAAAATTACGACGGCTTGATGCTGCACATCGCCATCGGGTACGGGGGGCGCGAGGAGATTGTGGGCGCGGTGCGCTCACACCTGAAAAAGCAGCTCGAGGACGGGGTGACGCTCGAGCAACTCACCGAAACGCTGAGCGTGGAGGACTTGGACGCGCACATGTACACCGCCGGAACGCCCGACCCGGATTTCATCATCCGCACCAGTGGTGAGGTGAGGTTATCCGGGTTTTTACTGTGGCAGTCGGCGTATAGCGAGTATTACTTCTGCGACGCCTACTGGCCCAGCTTCAGACGGTTGGACTTCTTGCGCGCACTGCGGAGCTTTCAATCTCGAGAGCGAAGGTTCGGACGGTAAGGTAGGTGATTATTGGAAACGGGCGGATGTATTTACTGGAGTGAGCTTTATCCTGATGTAGGTGAGCTTGACGGTTCTGATACAAGGAATATTTTGTACTCTTTTGAGATGAAATATGAATTGATAGACATCGTTTTCAAGCCATTAGGTAAATTATTAGATTTTGAAATTCGGACTTGGGAAAAATATGACTTAGATGTGGTAGACCTGCCATACTTGATTGACATACTTAAAAACACTCAAACGAGTAAAGAACTTGTATCGAAATGGTTGTCAAGGGCTACAGAGTTTGTAGAACTTGCATTGAAGTCAAACAAAAAATTATCGTTCACAGTTTAAAATGGTTCTTTGTGCGAAGTCATTTGAATACTTCCATAAAACCATTCTTATCGCTCGAGCGCTCTGAACCCACCCCATCCTCGAGTTGACACCCTCGGCCCCATCGGTTACTCTGAACTCAGATGTCCCAGACCGTCGTCATCGTACTAATTGTAGCTAACTCGAGGAAGCGAGCTTAGCGACGTTAGGATACGTTCAAAGCCACTCCCTCGAGACCCACTCGAGGGAGTTTTTCGTTCAAGGCACGTCCTGGCAGCACTCAGGCACAGGCACGCGCTCGAGCAGCAAAAGGAGACCTCACCATGAGCGATTATCCCCACCCCAAGAACGGCGCACACGCCCTTTGGCAAACCCTGCTCGAGCATGGCGTGAGCACCCTGTTCGGCTACCCCGGCGGAGCCATCATGCCGGTGTACGACGCGCTCACCTCCTACCCCGAGATGCGCCACATCTTGACCCGCCACGAGCAGGGCGCGGCCCACGCCGCCGAGGGCTGGGCCAAAGCGACAGGCAAGATTGGGGTATGCATCGCCACCAGTGGCCCCGGCGCGACCAACTTGGTCACGGGCTTAGCCGACGCCATGCTGGATAGCGTGCCGCTGCTGGCCATTACCGGGAACGTGGCTCGGCACCTCATCGGCACCGACGCTTTTCAGGAAGCCGACATCACCGGCATCACTATGCCGATTACCAAGCACAACTTTCTGGTTCGCAGCGCCGACGAGTTGCCCGGAATCGTGGCCGAGGCGCTCAAAATCGCCACCACTGGACGCCCCGGCCCGGTGCTGATTGACATTCCAAAAGACGTGCAGCTCGAGGCATTCACTGGCACGCTGCCCCAGCGCTTTGAAAAAGCCGCGCCGATGAAGCCTCGAGAGTCAGAAATTCTCGAAGCGGTGCGGATTCTGAAGCAGGCCAAGCAACCGGTGATGATGATGGGCGGCGGCTCACTCTACGCGTCCAAAGAACTCACTGAACTGGCTCGAGCGTTCAACCTTCCGGTGATTACGACTTTGATGGGTCTGGGCGCGTTTCCGGCCTCCGACCCGCTGTGGCTGGGAATGCCGGGGATGCACGGCTCGGTGGCGGCCAACCGCGCGATTTCCAACGCCGATGTGCTCCTCGCCTTCGGAATGCGCTTTGACGACCGCGTGACCGGGAAAATCTCGAGGTTCGCGCCGCACGCGACCATCGTGCACATTGACATTGATTCCGCCGAGATGAGCAAACTGGTGCGCGCCCACGCCACGGTCAAGGCCGACGCAGCAGAAGCGGCCAAAGCGCTGCTCGAGCACGCCCAGCACATGGAGCACCCCGAATGGATTGCCAAAGTGCTCGAGTGGAAGGAGCGCTTCGTGCGCCACACCGCCTGGAGCGCCGGTTACGCCATCAAGGCCATCTGCGACCAGCTTGACCCCGACGACATTCTCAGCACCGACGTGGGGCAGCACCAGATGCTCTCGGCCCAGCTCGCCCGCTTCGAGAAGCCGCGCCGCTGGCTCACCTCCGGCGGATTGGGGACTATGGGTTTCGGCTTCCCCGCCGCAATCGGGGCCGCGCTGGCCGACCCTCGAGTGAAAAGCGTGGTCATTGCTGGAGACGGGGGCTTTCAGATGACCGCGCAGGAGTTGGCCACGCTGACCCGTTACAAGATTCCGGTCAAAATCGCGGTCATCAACAACAGCTTTTTGGGCATGGTGCGCCAGTGGCAGGAGATGTTTCACGACAATAACTACTCCGAGGTGTACCTGGGCGGCGACAACCCCGATTTCCTCAAACTGGCCGACGCTTACGGCATTAAAGGCGTGCGGGCCAGCAACCCCGAAGAACTCGAGGGCGCAATCAAAGCGTGGCTCGAGTTCGACGGCCCCTGTCTGCTCGAGGCGGTGGTGCCGATGGAACACGGGGTCTTCCCGATGGTCCCGGCGGGCGCGGCGCTTCAGGACTCGATTGAAGAGCCTCCGGCGGGGGTCAAGGCGTAAAACAGTTATGAGTTTTGAGTGGTGAGTTTTGAGTAACTTACTTCTAACTCATCACTCAAAACTCACCACTCATCACCCTTCGCACATACTCACAAAGGACCTTCAAACCATGAATAAAGTCGTCATCTCCGTCATCGTCCGCGACGAACCACGAGTGCTCACCCGCATCACCAGCATGTTTGCCCGCCGGGGTTTCAACATCTCGAGCCTCAGCGTCGGAACCACCGAGAGGGTCGGATTCTCGAGAATGACCATCGTGGTCGAGGGCGACGAGCGCACCGTCAATCAGGTCATGCAGCAGCTCGAGAAGCAACACGACGTGCTTCAGGTCACGGACCACTCGCTCGAGAAGTATGTGGACCGCGAACTGGTGCTGCTCAAAGTCCGCGTGACCCCGGAAAACCGCCTCGAGATTCGTCAGATTGCCGAGGATTTTCGCGCCCGAAACGTGGACGTGGGCCGTCAGAGCTACGTTTTTGAAGTGACCGGGGACGAGGGCAAAATCACCGCCTTCATCGAGAATATGCGGCCCTTTGGCATCCTCGAGACCATGCGAACCGGGCGGGTGGCGCTCACCAGGGGGTCGAACTTTGATATCGCCTCGCAGGTCTACGGCGACAAGCCCTCGCGCGCGCTCGAGCCGATGATTGAGCTGGATTGAGGCTCTGAGCCGAGTTCTCCCGTACTTATTTTACAGGAGAGCACAACATGTCCATCGGCATGCTTCAGATTCTAGACCTTGATTTCCAGATAATATCTGCCAATTGGCAAGGTCACAAAAACGAAGACGATGAATGGGTCTGGACCGTGTTTGTGGATACTGAAGAACGTGACTTGGGTAGATTGGACCTGTGGAAGCCAAGTATTCGCGGCGACGAAGCCTTCTTGAAGGGTTTGGAAGGTCCACACCTTGAGGGCAAGAAAATTTACATCCCTGAAGCCTATGACACGGCGCGAGCTGAATGGCTGTTCACGATGTATGTGTTTGAGCATGAGGACGTTTTTGACCATACACTCGAGTTCGAGAAGCAGTTGGAAGACAAAATCAATGTTGCATGGTCGGGAAAATGTAACATAGCCTGGGACGAAAAGTATGGCACAGACGTGCCTTTTAAGCTCGAGGCGGAATTCACGCTTTCATTTGAATAAGGTAAGTAATCACGCTCTTGAACGGCTCGAGCCTTCCCGCATCCCACTGCTCTACCATAACGGGGCATGACCTCACCCAGCCAAAACCTGCTCACAGTGCTCGAGCGCTACGCCTCCACCCCAATCCTGCTGGCCCTGTCCGGTGGTGGCGATTCGGTGGGCCTGCTTAGAGCGCTGCTCGAGACGGGTGTGAGCGTGGTAGCAGGGCATTTCGACCACGCCTTACGCGAAGAGTCCGCTCAAGACGCCCAGTTCGTGCATGACCTGTGTAGGGGCCTGAATGTTCCGCTCGAGCTTGAGCGTACTAATGTGGCTCGAATTACCCAGTCGAAAGGTTGGGGACTCGAGGAGGCCGCCCGCGAATTGCGCTACGGGTTTCTGACCAGAGCCGCTAAAAAGCACGGCATCCACACGATTTTGACCGCACACACGCTCGAGGACCAAGCCGAAACGGTGTTGATGCAACTGCTGCGCGGCACCTCGAAAGCGGCAGGAATGCCTTTCAAGCGCGGCCCGCTCGAGCGGCCCTGGTTGGGTGTGGCTCGAGCCGAGATTCGCACCTACCTGAACACTTTGAATCAAGACTGGCTCGAGGATGCCAGCAACTTGGATTCCCGCTTCACCCGCAACTGGCTGCGGCTCGAGGTGCTGCCCCGCTTGCGTGAGCGCTATCCTCGAGTGATAGAGGCGCTGAGTCGGTATGCAGATTATGCTCGAGAGGACGACGATTTTCTCGAGGGGTTGCGCGCTGCGGTCACGCCCTACGCGGATTGGCGGCACGAACCCGCCCCGATTCAGCGCCGCCTCTTTGTTCACGCGCTCGAGCAAGCTGGGTTCAAGCCCGACTCAGAAGGTCTCGAGCGAATTCAAAGCGCGCTTTACAGCCCCAAAGTTCAGCACCTCGCTCTTCCTCATATCTCGAGCGAGTTTAGAACCCTGAACGTACAGGGGGAAATCTTCAGCTCGAGCCGCCCACATCCAAAAAACCCGATTTCGAGTATCCCTTCTTGTGGACTTTGCGCCACCGAGAAAGGGGGGACGTGATGGCGCAAGGCGGCGGGACCCGCAAGCTCTCAGACGTGCTGATTGATTTGAAAGTGCCTCGAGCGTGGCGTGAAGAACTCTGGCTGCTGGCCGAGGGGAAGCAGGTGAAATGGCTGGGCCTCGAGCCTGCACTCTGGGCCAAAGGTGTGGGTTTCAACGTCACGCCGTGGTGGTTGGAGATGGGACACGCGCTTGAGCAAGCCGAACAAGCCGCGCTCGAGGGCGAGGTTCCGGTGGGTGCGGCGGTGTTTCGCGGCACCCAAATTGTGGGTCGGGGCCGAAACCGCTCGAGGGAGGCGGGCGACATGACCCGGCACGCCGAACTCGAGGCGCTGCGCGAGGCCAGTTTGACCGTGGGGCCATACCTGACCGAGTGCACTCTGGTTGTGACGCTCGAGCCGTGTCCGATGTGTCTGGGCGCGGCGCTCGCGGCTCGGGTCGCTCGGGTGGTTTACGGGGCTGCCAATCCTAAACTCGGGGCACTGGGCGGTGTGACCGATTTGCTGCGCCACCACTGGGGTCACGCGCTCGAGGTGGTTCCTGGGGTGCGCTCGGGCGAGGCTGCCGGGTTGCTCGAGCGCTTTTTTGCCGGGTTGCGTGAGGCGGGGTTGCAGGGTGGGTCTGCGTGAGAATCTTAATGGATAAAATGAGTGTCTGAAGCTATGCTAAACTCGACTCGACTTTTACTCTCACCTTACTTTAAGGTGTTTCAAAGGTGCGTGGTGGCGGTCAAGACTTTGTAGCAAAGCCCTTTTGGCGTTTATCCTCCCACGTTCGCCCTTGTTTTGAGAGGCGCAGTGTCGGTGAAAAAGGTTCAAGGAGTTTAACCCGATGCAGTATCGTCTCATCTTGCCTGCCCTGGTCATCTTGTGGACTGCCCTGAGCTTCGTGCTCAAGTTTCCACCGGCAAGCCTCGCGGTCACGCCGCTTTTGCTGCTGTACTGGGTCTGGCGCGAGGGCTGGAGCGGCCTTTCTCCAGCGCTGGTGTTGCTGCTGGGTCAGGCGACGGCTTACATCATCTTCTTCAAGACCACCCAGTCACAGAATATCGTGCTGGGCTGGACCGTGGGCGCGGGTTCGCTGCTGCTGCTGCTGCTGGCTTACCTGCGCGCTCAGGACATCCGCGAAAACTCGGTGCAGCGCAAGGCGCTGCGGGCGCTCGAGCTGGGAACCCTGCGCTTGGGGCAGGCGCAAAGCAGTGAGGACGTGATGGCAGCAGGTCTGGACGCGATTCGGGCGCTCGAGTTGGCACCGCACCTGGCCTTCGTGCAGCCTTATGAGGGCAAGCTCCGCATTCTGTCGGGGCGGGGCGGCTTTGCCAAATACGAGGGGCGGGCGGTTTCGAGCGCGGGCCGCAATCCGCGCCAGACCCAGATTGATAGTCTGATTCGGCACGTCTCGGACAGCATTCCCGAGGCCGTCACCTGGGAGATGCTGGCCCTGCTGGTGGGGGGACACGGCGGTAAGGCGCTGGGCACGGTGCTGGTGGCCCGCGAGAACGGCGTCGCCTTCAGTGAATCCGAGCGAGCACTCTTAAACTCGCTGACCCGACTCTTTGGCGCGTATCTGGGTCAGGTAGGCAACCTGCGCGACCTCGAGCGTTCGCACGAAAGCGCCCACATGACCCTGGGTCTGGCCCTCGAGTACCGCGACTACGAAACGCCGGGACACACCGGGCGGGTCGTCGAGATGGCCGAGATTCTGGGCCAGCACCTGGGCCTCTCCTTGAGTGAACGCTCGAGCCTGCGGGCCGGCGCGTACCTGCACGACATCGGCAAACTCGTCATCCCCGACTCGGTGCTGCTCAAACCCGACACCCTCACCTTCGAGGAGCGCGAGGAGATGGAAAAGCACGCGCTCATCGGCTACGAGCTGCTGGCCAAGCTGGCTTTTGTCCCGCTCGAGGCGCTCGAGGTGGTCAAGTATCACCACGAACGCTGGGATGGGGGCGGCTATCCGCAGGGCCTGTCCGGCAACGACATTCCCTACCTGGCCCGCATCTTTAGCGTGATTGACCTCTACGACGCGCTGACCCATGTGCGCCCTTACAAGAAGACCTTCACCGCTCAGGAAGCCATTGCCGAGGTCGAGGCCCAGGCGGGTAAGCAGCTCGACCCCTTCGTGGTGGCCGACTTTCTGACGCTGCACAAAGACGGCAAGCTCAAGGTGATAGACCGCGAAATCTTTTCCTTCACCCGGCGGGCGACCGAGGTTTAGGGTGAGGTCGCTCGAGCGAGGCGATTCCCCCATAAGCGGACACGCCACCAGGTTGGACCCCATAGCCTCGAGCATTTAACATTCCGGTGGGCGTTCCAAGCCCAATGGGGCTTGGTCGGATGCTCCATCGAGCGCACAGCAACCCCGCTCGAGCAGGCGGAGAGTAAACTACTCGAATGTTAGACCGAACCGATTTACTCGAGAAAGACACCCAAAAGCTGCACACTCAACTGCTCGAGCTGCCTCACTCCTACGTGGGTCCCCAGGCCACGCTGGACGCGCCCTACAGCGGCGTGGCTTACGGCGAAGCGTCCTTAGCGCTGGCGCTGTGCGAGGAGTGGGTCACGCTCGAGTTGGGCCGCACCGGAACTCAGTTCGTGCTCTCGAGCGGCCTGGACTTTGGTGAGGCGCTCGAGTTCACCGACCTGTCCGAGATTCGCGGCGTGAGCGTCAAAAGGGTGGGCGTGGCGGCCACGCTGGGAGATTTGAGTTTTATGGTCCCCAGAGGGCCGCTTTCCACCTACACCTACTGCCAATATCTGGCCTACGCCACCGGACACTCGAGCGACGCTGTGAATGCAGGCGCGGCCCTGCACGATTTGGCTCAACGTTGCCGCACAGAGATTCCCACCGAGGAGAACCCAGCCAAAAAGCTGGCCTGGACGCTGTGGACCCGCACGCCCTTGCTGCTCGCTTCTCGAGATTATCTGGCCCTCACCTGGGGCTGGCAGGAGATGCTGGCCAGGGTCGGCAAGAGCATGAGCTTCGCGCTGACCCACTCGCCGCTTTTACTGCTTTCGGGCGGCTTCGAGGCCCGCCACGAGACCGGCGACGAGCGGGTGGCAGTTCTGCTGGGTCCGGTGGATGCCGAGATGATTCTGGCGCGAGAGATTCTGGAAACTCGAGTGGACGAGGTGCTCGAGGTGCCCTTCCCAGACGGACTCGAGGGTTACGCCGCGCAGATGTACCTGTGGTCACTGGGCGCGTGGACCGCGTTTTACCTGGCGCTGGCCTACGGTCAGGACCCCGCCGACAGCAAAGTTCTAGCCGCGCTGCTCGAGAGCGAGAAGTTGGAAGTGCGCGACGATTCGGAGTTGAATTAGGGTTTGACTCGAGAAACGGGTAGGCCGTGGCATTTGGGTAACGAAGCGGGTTCAGTCGCTGAGCGGCGTATCAAAATGGGGTGTTCGAGGGGCTGCACCGCATCGGAGAAACGCAGCATTTCGACGGCTGCGGCGTAGCGCTTCGTGTGGGTTCATCGCGGGTCTACAGCGCATCCTTGCTTCGAGGCCACTACCGACATTTGGGTCTCACGAGGATGCTTGACAGGTCCAGTGGACCTCACAAGATCCTTTTGAAACTGTGCCTTTCACCCCCTCGAGAAGTCTGTCCCCAGCGTAAAATAGTGTGTTCAATTGGAAGCTCGAGCACCGCGCTCGAGTGCGCCCACCACACCCGCTCTGGAGGATTGGATGCTCGAGATTAAATCGGAATTTACGCCCAGCGGAGACCAGCCCACCGCCATCTCGAGTCTGGTGGAGGGCCTGAGCGACGGCCTGCGCTTTCAAACGCTGTTGGGCGCGACGGGAACCGGCAAAACGTACTCGATGGCCAAAGTCATCGAGGCCACCGGAAGGCCCGCGCTCATCATGGCCCCCAACAAGATTCTGACCGCTCAGTTGGCGAGCGAGTTCCGCGAGTTTTTCCCTGGCGCTGCCGTCGAGTTCTTCGTGTCCTACTACGACTATTACCAACCCGAAGCCTACGTGCCGGGGCGCGACCTGTTTATTGACAAAGACGCCGCCGTGAACTCCGAACTCGAGCGGTTGCGCCACTCCACCACCCGCAGCCTGCTCACCCGCCCCGATACCATCGTGGTGGCTTCGGTGAGCGCCATCTACGGCCTGGGCGACCCTGAGGAGTACCGGGCGCTCAATCTGGTGCTCAATTTGGGGCAAAAAATCGGGCGCGACGGCATCATTGACCGCCTCATTGAGCTGCAATACGACCGCAACGACGTAGAAATTCTGGCCGGACGGTTTCGGGTCAAAGGCGACGTTATCGAAATCTGGCCCTCCTACGACGAAGCCCCCATGCGGCTCGAGCTGTGGGGCGAGGAACTCGAGCGCATCGTGCTTTACCACCCGGTTACGGGCAATATGACCGCCGAACTCAAATCGGCGGTGGTGTATCCGGCCAAGCACTACGTTTCGAGCGCGGGCAACATCGAGCAGGCCATTGTCACCATCGAGCAGGAGCTGTGGGAGCGGGTCGAATACTTTTCGAGTGTGGGCAAGCTGCTCGAGGCCCAGCGCATTAAAGAGCGCACGCTTTACGACCTCGAGATGCTCAAGGTCCTGGGGTACTGCAACGGGATTGAAAACTACTCCAGGCACATGGATGGGCGCGCCGTCGGGGCCACTCCCTATACCATGCTCGATTACTTTCCCTCCAACTTCATCGCCTTCATTGACGAGTCGCACGTCACCGTGCCGCAGGTCGGCGGCATGAGCAGCGGGGACCGCTCGAGAAAGCAGACCCTGGTGGATTACGGGTTTCGTCTGCCGAGCGCACTCGACAACCGCCCCTTAAACTTCGACGAGTTCCTGGGCAAACTGGGGCAGATGGTGTTTGTCAGCGCCACACCGGGGCCGTGGGAGCGCGAACACGGTGAGAACGTGGCCGAGCAGATTATTCGCCCCACCGGGCTGGTGGACCCGCAGGTGAACATCCGACCTATTCAGGGACAGGTCGAGGATTTGCTGGGCCGCATCCGTGAGCGCGCCGCTCGAGATGAAAGGGTTTTGGTGACCACCCTGACCAAAAAGATGTCCGAGGACCTCACCGAATACATGCTCGAGAAGGGCGTGCGGGCGCGGTATCTGCACTCGGACATAGACACGGTGGAGCGTCAGGTCATCATCCGCGATTTGAGGCTGGGTCACTACGACGTGATTGTGGGCATCAATTTGCTGCGCGAGGGTCTGGACCTGCCCGAAGTGTCGCTCGTGGCCATTCTGGACGCCGATAAACCGGGCTTTTTGCGCTCGGAGCGCTCACTGATTCAAACCATCGGACGGGCCGCCCGCAACGTGAACGGCGAGGTAATTTTGTACGCCGACAACATGACTCCGGCGATGGAATTTGCGATGGGTGAAACCAGCCGCAGGCGCAACATTCAGCTCGAGTACAACGAACTGCACGGCATCACGCCCACTACCATCGTGAAGGGAATACGCGGCATCATTCGCGGCGAGGAAGGGGTGAGCGACGAACCCGACATGCTCGAGGCCGCGGACACCAGTGAAGCGCTGCTCGAGCAGATAACGGAGCTGGAACTCGAGATGTGGAACGCCTCCGAGGAACTGGATTTTGAGAAAGCCGCCGGAACCCGCGACCAGATTCGGGCGCTCGAGGCCAAACTCAACGGTAAAGAGTTCAAGCAACCCACGGTGCCGGGGCAGAAGGTGCGGGCCAAACGGGGGCGCAGGTAGAATTCCTGTTTGCTCGAGGGCGATTTCTAGGGATTCAAGGTTATGATTTATGCATGGCTCGAGATGTTTTCCACGACGCAGTGAAGCGGGCGCTCGAGAAAGATGGCTGGACCATCACTCATGACCCTCTGCTCATCAAAATAGACGAGGACGAGAAGTTCTTGATTGACTTGGGAGCAGAGCGGTTCATTGGTGCAGAGCGTCAGGGTGAAAGGATTACAGTTGAGGTCAAAAGTTTTGTTCGCTCCTCTGTCTTCTATGAGTTTCACGGTGTTCTGGGCCAATATCTGAATTACAGGGCGGCCCTCGAGTTTATAGCTGACCTTACGCGATAGAAATTAGGGTGAGTGAAGGAGGGGAGGTAGAGTCAGATATGGACCGTGAG
>Ga0123339_10002703_pt1 | contig 11969 bp, 13 predicted proteins | sample lystaG_FD_89956 | JGI IMG/M metagenome (GOLD analysis project Ga0123339, IMG submission 89956) | Glacier valley bacterial and archeal communities from Borup Fiord, Nunavut, Canada, to study Microbial Dark Matter (Phase II) -... | ecosystem: Environmental > Aquatic > Freshwater > Ice > Glacier ... | reverse complement strand
GGTGGCGGTTGCCGTCCACGCGCTCAACCGCATGCTGGACCTGGGACGCCCAAGCTACGTCCGCGTCGCATGACCCCAGGCGGGGTTGGGGTCAGTGCGCCCGCACCCCTGATCCATGCACCACGCTGCCGCCTGTCCGAAAAACGGGGACCACCTCTTTTGAACCAGGATGTCCAGCACCATCCCGGCCTGACCCACCGCCCGCCACAGCCAATGCTTCACGCCGGCGATCGTCAGCACGACCTCGTCCAGGTGCCACTTATTACCCGCACGGGGCAGCCTGCGGCGGACCTGGTTGGCGAACGCTTGGCCGAACTTGCGCGCCCACTGGCGGACGGTCTCGTGGCTGACGACGATGCCACGTGCGGCCAGCAGCTCGTCCACCATGCGCAGGCTGAGCGGGAAGCGAAAGTAGAGCCAGACGGCATGACTGATGACCTCGGCCGGGAAGCGATAGCCGGCGTAGCTCGGGCGAGCGGGTGTCGTCATCCCGCCCGCCTACCCAGCTCAACCGCAGCCCGCAAGCCGAACACTTGCCAAGTTGACGGTGCCGCCGGCCTTATGCAAGCCTGAGTGAGCCTCGGGGAGACGCGCCGTTGGCGGCCATGAGCAGTTGGGCATGCCAAAGGTACATTGCTGCGAAACCTGGACAGGTTGAATGAGGCAGACATGAACAAGACATTGGTTGCTGGAGACGCCCGCATCGAGCGGCGGATCGTTCTGCAGGCCGGTGCGGCTCTCGCAGCAGCGGGAACGTCGCTTCTAAGCGGCTCGACAGCCGAGGCGCAGCCGCAAGCGGGCCGAGCAACGGCGCTATACGCCTATGTCGGCGCCTTTACGACCCCTCAGCGCAAAGGTCATGGCGGCGGAATCAACGTCTACCGGGTCGACCCGGCCTCCGGCGCCTGGACGCACGAACAACTCCTCGAAATCGTCAATCCCTCCTTCCTAACGCTCGACCGGGATCAGCGGTTCTTGTACTCGGTGCACGCTGACCTCGATGAGGTCAGCGCCTACGTGCTCGACAAGCAAAACGGACATATTGCAGCGCTCAATCGGCAATCCTGCGGCGGGAAGAACCCGGTGCATTTGGCAGTCGATCCAACCGGCCGATGGCTCATAACGGCGAACTACGGCGCGGGCTCGATCGGTGTCGTGCCGATCGAGAAAGGTGGAACCCTGGGGCCCCGGACTGATCTCGTGCCTCTGCCTGGCGAGCCAGGCCCGCATCGCAAAGAACAGGCCAGTTCGCATCCACACCACATCGTATTCGATCCGAGCGGCCGGTTCATTGCGGTGCCCGATAAGGGGCTCGACCGAATTTTTATGTTCCGCCTTGACGCCGTGGCTGGAAAATTGACACCGAGCGACCTGCCGTTTGTTTCCACGCGCCCGGGCGCCGGCCCACGCCACATAGCATTTCATCGCGTTATGCCTCTGGCTTACGTCATCAATGAACTTGATTCGAGCGTCACCACCTACCGGCTCGATCGGGAGCGCGGCAGCTTGGATCCGATCCAAGTTCTACCGTCCATCCCGGCAAGTTACACTGGCAACAACACCGGTGCAGAGATCGTCGTCGCGCCGTCTGGTACCGTCGTCTACGCCTCCAACCGAGGCCACGACAGCATCGCGACGTTCAATGTCGATCCACATACGGGGTCGCTGACACCAGTGGCCTGGACGCTGACCAGCGCAAAATCCCCCCGCTTTTTCGACCTCGATCCCGCAGGCAAAGTTCTCTATGCCGCAAATGCCGATGAGGGCATGGGAGGAACCGATCAGCAAAACACGGACGCAATAGTTGCCTTTAGTGTCGACGGGACAAATGGCACGCTGACACCGCTCGGCCAGAACATCAAGGTCAATAGCCCCTGCACGATTGTATTCAGCAGCAGTTAATCGGCCCAGGAGCCGTTTTATCGCCGTCCCCCAAGATCGACCTTCCTCCGCGGCAATGCCGGCAAACCAATAACAAGGAAACGCAATGAAAAAACTCAATTCGGCCTTGGCGCTCATTGCCGCAACCTGGCTCGCAACGCCGACCCTCGCTCAGACCGCCTCTCCGGCCACAGCCGAGTTGGCCCCCCGTGATGTGCCGGCCCGGAGCCTTCCGGTGCCCACGACCGTGAGCCCGCAGTTGCAGCAGATCATCGCGGGCCCCCTGCGCCCTGGCTGGAACACGCCGCCGACCACGCCGGATGGCTGGAAGCAACTCGCCGAGACCACCCGCAGATCGGCACTTCCCAACGTCACCGCCATGCGCGATCGCCTGAAGGTCACCGTCGAAGCGGGCTCGATCGATGGCGTGCGAATCTACACCGTCATCCCCGAAAAGATCGCCGCTGGCAACGAGAACCGGCTCCTCGTGCAGATCCATGGCGGGTGCTACGTGCTCAACCCCGCAGAGGCAGCACTGCCGGAGGCGATGCTGATCGCGGCGATCGGCGGCTACAAGGTTATCGCCGTCGACTACCGCATGCCGCCCGAGGCCTATTTTCCGGCAGCCCTGGATGACGCGATGACGGTCTACAAGGCCGCCATAAAGATGCAGGCCCCAGGGCGGGTCGGCCTGATCGGCACCTCGGCCGGCGGGGCGTTGGTGCTAGAGATGGGCCTGCGCGCGAAGATAGAGAACCTCCCGATGATCGGCGCCATCGCCTCTGGCACGCCGATGTCTGACAGCACCAAGACCGGTGACAGCTTCCAGACTAACGCGATGGTGGACAACGTGCTGGTTTCGACGGAAGGGTTCTGCGACGCCGCCGCGGCATTCTACGCCAAGGGTCATTCCCTGGCCGACCCTCTGATTTCGCCAGTGTATGGCGACATGAGCGGCTTCCCGCCGACCATCCTGACATCGGGAACGCGAGACCTGCTGCTCAGCAATACGGTGCGCGTGCATCGCAAGCTGCGCAATCTCGGGATCGACTCTTTCCTGCAGGTCTATGAAGGCCAGTCGCACGCTTATTACGGGCGCGATGACCGGATCCCCGAAACGCAGGAAGCGTTCAAGGAGATTGCGCTGTTCTTCAACACCCGCCTGGCGAAGTAACCGGGACCACAACTCATCGCGCGCCACGTGCGCGCGATGATTGGGCTGCGGCCGGTTACGTCAGGGCTCGCGCCAACCTCCCTGGTCGGGCGGAGTTGGTTTGGCTATGGCGCCGGCCCTCACGGGCGGGATGAACGGGGATGCGTGGCTTTGGTGCATTATTCAGGTTGTGGACGTGCGGCGGTGGCTGGGCGCCGTTTCAAGCAGTCCGTTTCGACATTGGCATGCCGAGGCGGGTCATCCGGTTCAGCACCGAGCAGGCGACCTTGCCCTCGGTCTTCTGGGCAGGCAGGGTCCGGGCGCGAAGCCTGCTGCCGATGATGGCCTTGAAGCGGAACATGGCCGTCTCCGCGTGCGACCGACGGCCGTAGCCGACCGCCTTTTGCCAACCCATGCGACCCTTGTCCCCGATCATCCGGATGTGCTGGTCGCGCTGGCTGGGTGCCGTGCCCGCGGCTGGGCTCGGCACTGCGGTGGAGCGTGGCGGGATGACCACCGCCACGGGCGGGTCGGGCTGGCGCTCGGCCACGGCTTGGTAGACGGGGTCACGCCATAGAACGGGCAGGATAGCACGGTTCGCGGCACGGACCGGGAACGCGAGGGTACTCTCCAGCCGAGCTTTCCACTTCACTCAACGGTAGCTCTAGCCGGAAAGGCCAACCGCCGAACTCGACCCCCAGCGGACCTTTCACGCTCTGCATTGCACGCCTGCACGGATTGTGTGCGCCTTCGAGGCATGATCCGGGAAGCAGCATGCCAGTGCGGACAACTCGTGATACGCTGTAGTGGCGAGCCAGCCGCTGTGTCGCTTTGCCACTGCCTCGACTGCCAGCGCCGGACGGGCTCGCTCTTCGGCATCGGAGCATTCTTCGCCAAGGAACAGGTCACGGTCGCGCAGGGATCGCCATCCCAGTTCAGGCGAGGGTCCGACAGCGGCTCCGCCGTCACCTCCCACTTCTGCGGCATGTGCGGATCAACGGTATGGTGGGAACCTGAGCGTCTTCCGTCGATGGTAGGCGTCGCAGTCGGCACGTTTGCGGACCCGGACTTCCCGGCGCCGGTGCAGGCAACTTGGGACGTGCGACAGCATCGGTGGCTGCACCTTCCAGTCGAGGTCGCCAGCCACCCGCAAAGCTCTTTGCGGACGCCGCCGCGTGGATGACCGCTGACCACCGCAGGGTAGGGCGTCGAGCTGTCCCAATTGAACTATCCGCGTCAGCCGGGTGGTAACCTGCTGATCCTGAGAGTGCCGTTGCCGTCACAATCAATCTCTAGTCAAAGTGGGACAGGCCGCGCTCGCGTTCCCGGTCCGTGCCGCGAACCGTGCTATCCTGCCCGTTCTATGGCGTGACCCCGTCCCGGGCGCTCCGGCCGATCCGGTCCAGCTTCCACACGGCCAGGGTGTCCCCCTCCACCAACCGCGCCAAGAGGACGGCGAGGATCGGGCGCGCCTTGACGCCGGACGCCCGTTCCTCGTGGATCTCGTCCACCCCGGCGCGGCTGAGGGCTTCGTGCTGCATGGCGGGGTTCTGGTCCCGGGAGCTGACGCGGACGTAGCCGTAGATCATGCCTGAGCCTCGTCGCCCGGCTCGTCGGCAGGCTTCTCGCGGCTGGCCGCGAGCAGGCCGCGCTCAAGGTCGCGCTCGCGCCGGGCCCCGAGGGCTTCCTGCGCCGTCTCCTCGGCCCGGGTCTGGTCCTGCGCCATGGTCGCCTCCGCCGGACAGATTTACCGGACGGCTACCATGCTGATTCGGTTGGCTTCGGATCGCAAGAGTTCCGGGCGTCCGGGAAGATGGCGGGGGGTTAGAGTTTCCCGGACACGTTCAGGTCTCCTTCAGCTAACCGTAATGGAGCGGCTACGACGCTTGACACCGCCTACTGTTCACACCACTGTTTGACTACCGCTTACGCATCTGTTTGCGGTTTGTGTCGTCAACTTCATCAAGGATTCTCATGTTTAAACAAAGTCTTCTAGACCGCCGCCTCGCGGAGACACCAGACCCCTTCCGCTCTGGCGCTCGGCCGCTTGCCGCGGGCATGCGCGACGTTCTCGAGGCGGAAAACGCCCGTGGCACGCCGCCGATCGTGGTCTTCATCGACCGTGTCGAGTCCACCTGGCCGAGCCTCTGCATCACCGACAACTTGAAGGTGGTCGGGGGAATGGTTGTGGCTGAAACCCTCGCGCCCGACCTCGTGCCGGGGCGCCGCAAAACGGCACCGCGTGGTTCGCGCATGGCATCGGGGACGCTGTTCGTCTCGGCTGCGCCCGCCACACCGTCCGATTGGAACACAAGCGCCAGCCTGGCTGACGATGACGCGTTCCACGCGGCCCGCGAGATGCTGGAACGGGCCGCCGAGACGTTCGCGAGCATTAAGGCTGGGAAGCGCCTCGACGAAAAACACCGTAACCATTTGCGACTGGCCATTAACGCACTTCAGATGGCGAACGCCGAGCCGGGGTGAACCGATGCTGTCCGCTTCCTGCTCAGCCTATTAGAGGCACAGTCAAACCGTCGGGACAGAGCGGGATGCGGACGGCCTTTTCGGAAGGAACTCCTTCTGCGAGGACGACCAGGCCAGGGGTTAGAACTTCCCGAACACGTTCATGCGCCCCACAACCGACTGTTTACGGGAAGCGGACGCTCGGTTGGTTGAAGGGACCGAGGGGGTGGAGCCTTAATGTTTGGCATGATGGGAACACAGTGGAGGTTTACCAAGGCAGTCCGAGAGCTCGTGGTTATTGCGGAGGAACAAGGTTTCCTCCGGCCAGAGATGAGGGAACAGTCGATAAAGGGCATCCTGGAATTCTCCCGAGACTTGAAGATGGCGAGCAGCCGTCTCGGTGCCGATGAGCAGGCGATGATCACCATGATGGTGTCCGCTGGGTCGATGGGTCCGCTGGCGTTCGATGATGCCGTTGCATGGTGCCGCGCCTACGCAAAGCGGCATGGTGTCGCCGATGCAACCGTCGACAGATGCAAGGAGGCAGCGGACGGGTTGGCAAAGAAGATCGGGATAGGAACTCCGACTCGAACCCGCTTCCCGTTCGACGCCCTGGCGGCGAGCCTCTGCCTCTATACGCTTCCCGCCCGACGCGATCTCGCGGCCGCCGCGCGGAGGCCTGGTCAAGGTCGCGCCCTTGCGCGCCCCGTAGGGGCTTGGCCTTGATGCGGCCGAGCACGGTGGCAGCCTTCCGCGTGGAGGGGCGGGAAACGGAGAGGCGCACCACCCGGGAGGACGGCTGACGTACGAAGGGGGCCAGATGCAGCCAGGCCCCTTTCTGCACAGCCAGGCTGCCTAGCACCCCGTGGCCCAGCGGTGCGGATGGCGGGCGATGACGGCCTCCAGCAGAGGCCAGGTCGCGCGCGACCATCGGATTTCGAGCTTCTCCGCCGCCAGCAGCGCGTCCCGGACCCGGGTAGGGTCGAGCACGGGGCCGCTCAGCTCGGCGTAGCAACGGAGCATGGCTTGCAGGCGTTCCGCCGTGGCCAGCAGCTCCTTGCGCCTGGCGCGCCTGCCTCGGATCCGCGCCGGGATGCTGATCAGGAAGGAAAGCACCCACCAGGCGTAGTACGCCCCGATCCCGGCGGCCCACCACCACCTGTAGGGCGCGTCGTTCGAGGAGAACTCGAACCAGAGCCAGCCGGCGGACGGCGCCGCGATGGCGACCTCGATCAGCCAAGGTATCCAGACCGTGAAGGCTTTCTGCTCCGCCCAAGCGGATGTCCATGGCCGAGGCATCGCGAAGGCAATATGCGCCTCGTAGCCGAGGATCTCGCGCCGGGTGAGCGCATCGACCAGCGACCAATCGAGGTACCCGGCCGACATCCAGGGACGCTCCAGGTAGGCGGCCGCGACCGCCTCGGCAGCCTCCTGATCCGGCGACCACGGACTTTCCTTCAAGGGGTTCGGGAAGCTGTCGGAGTGCCGCCAGAGCCGACCGTGATAGGGATCCTGCTGGTTGAGGGGCGTGAGCGCGTATTTGAGGTCCCAGACGATGTCGGACGCTTCGCGCAGCAGGCTGTAGGCAAGCTCCGGATCGCCGCGGCGGACAGCCTCGGCGTGGGCAAGGGGCACCAACGGGAGCAGCCCGGCGAGCAGAACCCGGTCGTTAAAGGTCCGCTCCCGGGCGAACTGCTCAAGTTCGAGGAGCTGACCCGGGGAAGGTGCGGGGATGCTGTCCATTTCGGGACCGTAGCTGCCAGCAGCTATGGCCGCCATGGCCTACCTCCTCAAGGAGTGGCGGGCTTCGGAAGCCGCGTGACTGACAACAGGGGAACCATGGGTGGAATGGCAGCGGCTCTCCCAGGCCACCTCCTCGGCCTCGCGCCGGAGCACGGCCTCCCGGGCGGCAGCGAGGTCGGCGACGGCGAGGTGTCCGGTCCGGAAATCGCTGGCGGTGATGGCGGCGCGCACCAGGTCGTTGCCGTGGAGTTCCCGCCGGGCGGCCGCCATCTCCGGCAGGCGCGACCACGCCGCGCGCTCGGCCTCGCGCCCCCGGGCGACGCCCCGGGCCTGGCCGTCGAGCCGGGCCAGGTCTTCCCGCAGCTCGCGCCCGCCGTCACGTGCCGCCTCCGCCCGGGCCGCGCGGGCCTCGGCCTCGTCCACGTCGCGGACGGCGGCGGTGCGAACCCCGAGCACGCCCGCCAGTCGGTCCAGGAACCCCACCCGGCCCCGGGCGGCGTCGGCCTCCGCCCGGGCGGCCTATGCCCGGAGATCCGTCCCATGGGACACGGCCATCCGGGCCTCATGGAGATCGACCGCGATCAGCCGGGCGGACCGCGTACGCGGGTCGGGCCACGGCTCCCCGGCGAGCACCCTGGCGGCCCTCTCGTCCGACGCGGCCAGGGCGGCCGCGAGTATCCCCTCGGCCGTGGGCGGCCGCCGCAGGGCCTCCGTCAGCTCCGCGAGCCTGGCCGCGCGAGGAGCGGCGGCGACGGCGAGGCCCTTGATGACGCGGCGAGCCTGGACTCGAGTGCGACCAGCCGCTTTTCCATCCGGAGCTGCGCCTCCGCGATGCCCTCCAAGAGCGCGATCACCTGGTCGATCTGCGTCTGCTCCTTCGCCTCGGGCGGGTCCAGGAGGGTCAGGAGCGCGGTCAGAGACTCCGTGCGCCTCGCCGTCCGGAGCACCGCATACGACGTCGCGTTCATTCCCCTGGAATCCGTCGCGCGGAGGGCGTCCTGGATCTTTGCGTCCGGCATCGTGCCCTCCGTCATCTCCGCGATCTGGGTGTCGGACCAGATCCGGCGCTTCGCCCGGGGCGGGGTCGGGGATGCTGGCATGGAGTTCTCCTTGGGTCTGGGCGGGGGTTTCCGGGACGGGGAGGGCGGCTTCGGCGGCCTCGGCGGGGTCGGCTGGCGCTGGCGGAATGCCGGGTTCCTGGGGGGCGGCCGGGACCGGGGCGGGCGCCTGGCGGGCGTCGGCCACCGCGGGGAGGTCGACCCCGGCAAGGCGCTCGCGGACGGCGGCGGCCGTGATCGTGATCTTGTCGGTGACACCCTCGGCCTTCGCGGCGGCGGCCAGGGCGCGCCGGAGGTCGTGTGTCCCTCCGGCTTCGTCCAGGAGCTGCGGGGTGCTGTCGCCCTGGGCCAGGCGGAGTCCGCGCTCGGCCAGCGCGGCCCGGAACGCCGTGCCCCCGTCGCTGGCCCGCCAGGCCGCCAGCGCGGCGGCGCGGACGGCGGCGGGGTCGGTGGCGGTCCGCTCGGCCTGCGCCCGCTCACGGGGCGTCGTCGATGCCCTGGGCCGGGCGACTGCGTCCAGCCCGGCGGCCCGCATGGCCTGGGCCACGTCGGCCCGCCCCTCGCGGTCCAGGGCGGCGATGACGGCGCGGTTGTGCGCCCCGGGCACGATCTGCTCGCCCCGGGAGAACTCGAAGGCCCGGCCTACCTTCTCCCTGCGGGCGTGATCGTGATCCATCCGGATCGCTATGCCGTCGGCGCGGACCCGGAGATAGACTCGGTGCTCGTGCGCCCGGCCCTCCTTGACGTGCTCCACCGCGGCGAAGGGGCGGTCCTGTAAGCCGAACTCCTCCTCGAACGCCTCCCAGTACCCAGCACGCTCGTCGGGGGTCCACGGGCGGTCGGCGGGCGGGTTGGCGTGCACGTGGTAGAGCGGCGCGCGGGTGCGGGCGTGCGCGCCCAGCCGCGTCAGCTCGGCCACCTGGTCGCGGATTCCGGTCGCGGTCAGCCCTCGCCCGTCGAGGGGGAGCACCGCTTCGTTCTTGGCCGCCGACGCCAGGTGCCGCCCCAGCGCGGCACCGCCCGCGCCCCGGGTGGCGCCGGCTATCACCGACGCCGCCTGCGGCGCAGGAGGCTGCCCTTGGCGGCGTCCAGATCGACGATGGCGGCGAGCAGGGCGTCGATGTCACCGTCGATCTCGGCCAGCCGTGTGCCGCCCCGGGCGCGGTCCAGGCCGGCGATCTGGCGGAGGGTGCCGTGGGCCTCGCCGACGGCCTCACGCAGCCGGGCGATCTCGATCACGTCGGCCGTCGGCGCCAGGCGGCGGGGCGGGAGCGCCGCGACGGGGACGGCGTCCGCCGGGTCCGTGCCGAGCGCGGCGACGAGCTGGCCTCGGACCCACGCGGCGTCCGTCAGCCCGGCGGCGGCTGCGGCGGACCGGACGGCGGCCGCGGTCCCGACGGGCAGGCGGACGAGCACCTGGCCGGAGAGGAGCCGCCGTTCGGTGCCGGGCTGTCCGGGCATGGGGCGCTCCTTCCTTGCTTGCCCCCGCAGGGGTGGGTCCACGGGCGAAGCCCTGGCCTGCCTACCCGTGTCTGCGCCCGCTTGGGCGCGGATACGGGTATGGCTGGCTACGCCACCCTGACGCTTCCGGAAGCAAGGAAGCCCTGGGACCGGGAGGATTCCCCGAGGTAGCGGAGTGCTACCCCAGGCAGAGAGGCGGCTGTACGGGCTTCTGGCGGCCTCCGATTCCGACGAGCTACCAGGGAATCTCCGAATCCGGGGGGTCCGGGCGGTGGTGGCGCACCGCAGCCCGCCAGCTTCGCCACCGCCCTATGAGGACGGCCTCCCGCCTGAGCCGGACGCCCGGTCGGTCGCGGGAGTCGGCCCCGGCCTCGCGGGCGTTCCAGTCGGCCTCCAGGGCGGTGATGTGGTCCTGGAACCAGCGCCACCCCGAGGCCAGGTCGACCGCCCTCCGCCGCATGTCCGCCGACCGCTCTGCCGCTGCCTGCCTGGCGACGCGGTCCTCGGCACGGCGGCGGGCGTCGTCGGTGGCGGCCTCGGCTGCCCGGCGGGCCTGCCGCACGTCCGGGTCGGCGGCGACTGCCGCCGGGAAGGTCGGCAGCGGCGACGGCCGTGCCCCAGGGCGCGCGGACGCCACGGCGTGGGCATGCAGCGCGGCGCACGCGGCGGCGCGCTCCACCGCGGCGCGCGCGTCTTCGCGGCGGCGGGCCTCGAATTCAGCCGCGGCCCGCTTCGCGGAGGCGGCCTCGTCGCGTCGACGGGTACGGTCTCGGGCTGCGAGGGCGGCGAGGGAAGCGAAAGGGGGTTCCGGGGAAAGGGAAGCCAAGGGCGCACCTGGCGCTGCATCTCCGGATAGCGCAGCGTCTGTCCGGTTTTGCGCGACGTGCCAGCGGCGTCTGACAGTGCGATCGGACACCCCGGCCTCGGCGGCGACGGCGGCCTGCGTGACGGCTGCGCCGGACAGCTGCAGCGTCGCCAGGGCCGTGGCGATCCGGGCGTCGGTAGCCTCCGCGTCGGCCGCGGCGGTGCGCTGTCCGGCCAGGGCCTGACGCGCCTTGGGCGGGAGGTCGGCCCCCGCTTCGCGGTCCCGGCCGCGGCGGACGTCGTCCTCGCGTTGGGGGCGGTAGCGGGTCCGCATGAATCGGCCGATGGACCGTGCCAGGCCGGAGACCTCTGCCGCGGGCAGCGGGGTCGCAAAAATTCCTGACGCGTTGATGCGCTCGGCCTCGACGCGGATCGCCTCGGTGCTGGTCTCCGCGTGGTCGTAAGCCCACCACCGCACCAGGTCGAAAAGCTCCGAGTTCCGGCCCGCGTCGCTGGGCGCGGAGCGGGACTTCCGGAAGCCAGGGCGAGACTTCGAGTGGGCGGCGTCGAACTCGTAGCGGGGCGCCAGGACACGCAAAATATCGCGCAGCTCCGCCGGACCCGTGCCCGGGACCGTGTCCCACATCAGGTCGGACCCCGCCGCCCTGGCGGCCTCGTACGCCTCCCAGCGAGCCGGGACGGACGGGCGCTGGCCGCGGAACAGGCGCAGTCCGCTCAGGTGGGAAACGCGGCCCCACGGAGATTTCACTAGGGCGACCTGCGGCAGGAGGGTCGCCCGCCAGGCGGCCGCCAGCAGGCGTCCGGCGTAGTCCGCGGTGGCCTGCGGTTTCTGAAACGCCGCCTCGCCCGTCCGCACGGGCGAGGCAAGCCACAGGACGCCGTGCGCCCGGCCGGACCATGGGTCGACTACCAGGTCGGGGACGGGCGCGCCCATGGCGACGGCCTCCTCGCGGAGGTGCCACCAGTCGTCGTGGTCCAAGTCCAAGAGAAGCGCGTTCAGGCCGACGGTCGTGTTCGGCGCCACCCACGGGCAGGTGATCGCGTCATCGGCCCATGCGTCTGAGCGGTACGGTGTACTGTCATAAGCCTATGCGGAAGTCCTATTCGGAATTAGGGTTGCGGAGGGGGCGGAGCGCGCCGTCAGCGATGGCCTGCGGCAGGTCGAAGGCGTATCGGCCGAGGAAGTTGATGTGCTTGAACAGGAGTGGCGAGACTCGGGCAACGTCGGCATCGCTGATGCTCCATCCTCCCTGGGTGAGCTGGTCGATGGCGGCCTGGATGTAGGTCGAGTTCCACAACGCGATGGCGTTCAGCGTCAGGCCGAGGGCGCCGAGTTGCTCCTCCTGTTCGTGCCGATGGGCCTTCCTGATCTCGCCGCGCTCGCC
>Ga0123339_10002702_pt1 | contig 11971 bp, 11 predicted proteins | sample lystaG_FD_89956 | JGI IMG/M metagenome (GOLD analysis project Ga0123339, IMG submission 89956) | Glacier valley bacterial and archeal communities from Borup Fiord, Nunavut, Canada, to study Microbial Dark Matter (Phase II) -... | ecosystem: Environmental > Aquatic > Freshwater > Ice > Glacier ... | reverse complement strand
TCTCTCAAACTAAATTGACGTTAGACAAATGTCTAACCTTTTTTGCTGGTTGTGTTTTGTAAAATTGTTATTTTACTTCTTCTCTGTTTAATTTTCAAAGACCAGTTTGTTGTTATAGAACAACAATTTAATTGTTAGACTATTATAGGATACCATATTAATAAATTTATGTCAATTAAATTAATTAATAATAAATTTATAAATATATGTGTAATATCCTGTTTTAGTAGCTGATTTTCTTGTGACAACGAAATTTATTTTAACAAAAATACGACATAATTTTTTTCTTAATTACCTTTATATAATTAATTTATAGATAAATTACTTTGAAATACTCCTAAATTCTCTTAATTTTCTATAATGATACTCCAGGATAAGTTTATTGAATACAGTTATTAGTTTATAGTTTAAAGGACTTTAAATTGGAAATATTTACACCATAAATACAAAATAAAAAACTAGGTCCTTCAAACAGGACCTAGTTATACATTGCCTAAATTCTAATTCCTATTCATTTTCCTGGTCAGTATCAATCACAGGAACACTATCTACATCAATTACATCATCATTATCTTCTTCACATTCACTTAGACTTTCTTCTTCACAGTTTATTTTTGCAATGGCAACAATTTTCTGTTCTTCTAAGGTTTTCATCAATGTTACACCCATTGCATTCCTGCTTGTGGTTGATATGTCAGATACATTTATTCTTATTGCAACATTACTGTTATTTATTAGCATCATTTCATCACTGTCTTTAACTAGTCTGGCTCCTGCAACTTTTCCTGTTTTATTGTTTACTTTATAAGTAATCATGCCTTTTCCGCCTCTGTTATGCGGTGTATATTCTGATATAGGAGTCCTCTTGCCAAATCCATTTTCACTGACTACTAAAATCTCTTGTCCCTCAACAATAATATCCATAGATACGACAATATCATCATTTCTCAATTTGATTGCTCTTACACCGGAAGCAGTTCTTCCCATTGGTCTTACATTTCTTTCATTAAATCTTATTGCAAAACCATTTTGAGTTATCTCCACAATTTCACTTTCACCAGTTGTCATCCTTACCCCTATTAATTCATCTCCTTCTCTTAAGCCAATAGCATTTAACCCGCTTTTTCTTATTGAAGAATATTGACTTAATTCGGTTTTCTTTATAACCCCTTTTTTAGTGGCCATTATAAGATAGTTATCTTCCTTGAATTCCTTTAAACTAATTACTGCTTGAATCTTTTCATCTGCTTCTATAGGAAGTATGTTTACTAAATTTGTGCCCTTAGCCGTTCTTCCTGCGTCCTGAATCTCATAGCCCTTAAGTTTATAAACCTTACCCTTGTTAGTAAAGAATAAAATGTTGTTGTGGGTGGAAGTAATAAACATGTGTTCCACAAAGTCATCTTCTTTGGTTGCCATGGCCGTAATGCCTTTTCCACCTCTTTTTTGAGAAGAATAGGTATCCGCTGCAATTCTTTTAATATATCCTGTATGAGTTAGAGTAATAACTACTTGCTGCTCTTCTATTAAGTCTTCTATATCTATCTCATTATTATTCCTTTGAATTTCAGTTCTTCTTATATCGCCATATTTATTCTTTATTTCAGTTAATTCTTCTTTTATGATATTCAAAACTAACTCTTCTTTTTCTAATATTTCTCTAAGGTGCTCTATTATCTTTGATAGTTCAGTGTATTCATCCTCAATCTTATCTCTTTCAAGTCCTGTAAGCCTTTGAAGTCTCATCTCTAAAATAGCCTGGGCCTGCTTTTCGGATAAACTGAAGTTTTCCATCAAACCATTTCTTGCTATTTCTGTAGTTTTAGAAGCTCTTATTAATTTAATTACCTCATCAATATGATCCAAAGCAATTCTTAACCCTTCCAGAATGTGGGCTCTTGTCAGTGCTTTATCTAGATCAAATTGAGTTCTTCTTCTTATAACTTCCTTCTGGAAATTCAGGTAATGGACTAATATCTGTTTTAAATTTAATACATGAGGCTCGTTATTAACCAGAGCCAGCATTATTATTCCAAAAGTATCTTGCATTTTTGTATGCTTAAATAATTGATTTAAAAGAACATTGGGGTTTGCATCTCTTTTTACCTCAATTACTATTCTCATACCATCTCTGTCTGATTCATCTCTTAAGTCAGATATACCTTCCATTTTTTTACTCTTTACAAGTTCTGCTATATTCTCTATTAATCTAGCTTTATTTACTTGATATGGAAGTTCAGTAACAATTATTTTATATCTTCCTTTTTCTTCTTCAATATCAGTTTTTGCTCTTACTAATACCTTTCCTCTTCCTGTTTCATAAGCTTCTCTTATACCTGAAGTTCCAAGTATTATACCTGAAGTTGGGAAGTCAGGACCTTTAATATTTAACATTAACTCAGTAACTGTTATTTCTGAATTATCAATAAGAGAGATTACCGCATCTATTACTTCACATAAATTATGTGGTGGAATATTAGTTGCCATACCTACTGCTATTCCTGATGAACCGTTTACAAGTAAATTTGGAAATCTTGAAGGAAGTACAGAAGGTTCCTGTTCTTCACCATCAAAGTTAGGAATAAAATCTACAGTGTTCTTATTTATTTCTCTAAGCATCTCAACTGTTATCTTGCTCATTTTTGCTTCAGTATACCTCATAGCTGCAGCAGAGTCTCCATCTACTGAACCAAAGTTACCATGACCATCCACAAGTAAATATCTTATTGAAAAATCCTGCGCCATTCTAACAAGTGCATCATAAACAGATGCATCTCCATGAGGATGATACTTACCTAAAACGTCTCCTACTATTCTTGCACACTTTCTATACCCTTTTTCAGGAGAAAGTCCTAGTTCCTGCATTGAAAATAAAATTCTTCTGTGTACAGGCTTTAGCCCGTCTCTTACATCTGGAAGTGCCCTACCTACTATTACACTCATTGCATAGTCTATATAACATCTTTTCATTTCATTGCTTATTTCAACGGGTATTACTTTTCCCTCATTTAACATTCATTACACCTCTTCAATCTATACATCCAGGTTTACTACCTTTTTAGCATTTCTTGTTATAAAATCTCTTCTTGGCTCAACCTTATCACCCATCAAAATAGTAAATATTTCATCAGCTGTCATAGCATCCTCTACTGTAGCCTTTAAAAGAATTCTTTTTTCCGGGTCCATTGTAGTTTCCCAAAGTTGCTCTGCATTCATTTCACCAAGGCCTTTGTATCTTTGTATATCCATATTGCTATCCTTTCCACCTAACTCAAGAACAAGTTTATCGAGTTCTTTGTCAGAATATACATAATGCTCCTTTTTAGATTTATAAACTCTGTAAAGTGGCGGCTGAGCTATATATACATGACCTTTTTCTACCATCTCTCTCATATATCTATAAAAGAAAGTGAGAAGAAGTGTTCTTATATGTGCACCATCCACATCCGCATCTGTCATTATTATTATTCTGTGATATCTCATCTTATCAATATCATATTCTTTACCTATGCCCGCCCCAAAAGCTGTTATCATAGCTGTTATCATTTCTGAATTAAGTATTTTATCAAGTCTCTGCTTTTCAACATTCATTATTTTACCTCTCAAAGGTAAAATTGCCTGGAACCTTCTATTTCTTCCCTGCTTTGCAGAACCTCCCGCAGAGTCTCCCTCTACTATATAAATTTCGCATTCAGATGGATCTTTAGATGAACAGTCTGCAAGTTTTCCTGGAAGAGACGTGTTTTCAAGAACAGACTTTCTTCTGGTTAATTCCCTGGCTTTCCTAGCTGCCTCTCTTGCTCTGGATGCCATAAGAGATTTATCTAAAATAGTTCTTCCTACATTAGGATTTTCTTCAAGAAAATTACTTAAACCTTCTCCTACGATGCTATCTGCAATTCCTCTCACTTCCATATTCCCAAGCTTTGTTTTTGTTTGTCCTTCAAATTGAGGTTCCAGAAGCTTTACAGAAATTACTGCTGTAAGTCCTTCCCTTATATCCTCACCTGATAAATTCTTGTCGTTTTCCTTTAAAAAACCGAATTTTCTTGCATAATCATTAAATACCCTTGTTAAAGCAGATTTAAAACCTGCTACATGAGTACCACCTTCGATTGTGTCTATATTGTTTGCAAATGCAAAAATATTTTCAGTGTAGGTGTCGTTATATTGAAGAGCTATTTCTACAGAACAATCTTCTCTTCTTCCTTCAAAATATAAAGGCTCTTTTTGGAGTATCTCTTTATTTCTGTTTAAATATGATACAAAGGATTTTATTCCTCCCTCATAATGGAATTCTTCTACTTTGGCATCTATTCTCTCGTCTGAAAGGGATATTCTTATTCCTTTATTAAGAAAAGCCAATTCCCTTAATCTTTGAGCTAATGTGTCATAATCAAATTCTATTTCTTCGAATATTTCAGAATCTGGTTTAAAATATATTTTTGTTCCGCTTCCATCAGATTCTGAAATTCTCTCCAGACCAGTTACTGCTTTTCCTCTTTCATATCTCTGTTTCCATATAAAACCTTCTCTTTTAACTTCAACTTCACATACTTCGGACAATGCATTTACTACTGATGCACCAACTCCATGGAGTCCTCCTGATACTTTATATCCGCCTCCTCCAAATTTTCCTCCTGCATGCAGCACCGTCATTATTACTTCAACAGTTGGCTTTTTCATTTTTGGATGCATTCCTACAGGCATACCTCTACCATCATCAGTTACTGTAATAGAATTATCTGGATGAATAAATACATTAATATTATTGCAATATCCCGCCAGGGCTTCATCTATACTATTATCAACTATTTCATATACCAAATGATGAAGGCCTCTTGGACCTGTGGTTCCTATATACATTCCTGGTCTTTTTCTTACTGCTTCAAGACCCTCTAGTACTTGTATCTGACTATCATCATAGGATTCTTTTTTAATTTCTGACATAATTACCCTCCTGTAATATGTAAAAGCCTAACTATTAAGGCTCATAAGATATATTTTTTGATCTTTTAGCTAATGTACTTGAAGATATTGGAGATAAAAACACTTTGCTTTTTTTCTCAACCTCAGCAATTACAAAGGATTTTGGTTGTTCTTTTGTTATTCTTAAAACAAACCCATCTTCCTCTGCCATTCTTAAAAATTGTGTTGTATCTGAGCTATACATTGATGTTGCCATATCGAATATTCCGATAACATCTTTTATAGGCACTACTACATTTTCACCTAAATGTAAAAACATTAAAATTTCCCCCTCAAAATTATTAGCATTTTTCTACGATTCCATTACTAACTTTATATATTTCAGTGTCAGACTCTAAATAATCCTTTATATCCGAAATCCCAGTGCAAGTAATTATTGTTTGCAAGCTGTTTATTGATTTCAATATATATTTTTGCCTTTTTGTGTCAAGTTCAGACAAAACATCATCAAGTAAAAGTACTGGATATTCTCCGGTCAATTCTTTGATTATTTCCAATGATGCAAATTTTATTGTTAGAACTGATGTTCTTTGCTGACCCTGAGAACCAAAAATTCTAGTATCAACACCATTTATTTTAATACTGAAATCATCTCTATGTGGTCCAAGGGAAGTTGTCTTTCTTTCAAAATCTTTTTTTCTGTTATACAGAAGATTTTTTATTAATTCTTCATTACATTGAATAATATCCTTTACAGATGTCACATATTCAAAATTAATTTCCTCAATATCTGAGGTTATCTCTTTATGAATTTTTGACCCTATAATTTTAAGTTTTTCAATATAATTATATCTCTCCCTAATTATATAACTTCCATAACCAGCCATTTGCTGATCATATACATCAAGTATGTCATTCTTAATATTTGCCCATTTTTTTAATGATGCATTTCTTTCTTCAAGTACTTTATTATATTGAACTAAATTGTAATAATACTTTTTATTTAATTTGCATAATTCAATATCTAAAAATCTTCTTCTAAAAGATGGAGATTCTTTTACTATTTTTAAGTCTTCAGGAGAAAACATAACTACATTCAAAATGCCCATAAGTTCAGAGATTTTACTAACCTTAATTGAATTTATATTTATTCCTTTTTTGCCCTCTTTAAATATTTTGACATCTATTTTTTTGTCTAATCTCTCTTTAGATACATAAACACTTATCAAAGTATCACTTTTGTCCCACTTAATTAGTTCTTTATCTTTGTTGGTTCTGTGTGATCTTCCAATGCTGCAGTAATAAATACTCTCCAAAATATTAGTTTTTCCTTGTGCATTAAGCCCAATAAACACATTTACTTTTGGATTTAATTCTATATGCAGTTCATCATAATTTCTATAATTTTTTAATTTTAAATATTTAATATACATAAAAACACCTAAATATAATTATACCATAATTCATAATATTATGGTTTCATTACGGTATAAATTTCTCCGTTAAATTCAACTTCATCACCATAAGTAAGCTTCTTGCCTCTTCTAGTTTCAATTTCACCATTTACTTTTACTTCACCATTTTGAATATAAATTTTAGCTTCAGAGCCTAAAGAAGCAGCTCCGCACCACTTTAAGAAAGAATCTAATTTTATTATTTCTGTATTTATTTTCACTTCAACCATTTATTTTCTCCAATCTATTAACTATTTAATAATCTTACCGGAAGTACAAGATATGTACAATTATCATAATTATTATTTTTGATCAAACAAGGACTTATGCTGCTAGATAATTCCAATACTATTTCTTCTTCCTCCATTGTACGGAGTACATCTATGAGATATTTAGAGTTAAATGCAATTTGAAGTGATTCACCTTGCATTATTATATTCATTTCTTCTCTTACATTTCCCAATTGAGAATTTGAAGTTATTACCATAATATCATCTTCTATATCAAATTTAACTAAATTTGTATTACCTTCTTTTCCCATTAAAGAGGCTCTTTCTATACATTCAAGGATTTCCAGCCTTTTCGAGGTAATCTTTAATTTATATTCTTCTGGAATAATAGATGAATATTTAATAAATTCTCCATCCAATAGCCTTGATATAATTTTTGTATCTCCTAAATTAAACAAAATATTATTAGGCGTAAATGTTATGTTCACATTATCTTCTGTATCATCTAGTATTTTAGAAACTTCAGATAAAGTCTTTCCTGGAATTACTGCAGTTATAGTATTTTCAGTATCCAATTCTGTACTTTTTAAGGCTAATCTGTATCCATCTAAAGCAACTAAATTTAGTTTTTTGTCTTTAATTTCAAAGAGTACACCGGTGAGTACTGGTCTTGAATCATCAGTAGCTATTGCAAATATTGTACCTTTTATCATGTTTTTCAACCTTTTTTGTTGTATAGAAAAAATCATATTTTCATTTATCCTAGGAAGTTCCGGAAATTCTTCAGCATTCATATGAATTAGTGTGAATTTTGATTTTTGACAGCATATTTTAACTGAATTATTATCTAAAGTTTTAATTTCTACAATATCATTTGGAAGTTTTCTTATTATTTCACCAAATAATTTAGCGTCAATTACCACTGTTCCTTGTTCGATCACATCAGATTTTATTCTTTTTTCTATACTTAAATCTAAGTCAGATCCTGTTAATAGTATTTCTTCATCATAGGCATTTATTAAAATTCCACCAAGAATAGGCATAGTAGTTTTTCCGGTTACAGCTTTTTGAACTGTAAGTATAGCTTCTTGAAGAATTAGTTTAGTACATTTAAAATTCATGCTTAAAAGCCTCCCTTTATATATAGATAAGATAATATTAATTTTAGTAATAGTAGTAGTAGGGGGTGTGGTTATGTTAGTAACCCATACTAACATTGATACGACTAACTTTCAGTTGAAAAAAAGATGTGGATAAGAGAAAACATTTTCTTTGACTTATACACATTAGTAGAAAGTTAAGACTAAAAATTTGCTTATCCACAGATTAAAATCAAAACAAATCAACAACTGTTAATTATTTTTGATTTATTCTCTTCGTTAGTTCAGCAACAGCATTTTGTAATGCTTCATCTACCTTAAGTGCGGTAGATATTTTTTCATAGGCATGTATGACGGTGGTATGATCTCTTCCACCAAACTCTTCACCTATTTTAGGAAGAGACATATCTGTTATCTTTCTTGCAAGATACATAGCTATTTGTCTTGGAAAAGCAACATTTCGCGTTCTTCTTGCAGATTTGAAGTCCTCTATTCTTAAACTATAATAACTGGACACAACTTCTTGAATTAAATCTATAGTAACCTGTTTACTTTGTTTCTTTGAAATAATATCTTTAAGGGCTTCTGTAGCAAGTTCTATGCTTATTTCTTTATTTGTAAGAGAGGAAAAGGCTACTATTCTTATTAAAGCACCTTCAAGTTCTCTAATATTTGATTTAATTTTTGTTGCAATATATACCAATACTTCATTAGATATATTTAGGTTTTCTACATCAGCTTTCTTTTTCAATATAGCCATTCTTGTTTCAAAATCTGGAGGCTGTATATCTGCTATCAAACCCCATTCAAATCTTGATCTAAGTCTATCTTCTAATGTAGGAATTTCTTTTGGTGGTCTATCACTTGATAAGATTATCTGTTTATCAGCCTCGTGAAGGTCATTGAAAGTATGAAAGAATTCTTCCTGAGTTCTTTCCTTTCCTGCGATAAATTGAATATCATCAATAAGTAGTACATCAATGTTTCTATATTTATTTCTGAATTCTACATTTTTATCATCTTTTATAGAATTAATAAGTTCATTGGTAAATTTCTCTGAGGAGACATAAACAACTTTAGACTTTGGATTGTTTTGAAGTATGTAGTGACCAATTGCATGCATCAAATGTGTTTTTCCAAGGCCCACACCACCATAAATAAATAAAGGGTTATATGCTTTTGCCGGAGACTCAGCTACCGCAAGAGATGCAGCATGTGCAAACCTATTACTATTTCCTATAACAAAAGAATCAAAGGTATATTTAGGATTTAGAGTTGAATTAATTTCATCAGTGGTTGAAATTGAGGGTCGATTAGAAGAATTAAATTTTTTGGGGGTAGTTTCATCATTATCCTCTGAAGATATTATAAAATTAATATTGTATTTTGTGGAAGTTACCAATTTTAACGCATTTTCAATTAAATCTTTATACCTACTATTTAATATACCTCTTGTAAAATCGTTGGGAACGCCTAATTTTATTGTATAATCTTCTAATGAAAGAGGGATAATACTTTTTATCCAGGTATTATAACTTACTTCGGTAAGTTCGCCTTTCATAATGTTTAATGTTTTTTCCCAAGTTTCTTTAAGTTGGGCCATTTTAAATCCTCCAGTCTAGTTTAATAAATATTACTAACATTTAGTTAACAAGCTATTAAAGTTGCATTAAATATTACTAACAAGTTGATAGTTCTGTGTATTAATTTTTCAAAAAACAATTTACTAACATACATACAAGAATAAATATTCACACCATTAAATGTAGACAAAGTGTTATTTTTAGTCAAAAATAAAATATGTAACTAAAAATAATACATATTTAAGCAACTTATGCACAAACTTATATTAATAATAACAAAATATAGAGGTGTATTCAAGAAGTTATCCACAAAAAAGAATAAAAATATCTTGTAATCCTATTTCAAGGCTTTTTCTTGACATTATTATGGCATGAATATATAATTTAATAGTGAAACTTTAAATTGATAATTATAAAGTAAATCTTAACCACTCAAAAGGGGGTGTAATAGAATGTTTATGACATACCAGCCTAAAAAGAAACAAAGAAGTAGAGAGCATGGTTTTAGAAAAAGAATGAGTTCTCCATCTGGTAGAAACGTTCTTAGAAGAAGAAGACAAAAAGGTAGAAAAAGATTAACAGCATAAGGGCCGCTTTTGTGGCCTTTTTCTGCACTGCAGAAAAAAAGGAGCTATAACTGAAATGAAAAAATACAATATTCGGAAAAACTCTGAATTTAGAACTGTATATAAAAGAGGTAAATCTTTTTCTAATTATTTGTTAGTTCTTTATATTTATAGAAATAATTCTAATTTTAATAGAATGGGTGTTTCTATAAGTAAAAAGGTTGGTAAGAGTGTTACAAGAAATAGAATCAAGAGACTAATTAAAGAATGCTACAGGTTAAATTCTGATAATATTAACCAAGGATTTGACTTGGTTTTCATCGCTAGAAATCCTGCTAAAGGAAAGAGTTACAAAGATATTGAAAAATCAATAATTAATCTTTTTAATAAGGCAGGTTTAAATAATAAATGAAACAAACTTTTATTTATTTGATAAATTTATATAGAAAATATATTTCACCTATGAGTGCTCCATCCTGCAAATATTCTCCAACTTGTTCAATGTATGCAATTCAAGCCATTGAAAAGCATGGCGTATTTAAAGGTAGCCTTATGGCTTTATATAGAATTTTAAGGTGCAATCCTTTTAGTAAAGGTGGGTACGATCCGGTAAAGTAATAATCTAAACAATTTTAGGAGGTAAAAAATTTGAGTTATCTAAATAATGCATTCGTTCAATTCTTTGAACTTATACATAAAGAGGTCACTGTTGTATTTGTAAACCAAGACTTTGCATATGGAATTTCAATAATATTAGTTACCTTAATTATAAGGTTGATTCTTTTCCCATTAAGTTTAAAACAGACTAGATCATCTTTTGCAATGACTGCAGTTCAACCTGAAGCAAAAAAATTGCAAGATAAGTATAAAAATGATCCTCAAAAAGCACAGGCAGAAGTTATGAAATTATATAAAGAAAAAGGAGCAAGTCCTTTTAGTGGATGTCTGCCAATGTTGATTCAATGGCCAATTTTTATTGCACTTTACTATGTTTTTAATAATCTAACAGGAATAAGTGGAGTTTCTTTCCTGTGGATTAAGGATTTAGCGAAAGCAGACATTATTCTTGCAATTTTATCTGGAATAACTACATATTATTCTGGAATGTTAATGATGCCTTCAACAGGGGATCAAGCTAAACAAACACAAATTATGAATGCAAGTATGTCAATATTTATGGTATTTATCAGCTGGAAGTTAAGATCTGCGCTGGTTATGTATTGGGTAATCAATAACTTGGTTCAAGTAGGTCAAACTATGCTAATAAAAAAATGGGATGCGAAAAAGAAAGAAGCAAAAAAGAACGAAGTACAAAAAGCATAATACCTAGGGGGTGTTTTTTAACGTGAAAGTTTTGGAAATGGTAGGAAAAACTGTTGATGAAGCTCTAAAGAATGCTTTAGAAGAATTGAAATTAACTGAGGATAAAGTTGAATTTGAAATATTAGACGAAGGAAACAAAGGGTTTTTAAATTTCTTAGGAAATAGGCCTGCAAGAATTAAAGTAAAGGTAAAGCGAGACTATTTGTATGAGGCAAGAAGTTTTTTAAGAGAAGTTCTTGTAAATATGGGAGTTAATGCTGAAATAAGCGTTAAAGAAGAGGACAATGTAGTGAAATTCAACCTAACAGGACCAGATATGGGAATATTGATAGGTTATCGAGGAGAAACACTAGATTCACTTCAATATTTAGTAAGTTTAGTATTAAATAAAGGTCATGAGACAGAATACAAAAGAGTAATATTAGATACAGAAAACTATAGAATTAAAAGAGAAGAAACATTGAAAAGATTAGCCAGAAGAATTGCAGACAAGGTTAGAGCTACTGGTAAACAGGTAAAGTTGGAACCAATGAATCCTTATGAAAGAAGGATCATACATTCTGCACTCCAGAGTGATCCATATATAGAGACTTATAGTGAGGGTGACGAACCCTATCGAAGAGTGGTTGTGGATTTAAAGAAAGCCTGATGGCTTTCTTTTTGTTTATTAATGTGTTAGGAGGATTTATTTATGAGAGAATACGAAACTATAGCTGCTATTTCAACAGCTTTAGGAGAAGGTGGAATTTCAATAATAAGAATATCAGGGGATACTGCGCTAACTAT
>Ga0123339_10002699_pt1 | contig 11976 bp, 10 predicted proteins | sample lystaG_FD_89956 | JGI IMG/M metagenome (GOLD analysis project Ga0123339, IMG submission 89956) | Glacier valley bacterial and archeal communities from Borup Fiord, Nunavut, Canada, to study Microbial Dark Matter (Phase II) -... | ecosystem: Environmental > Aquatic > Freshwater > Ice > Glacier ... | reverse complement strand
GCTGCGTTCGAATGCACGAAAATCCTGCCTTCGGCGTGCTGGATCGGTGGGGCGCAATCCACGGGACCCCGAATGTCGTCGTCGCCGACCTCGGCGCATTCACGACGAATCCGGAGAAGAATCCGACGCTGACCTCGATGGCCCTCGCCGCCCGAGCTGTCAGGCATCTCGCCGAAGGTCTACGTTGAGCGCCTCAGCCGCTCGCTGCACTCGGGAGTGAGCGGTACACGGCAAGAACATCGGTTGCCATTCGTCGAGCAGTGAATTTTTCGAGGGCTCTGGCCCGTCCCTCCGCCCCTAGACGACTGCGCAACGCAGCATCGTCGAGGAGCACGACGAGGTGGTGTGCGAGTGCCGCCTGGTCGTTGGCATCGGACAGCAGACCGGTGACGCCATCGAGAACCACCTCAGGCGTCCCACCATCGTTCAAGGCGACGACGGGTTTCGCAGCCGCCATCGCCTCGATGTAGACCAGACCGAACGGTTCCTCGAAACTGGGCATTGCGAAGATGTCGCAACTGCGAATGATTCGGTGTAAATCGCCTCGGAACCCTGCGAACACGACCCGGTCACCGAGGCCGCAACGTGCCGCCAGCGCCTCGAAGGCGGCGATCGTGTATTGGGGCGCCGTCTCGTTCGGATCGTCTCGACCTACAGCGACGAGAAAGAACGGCGGCGAAGAGGCGGCGATGCTTGCCAGCGATTCGATTAGGCGTTGGTGTCCTTTCCAGCGGTTGATCCTCGCGGCGATGCAGATGATCACTGCATCGGCCGGCACGTGGAACTGATCGACGATCCATTCACGATCTCCGACGGCAGAGCAGAAGTCCTCGACCGGACTCGTGAGCCCGTTGAGGGCCGTCGAGATGCGTGATGGCGCATAGCCCATGGCAACTGCGGACGAGGCCACGAACTCGGAAATCGCCAAGAGGCGATCGGCTCGATGCATGATCCACTTCGTCGGACTGCCGAACCACTGCTCGACTTTGAGATGTAGATGAACGACCAGCTTCGCTCCGGACAAACGTGCCACGGCGTAGCCGATGACCGCTTCGCGGATTTTCTCGGAGCAGTGGATTACGTCAATTCGATTGCGCCGGGCGAAACGGACTAACGAGATCGTCGACCCGATGACCGACGGGATCTCGAGGCCGAACGCCGTCAGTGCGGCGACCTTGCTGCGACGCTCGATGTCCGGGCCGAAACTGGTCGACCTGACGGTGACGTCCGGGATCGCTCGGAAAGCAGCGAAGCTCGGAGATGGTTCCGTGCCGCGTCCCGGGTTGCACGCCGCGAAGACCGCACAGCCCATCTGTGGTAGCTCCCGCGCAAGCGCTGCGTGCACCTGGGCGTCCGCGAGGAAGTTCGTCGACGACTGAAGAAACATCACCGAAGCGAGTTTCTGATTGCTTGGTGTCGACCTTCGTCTCATATTGTACGGAATGCACCTGAACTACCCTGCGTGCAAAGCGACGCAGATGTGTGGGCAGAAATCGACATCGTTCGAGACTATACGCGGCCCCAACGATATCCGAGCGCTCGGCCACCGGCGCTCGGGTATCGTGCTCGTGGTGGCGCCATCGTTCCGCAAGATCATGACCGTGCTCAACGCGGAGACGCGCTTGTTGGACGGTCGTCTGTGGTTGGCTACTTTGGTGTGTGGGGCCCTTCCGGCACTGGTTGGCAACAGGCTGCGCACGACTGCATTGCGATTCGCTGGTGTCAGCATTGGCCGGGGTACGACGATCGGTGGATCGGTACACGTGAGCAGCGGCCGTGTCGGCGCTGGTCGAGCGGCACGACGCCTGACGATCGGGCACGACTGCTGGATCAACGCAGATTGCACGTTTGATCTATCGACCGACATCGTGATCGGCGACGGGGTGTCGATTGCGCCGGGGGTTGCGTTCGTCACCAACACTCATGACATCGGGCCGGCAGATAACCGTGCCGGGTATCAGCACAACAACGCGATTCATATCGGAGCCGGGACATGGCTGGGCACTCGTTCCACGATTCTGCCCGGTGTCACGATCGGCTCCGGATGTGTCGTCGCCGCCGGGTCGGTGGTGACGAAATCGGTCGAGCCGAACATGCTCGTCGGCGGCGTCCCGGCTCGTGTCATTCGCCTATTGTCCCCCTAGGTAGCCCCTAGGCACCCCTCGGCGCGCCGACTACTGTGCGTTCGTGCAACGAGCGGCAGTCGATTCTGGGGGTGTTGTGGAGAGCGGTCGATTGCGAAGCCTCGACGGACTTCGTGCCCTCGCTGTGACGATGGTGGTGATTCACAACTACGGCCCGCTGCCGGGCTTGTCCCGCTATCCGAGGGTCTCATCGCTGCGCGCCGGCTACATCGGCGTGACGATCTTTTTTGTTCTGAGCGGCTTCCTCATCACCCTGTTGCTCATCGAGGAGTTTTCTCAGCAGTCGACGATTCGGCTCAAGGCCTTCTACACGAGACGGGCGTACCGGCTCTTTCCAGCGTTGACCGTCTGTCTTGCGCTACTCATCGCGATCAGCATCTCGCTGAGCTATCTGAGGCACGACATCATTGTCGCGACTCTGTCCGTCGTCGCCTATATCTTCAACTTCGTCGCGTATCACCAGCCGGTCAGCCACCCGCTCGGCGGCGGGGGATGGGGACACCTGTGGTCGCTGTCCGTCGAGGAGCAGTTCTACTTCGTGTGGCCCGTCGTGCTCCTCGTCCTGCTGCGGCGGATGGGCCAGCGGACGATCATGTGGATTCTTCTCGCCGGTGCAGCCGGAGTGACGATCTGGCGTACGCATCTGTGGCTAGGAGAAGCCTCGTTCTTCCGTTTGTACCTGTTGACGGACTCACGGGTCGACGCGCTGTTGATCGGTGCCGCGCTGGCGATCGCCTCGCGCAACTATCCGGCGCTCAACCGGATGGCGGCGCGCTGGTCAGTCGTGCTGCTCCCGGGAATCGTCATCCTCGTGTTGCTCGCCGACTTCGGCAGCTCCGCCGAAACCGACACCCCGCCCGGATGGCTGGTCGGGCCTGGCATGATCGTCGTCTCTGTCATCAGTGCGCTGCTCGTGATCGTCTCGATCAACACGGTGGCCGGTCGGATGAGCCGGATCCTCAACTCGAAGCTCGCCATCGCCGTCGGCCGCCGCTCGTACGGCATCTACCTGTATCACTTCCCGGTGCTGGCATGGGTTTCCCAGCACCGTGGCGGGTGGCTGTTCGCCTTCTTCCTGACGCTGGTGATCACCGAGCTGAGCTATCGATTGATCGAACAGCCAATCCTGCGGCGGGCGCCGAAATGGTCGCGGCGAGCTGCCGTCCAAGCGCCTGTGGCGGCCGGCTGACCGCTAGCGACGCTTGGCGGCGATGACCGTCTGTTGAAACGCGGCGAGCGCCGCAGTGATCGTCACCCAGCTGTAGCGCTCCTCGACCAGCGTCCTGCCGGTCCTGCCGAGTCGCTCGCTCAGCTCCTGATCGACCATCAGCCGTAGCACGGCATCGGCGAATTCAGCCGGTTCATCGGCGACGAGCAGATGTTCGCCTTCCACGACCTCAATGCCCTCGCATCCGAGTCTGGTCGACACGATCGCCTTGCCCATCGCCAGACCCTCGAGGATCTTCAGACGCGTGCCAGAGCCCATCCGCAACGGCACGGCAAACACTGCGGCTTCGCGAACGTACGGACGTACGTCCGGCACATCGCTGAGGATTCTGACGTTCGGCCCGGCGAGCGATCCGACCGATTCGTGGGCGCGAAGGCCGACGATCGTGAATTGCGCCGTGGGACGCTTGGCGACGATCAGCGGCAGCACCTCCTCCACGAAGAACGTCACCGCGTCAACGTTCGGACGGTAGCTCATCAAGCCGGTGTAGACAATCGACTCCGGCGTCGGCGGCCCGTCCGAGGGCACGAAGAAATCGATGTCGACACCGTTCGGGGCGACATGGGTCAGTTTAGAACGCTCGCGAGCGGCAACCACCACCTCCTCGCGTCGCGAGGTGAGCACGCAGGCATCCGCGCCCCGCCATGCGGCGAACTCCTCCGTCTTGAACTTTCGGTATTCCAGCCAGTTGTACCCCTTGCGCAGCGGGGAGGTCTCGACCTCGAACATGCGATGCAACAGCTCGTACTCAATGTTGTGCTCGTCGACGATGAGCGGCGTGGCGCCCCAATCGGCAACTGCGCTCAGCTGACTTGATTCCAGCTGCACGAGGTCGAACGATCCGCGGGACAGGAGCCGCCGGAACAATGCCTCCATCGGCTTGCTGCGCAGTCCGAGCGATTGAAACGATCGATGGGACACGACGCTGCGCAACTGGGCTGCGCGCTTGCGCCATGTCGTCGACAACGGTGACGCGACGGTGTGAACAGCGGTGCAGTACGTGCGCAACTCGTCCACCTTCGGCCGATCGGCCTCTTCGGCGTAGCAGACAACCGTCACGTCGCAGGTCTTCGAGAGCTCACGGATGAAGTTGAAAACGCGGATGCCGAATCCCCAGTTCGGCGGATAGGGAACGGTGGGCGTCACTAGCAAGATTTTGGTTCTTCGTCCACCGCCGTCTTCGACGTCCAACTCGCTCATCACTCCATCCTCGTTCCGAACGCCAACGCATCCGCTATGACCTGCCGTCGTCCGTCCGGACGGTCCAGCAGATGGCCGATATTCGAATAGACCTCGACCTCGATCGTTCGATCCTTGCCCGTCGATCTCAACGCTTTCGAGATCCTGCGCAGGTAGATCCAGCCCGGGTCTACATCGTCATATTGTAGGAGTACGCGGGTACCGCGCTGACGGTGTTTCGCCAGGAGGCGCAGAGAAGGGCTCCAGCGGCACCAGTCCCGGCGAAACTTCCAACGCAGCCGTTCGCCGATCCGTCGGCGGTCGACGGCGTTGATCGCTTTCCACAGCTCCGATCCCGAATGGCCATCGCTGGTGCGCCACGAATGCCTGGGAATGAACACGGGAGGATTGATGGCGATGACGGAATGAACGGTCGCTCGAGGGGCGACGTTGATCGAGGCGATCGCGCCTGAACAGAATCCCAGCAGGCTGAGGTTCGTGTGCTTCGACTGCATCCAGTCGACAGCGAGCGCTACGTCGATCGGTCCGTATTTGCCGTTCAGCTCACCATGGCCTTGGCGTTTGCGCTGCGGGCTTAATCCGTTGCTGCTCAGATCGAAGCGCAGGCTGGCGTGGCCACGCGACGCCTCGTCCCTGGCGAAGTCGACGAACACCTTGCCGGGCTGTACCGAGATCACCATGACCCACGCCGTGTCCTCACGGTTGGTCTGACGAGCGGGCGTTGTGTAGATGCCGACGAGGTTTGCCGTCGAGAACCTCACGTAGCGCTCTGTGACGAGGACGCCGTCCCGTTCGAACTCGTGGTAGCCAGACACTGAAGGCGGGGAGAGCGGCGAACGCACCGGTCCTGACAGTCGCGCGATCCACTGGACGACGAAGTCGTTGTCTGATCGCGGCACCGACGCCGCGTCGCTGAACGTGTACAGCCATCCGGTCGTCTCGTCGCTGACGCGTAGATCCACCCCCGCACCGGCGTTGCGAAGTTCTTCGACCGAGGCCGAGTCCAGCCGCTCGGCATCGTCGACGATCAGCATCCTTTCCGCCGGACGGTTCGCCAACGGTGCCTTCATCTTTTTCAGCCGCTCGAGCAGAGCAGTAGCGAGCGGGAACGTTCCGATCATCACCGGTAGATCCTCGGTTGGCTCGTGCCGGCCGGCGTGGCCCGTCGCCGCCAGCATCGACAGTTCCCTGGCGTATCGGCGACCCGAGAGCGCCGGCGCCAACAGTACGACTCCGGCGACCTCATCGGTTGTTAGTGCATCGAGGACGACGACCGCCGAGAGTCGCACTCCGATGACGACGATGTCGGCGAACCCGGCATCAGTCATGTGACGCAGGGCGCAGCGAACGTCGGTGGTCCACGAATCGGCGATCGTAGCGGTCGACAGGTCACCGGAACTCTGACCGGTCCCTTCCAACGACACGACCATCGTCGCCAGTCCGGCGGCCGACAGCGACTCGGCGAGGGGCACGATGCCGACCGAGATCGTCCGGTCCTCCATGGCGATGCCGGGCACGATAAGTACCGCGACTGGCCGCTGGGGGACATCGACGGTGGGCCAGAACCACGTCGCCGACATGAAGCCGGTTGCGCACGGAAGCCAGAACGGGATCGTCGAATGATGCACCGGCATCATCGGACGCCCACCAATTGTTTTCCGCCCGACGGCTGCGCACGAACGCGAGATCGTTGAATGGGAACCGTCAAGAACGATTCAGTTGAGTTCGTCATCACGTTCTTCAGTCGACTCCTGGCGGCCTCGCCGTGACCATCAGGGTGGACCCGGATACACGTCCCATGTGTTCCGCCGTGCACGGTTAGCATATTGTCCGGCTCGACGCAGACGCAAGGTCGACGAGCGCGAGCATCGCGGATGCGATCGTGATGGCGGTCGCACGCAGCGTCGCCGCCCCTCAATGATGGGTTGTCGTGTCTCGTCGTTCCTTCTTGAAGTACAGCACGACACCGTGGATCGGATGGTTGTAGTGGCTCGCGTCGGTGAATCGCGCATGGACATCGTGACAGCCCGACTCTTGCAGAATCAGGAAGATGCGCGATAGGTCGTACAGATTCATTTGCATCGGCGGACGTCTGAACGGTTGGCGTTTGAGGACATTCCGAATCCCGTAGACGAACGGGAGCCGCTCGTAGGCCTTTGTGGCCGCTCGGCGGATCAGCGGTGTCGTCGTCGCGTCGGCGTATGTGAAATGCAGAATCCCGATGCCGCCCTCGTTCAAGCGATCGATCAGCTGCTGGACGATTCGCTCACCGCGGTCGGCGCGGATGTGCTGAAAAACGATGAACGAATGCACGAGGTCGAAGCCACCGGTGAGATGTGAGAACGTGACGTCGCCCAGCAAGAACTCGACGTTGTGACAGGCGAGGCGGTCAGCGTTGCGGCGCGCCTCGTCGAGCATCGAGGTGGAGATGTCGACACCTACGACGGCCTCGAACACCTTGGCGAGCGGGAAGGTCAAACGCCCGACTCCGCAGCCGAAATCGAGTGCTCGGCCCGTTGCCGGGTCGGCATCCACGTGCTCTCGGACGGTCGTCAATGTGGCGTCGATGTAGTCCTGCCCCAAGGCAAAAAAGCTGTTCAGCGTCGATTCGTCGAGGCGGGATTTGAGGTACTTGTCGTCGCTCAGGACCCCGTAGTAGGGGTCTTCCTGGCCATAGAACTCCCATGCCTGATCGGTATTCGTCATCGTCTGCCTCCAGATCCGTAGTCGGCTACAGCTTCTCGGCGAGGAGCGAGCCTATTCGGTCGACCGCTCCCGTCAGGGTGCCGACTCAACGTCAGCTGATCTTCGACGGAGCGTTGCCTAGGAGCGATGTCGTACCAACTTCGTCAGCGACACCACTCGCTTGGGGACGAGGAGGCGAAGTCGGTCGGCAACCGAGTGCAGGACGATGGCGTGATCTTCCCCGGGCCGCGAGTAGTAGTGGACAATCTTCTCGACACGGCCGGCTTTGTCTGGCTTCGTGTAGAAGTACGCAGCGATCGACAGTCTCATACGATCAGGCGGGCACGTCACCGGGTCGGGTAAACCGTGCAGTGTTCGAGCGTCGCTTTCCCAGAACACCATCGTGTTGAACAGCGGCGCGACGGACCGACCGAGCGCCGACATGTCCTTCGGCCACATCTCCAGGTTGCCCCCGTACTCCCCGGGCCAATCCCGATTGAGGTAGACGAGCACGTTCAGGCGGTGGACCATGCCGTTGGTCGGGTGAATACGGAAGTCCCGATGGATCTTCGAAAACCCGTCACGCCGCGTCCTGTGAATCCCTGCCAGTCGGTGGGCAGGATCGGCGTACAACTCCTGGACCCCCGTGACGGCGCTCAGAAAGTCTCGGAAGATCTGGCTGTCGACCAGCTCGAGAACCCGGCGCGTCGAAGGCCCGAGCCCGTCCGACGCCTCTTCCTTGATCTGACGATGGTGGTTGGTCGTCGAGACGAACGTCCCTTCGACACGAGCACATTCTTCGGCAGCCTCGTCGAGCAGACTGTCAGGAAATGCGTTGTGAACGACGACATGCGGCCACGGTGTGGCTGCGAGGTACTGCTGCCGAAGCGCCGCTGTGCGCTCGAAGAGGCTCAGCAGCGATTCGGGAACCTCGTTCTGGTTCGATGTCGTCGTCACGGTGTACCTCCTACCGATCCGACAATACCAGCAGCCGACAATGCAACCGCTCGTCGTGGGCTCGTGGATACGTACCGTGTGCCGAGAGGGCGTCACTGGTGGATCGTCGAGGCATCGAGGACGACTAACGTGTCAGGCGTGACGGGCAGAGGAGTACGGACGAAGACAGCGCTGCGCGTGGTGGGAGCCGTCTCAGCGACGGTCATCTCTGCATCAGCGGGGGTCAGCAGTGTGCTGACGGGCTACCTCGGCACACTCACCGTTGCGGCGACGCGCCGTCGATGGCAATCACCGGCGCCGAGCACGAACTCGACGCTGGCACGTTTCGCGTTGATGATCCCGGCTCACAATGAGGCCGCCGGCATCACCCGGACGATCGACAGTCTGCAGGCACTCGACTATCCGACGACGTCATTTTCGATTCACGTCGTCGCCGACAACTGCACGGACGACACGTCGGGTGTGGTCACAGCGCTGGGGGCCACGGCCCATGACCGGCACGATGCGGGAAACCCGGGCAAGGGACCGGCGCTGAATTGGCTGTTCGATCGGCTTGTCGCCAGTGGCGTCAACTTCGACGCCGTCGTGATCATCGACGCCGACACGAGCCTTGATCGGGGCTTCCTGCGAGCGATGGACCGAGCACTCGCCGCCGAAGCGGACGCAGCACAGGGATTCTACGGGGTGCGGGATATAGGTGGATCGACTGCGGCAGCGCTGCGATACGCGGCGTTAGCCTGTCGCCACCACCTCAGACCACTCGGGAGAACGCGACTCGGTGGCTCGAGCGGGCTGTACGGCAACGGAATGGTCTTCCGCCGGGAGCTGATGGCGCAGCGCCGCTGGTCCGGCCACCTCACCGAGGACATGGAGTTCCAAATGGATCTCCTGCTGGACGGCGTAAAGGTGGCATACGTTCCGGATGCGCTTCTCGAAGCGGAGATGCCCGACAACCTCGCCAGCGCAACGACGCAGAACGAGCGATGGGAACTCGGACGTATCCAGATGGCCAAGCGCTACCTCCCGACGCTGCTGTCACGCGTTCGCTGCGGCGACACGGAACTGCGCACTGCATACATCGACTCGACGCTCGATCATCTCGTGCCGCCGTTGTCGGTGTTGGTCGCGCTGACCGGCGCCACGACGGTCGCCGCCACAGCGCAGTCGTTCGTCCGCGGCCGCCGCCTCGACAAACTCAATCTCCTGATCTCGGTTGCGTCATCGCTGACGTTGTCCGCACACGTCGTTGCCGGCCTTCGCTCGGTCAAGGCACCGGCGAGCGTTTACCGGTCCCTGCTCCGGGCCCCACGAATGGTGGTGTGGAAGCTCGGTGTTTGGGTCAAAGTGTTGCTGAGGCCCGATTCAGTGACCTGGACCAGAACGGTCCGCAACGCAGAGTCCCAATGGCCGAGGGGATCCTCGTCAGGCGTAGTCGACGGCGGCGAAGGCGCCGAGTTTGTCGAGGCGATGCTGGGCCTGAATCAGGCGGACAGTGCCGGAGCGTGTGCGCATGACGAGTGACTCTGTCGTCGCTCCGTGGCCGTCGTAGTGGACGCCTTCGAGCAGTTCGCCGTCTGTCACCCCGGTCGCTGCGAAGAAGGAGTCGTCTCCGTGGACGAGGTCGTCCATCGTCAACACTTTGGCGAGGTCGTAGCCGGCGTCGATCGCCGCCTGCTCCTCGACGTCGTTGCGTGGATAGAGCAAACCTTGGATCTCGCCGCCCATCGCCTTCAAGGCGCATGCCGAGGTGACACCCTCGGGCGTGCCACCGATCCCCATCAACACGTCGACACCTGCCTTCGGCCAGCAGGTGGCGATCGACCCGAAGATGTCGCCGTCGCTGATCAGCTTGATTCGTGCGCCAGCGGCCCGGACTTCGCCGATGAGGTCCTCGTGGCGCGGCCGGTCGAGGATCATGACAGTCAGTTCGCGTACCGACTCGCGCTTGGCCTTGGCGATCCACTTGAGGTTCTGCGTGGCGCTGGCGGTGATGTCGATCGAACCGACGGCATCGGGACCGACGGCGATCTTGTGCATGTAGAAACACGGACCTGGATCGAACATCGCCCCGCGTTCGGCGACGGCGATGACCGAGATCGCATTGGTACGCCCATAGGCGGCGAGCGTGGTTCCGTCGATCGGATCGACGGCGATATCGGTCATCGGTGGGGTGCCGTCGCCGATCCGCTCACCGTTGAAGAGCATCGGCGCAGCGTCTTTCTCGCCTTCGCCAATCACGACGATGCCGTCCATTTGAACGGTCGCCAGTACCGTTCGCATCGCCTCGACGGCGGCATGGTCCACACCGTGCTTGTCGCCTCTGCCGACCCACCGCGACGCTGCCAGCGCTGCGGATTCCGTTACCCGGACAAGCTCCAGAGCGAGGTTGCGGCTGGGACGTTCACGACTGGGCATCATTCCACCGTAGTCGCTGCACAACCCGAATCTGCCCAGCCGGCGAGCTGTTGATCAACTGCGCGGCCGCCAATGGTTGTCACCCGGTTCTGGCTCGAACCACGACGAGCCCGACCCAGCGATGAGGTGTCGAGGCGAACACACCGTCCATGTGGGATCGATCTGGTGGTACCTCGGCATGAAAGGTCGACGATCCGATATCCAACCGGACGTCGTGGTGTTCCAGCATCTCGCCTCCGAGCCCGCTCCGCGCCTTGTAGACCGCTTCTTTCAGCGTAAAGGCCTTGTCGGTTGTTCGATTTCGGGCGCGAATCTGCCCAGCCGACGAACTGTTCGTCGACTGGGCGGACTCGAGGTGATGCACCGGTCACGGCGTCGTGGCGGTGTCAGGGTTGCGGCGATTGCCGCTATTGCGGATGTTTTCGTAAGCGTCGTGCCTCACGGCGGAGGCGAGAAGCGTCTGCTTCACGGCGCAGTCGTTCGTATCGATCGTTGGCGATCAAACGAAGGAGCTCTGGATGGTTGCTGAACATGGTGATTCCCTGGTGTTGGTGTTGGTGTTGGTGTTGGTGTTGGTGCTGATGGTGTTGGTGAGTATTCGTGTTGCACCGCAGCGGCGACATGCAAGGGATGGCTGTCGCTGTGCGGCGAGCGTTCTGCTGCGCTCGATCGACGCGGCGCGGCGCGATCAGTGAGCGGCCGGCTCGAGGTCACCGCAGGTCGCGGCGCGTTGGCGGTACTGGCCCGTGGTCAGTAGTCCGAACCGAAAGCGGGCGCGACGCACAGAGCGGCGATTCCTGTCGTGGTCGTCTTCATATGGGCACCTCCTTTTCGGTCGAGATCGACAGTGTCGCCGATCGGCGGATCGGATTCCACTGAATTACACGAGCACCGGCGGCCAGCGGAAATACGCAGTCGAACACGTGTGAATTCGCGAAGGCGCGAGCGTTGTTAGAATCGCCACCCAACATGGCTGGAACTGCGTTGTGCCCGTTGTGCGGGGCGGAATATGTCGAGGGGATCGAGCATTGCGTCGACTGTGACGTTGCCCTCGTGCACCCTGATGTCGAGGACGACCCGCGTCGCGCTCCCGACGACGAGCAGGTGATCTACGAACTCGGCGGATGGACGCTCGATCAGCGGACCGCCGTTGCCGAGGCGATGGCCGACTCCCACGTGCCCCATGCGTGGGACGGCGACGAACTGATCGTCCACGAACGGAACGAAATTGCCGTCGACAGGCTGTTGGCACCGATCGAACTCGACGTCCCGGAGGCAGTGTTCCGCGGCGACATGCCGGTGGACTCAGGCACGAACGACGCCGATGTCGATGACATTTCCGACGGT
>Ga0123339_10002698_pt1 | contig 11978 bp, 15 predicted proteins | sample lystaG_FD_89956 | JGI IMG/M metagenome (GOLD analysis project Ga0123339, IMG submission 89956) | Glacier valley bacterial and archeal communities from Borup Fiord, Nunavut, Canada, to study Microbial Dark Matter (Phase II) -... | ecosystem: Environmental > Aquatic > Freshwater > Ice > Glacier ... | reverse complement strand
GCGGCGGCGGAGCCACCGGGGACGGTGCGGGTGCAACAGGCAGCGGCGGCGGGGCCGGCGTGCGCGGGACCGGGGGCGCCGCGGGTTGCGGCGGCATCGGCAGGGGCGGAGGCGGTGCGGGAGGCACGGGGGTGGGCGGCACCGGCGCCGGGGGGGCCGGCGGCGGCGGGGGTGGCGGTGGCGGGAGGGGCAGCGGCGGCTGCGGCCTTGGCGGCTCGGGCGAAGGTTCGTCCGGCGAGGGCCGCGGCGTCGGCGTGGGTGCCGGTGACGCCGAGGGCGTGGGCGCGGCGATGGGGCTGCGTTGCGCCGGTCCTGCAGCAACGAACTGCATCTCCACCGTGTCCTCCTGCCCCATTTCCGGCACCCGCGCCGGCAGGACCAGGATCAGGGCCAGCAACAGGGCGGCGTGCAGGCCGAAGGAGATGGCGCCGTTGCGGCGCATGGCGTCCATGGTGGGATCAGCCAGACAAGGCGCCTAGCCGCGGCCTTGCCGGCGTGCGCCGGGCGCCGCCGGAGCCGACGCGGCCGGGCGGGTGCCGTTCGCCCCGGCAGGCGCCGCAGCGGGGCCGCCGGTCTGTTCGGCCAGCAGCGCGACTTTAGTAAAACCGCCCTGGGTGATAGTGGCCATCACCTCCATGATCCGGCCATAGCTGATGCCTTTGTCGCCGCGGACGAAGATACGGCGGTCCGTCTTGTTGTCGCTGGCGGCTTGCAGCCGGGCCACAAGCTCGGGCAACCCGGCCTCCGTCTCGCCAAGGAAGATCTTGCCCTCCGCGTTTACCGACACCGTCACCGGCTCGCTGTCCTGCGCCAGAGGCGCGGCGCTGGCCTTGGGCAGATCGACGTTCACGCCGGACGTCATCAAGGGTGCCGCCACCATAAACACGATCAGCAGCACCAGCATCACATCGACCAGTGGCGTGACGTTGATCTCGGCCAAGGGCCGGTAGCGCCCCTTGCCGCGGCCGTAGTTGCCCAGGCCCCCGGCCATGCTCAGGCCCGCTCCTCGGACTGGCGGGACAGGATACCGGTGAACTCACTCCCAAACCCCTCCATGCGGGCGGCGAAGCGGGCGAGGTCGGTGCTGATCTTGTTGTAGGCCAGCACGGCGGGGATGGCGGCGACCAGGCCGATGGCGGTGGCGAACAACGCTTCCGCAATGCCCGGCGCGACCACCGACAAGTTGGTGTTGCGGCTGGTGGCGATGGCGGAGAACGAGCGCATGATACCCCACACCGTGCCGAACAGCCCGATGAACGGCGCCGTGGAGCCGACCGAGGCCAGGAACACCATCCAACGCTCCATCCGGTCCATCTCGCGCTGGATCGTCACGGCCACGGTGCGGTCCACCCGGTCCCGCACGCCGCCGCGGCTGATGTCCGCGCCGGCCGCCTGGGCGCTGCGGCGCCATTCGCCCATCGCGGCGCCGAACACGGCGGCGACGGGGTGGGTGGGGCGCGCGCCCTCCCGCTCATACAGCTCATCCAGGCTGCCACCGGACCAGAACCGGTCCTCGAACGCCGTGGCCGCGCGGTTGGCCCGGCGCAGGGCCGTCACCTTCTCGAACACGATGGCCCACACCCATACGCTGGCCATGAGCAGCAGCAGCATGACGGTCTTCACCACCAAATCCGCCTGCAGGAACAGGCTGAGCAGGGACAGGTCGCCCGATGCCGCCAAGTTCGCCGTGTCCGCTGCGCCCAAACCCAAACTCCTACCTCAATGCGTCCCGCCAGCGGTCCGGGATGCGGGCCGGGCGGCCATCCGCCCGGCGCACGCAGGCCAGCTTGACCAGCAGGGACCCGATGGCCTCATCCGCCACGGCGAACCCTTGCCGGACCTCTACGGTCGCGGCCCCGAGCACCCATGGGCCCGTGGTGACGACCACCTCGTCATCCAGCCGGGCGGGCCGCAGATAGTCCATTTCTGCGCGGCGCACCACGAACAATAGGCCGTAGCCCGCCACAAGTTCGTCATGCGGGACGCCCGCCGTACGCAGGGCTTCGGTGCGGGCGCGCTCCGCAAACGCGAGGTAGCGGGCGTGATAGACGATACCGCCGGCGTCGGTGTCCTCGTAGTAAACCCGCAAGGTCAAGGTGAACGGCATCATCCTGTACCTGCTCCCTCTCCCTCCGGGAGAGGGTCGGGGTGAGGGAAGCCACGCGAGCCACTCTCGCCCGCGAGCAGGACTGCTCTGTTGTAATTTCGGCCAGTACTTGCTGCTTCCCTCACCCCAACCCTCTCCCGGAGGGAGAGGGAGCAGCGACGAGTCATTCTGGTTCTCCGAGCAGGTCCAGTTGCGGCTGCGCCCGTGGCACGGCCAGGCCGAGCTGGCGCCAACCGGCTTCGCCCAGCATGCGGCCGCGGCTGGTGCGGAGGATCAGGCCTTCCTGGATCAAGTAGGGCTCGATCACGTCCTCCAGCGTGTCCCGCGCCTCGGCCAGCGCGGCGGCGAGCGTTTCGACGCCCACCGGGCCGCCGGCATGGTGCTCGGCGATTCGGCGCAGGTAGCGGCGGTCCATGGCGTCCAGGCCCAGGCGGTCCACCTCCAGCCGCGTCAGGGCGGCATCGGCGATCTCCTGCGTCACGGTGTCCTGCCCGGCCACCGCGGCGAAGTCCCGCACCCGGCGTAGCAGACGCCCGGCGATGCGCGGCGTGCCACGGGACCGGCGGGCGATCTCCGCCGCGGCGTCCGCGGTCATGTTGACGCCAAGCTTCTCCGCCCCGCGGGCGACGATCAGTTGCAGCTCGGCCGGCGTGTAGAAGATCAGCCGCAGCGGGATGCCGAAGCGGTCCCGCAGCGGCGTCGCCAGCAGCCCGGCGCGGGTGGTCGCGCCCACGAGCGTGAACGGCGACAGGTCGATCCGGACTGAGCGCGCCGCCGGGCCTTCGCCGATGATGAGGTCGAGCTGGAAGTCCTCCATCGCCGGATACAGCACCTCCTCGATGGCGGGCTGCAGGCGGTGGATCTCGTCGATGAACAGCACGTCGCGCGGCTGCAGGTTGGTCAGGATGGCGGCCAGGTCCCCGGCGCGCTGGATCACGGGGCCGCTGGTGGCGCGGAAGCCCACGCCCAGCTCGCGCGCGACGATCTGCGCCAGGGTGGTTTTGCCCAGGCCGGGCGGGCCGTGCAGCAGCACGTGGTCCAGCGCCTCGCCACGCCCGCGGGCGGCCTGGATGAAGATGCGGAGGTTCTCGCGGCTGGCCTTCTGGCCGATGAACTCTCCAAGCGTTTGGGGACGTAGGCTGGCTTCCCCGGCATCCTCGTCGATCCGGGCCGGGGTGATGTCGCGGTCGTCGGTCACTTGATCGCAAGCTCCTGCAAGCTTTCCCGGATGACTTGCCCGATGTCGGCGCCCTCCCCCAGCCGTTCCAGCACGCGCACCACCACGGGATACGCCTCCGCCCGGCGATAGCCGAGGTTCGCGAGCGCCGAAATGGCATCTGCCTCCGGCCCGGCGGGCGCAGCCGTCACGATGAAGCCGCTGCCGGTCGGCATGGCACCGGCCTTGTCCCGCAACTCGCTCAGCAGGCGTATGGCCAGCTTGGCGCCGACGCCGGGCGCGCGGGTCAGGCTGGCCTTGTCGCCCGCGGCGATGGCGTTGATGATGTCCTTTGGCGCCAGCGCGGACAGGATGTTCAGCGCCACTTTCGCGCCCACGCCCTGCACCGTCAGCAGCAGCCGGAACCACTCGCGCTCCGCCTGCTCGCTGAAGCCATACAGCGTGATGGCGTCGTCCCGCACATGCGTCTCGATCAGCACGCGCTGCATCCCGGCGGCGGCGGCCAGGGCAGACAAGGTGCGTGTACTAGCCTGCACCAGGTAGCCGACGCCGTTCACATCGACGATGCAGCGGTCGGCCTCCACAGCCTCAATGCGCCCGTTCAAAAGGGCAATCACGCCATCACCGTCCCGCCCAGGACGCGCAGCCGGGTGCTGCGGTGGTGGGCGTGGCAGATGGCGACGGCAAGCGCATCGGCGGCATCGGCCCGGCGGATCGTGGCGCCAGGCAGCAGGCGGCGCACCATCAGCGCCACTTGCTCCTTGCTTGCGCCGCCGGTGCCGACGACGGCCTGCTTCACGCCCATCGCGCCGTATTCGGCCACTGTGATGCCCGCCAGCGCCGGGGCCAGCAGCGCCACGCCGCGGGCGTAGCCGAGCTTCAGCGTCGCGGTGCCGTTGCGGTTGACGTAGGTCTCCTCCACCGCGGCCTCATCCGGCTTGTATTCCTGGAACAGCAGCGTAAGGGCATCGTGTAGGAACTTGAGGCGGGTCGGCACGCCCTCGTTGTTGTCGGTGGCGATCACTCCGTCGGCCACGTGCCGCAGCCGGTTGCCGTGCACGTCGATGACGCCCCAGCCGGTGAAGCGCAGGCCGGGGTCGATGCCCATCAGGCGGGCCACTAGGCGGACAGCGCCTGCATCACGGACTCCGGGATGTCGAAATTGGCATAGACGTTCTGCACGTCCTCGCTGTCTTCCAGCGCATCGATCAGCTTCAGCAAGCTGGTGGCGCGGTCCTCGTCCAGCGTCACCGACGTGGCCGGGCGCCAGTCCAGCTTGGCGCCAGCCGGGGCGCCGAACCGGGTTTCCAGCGCGTCGCGGACGGCGAAGAAGTCGTCCGGCGCACAGGTGACCTCATGCCCATCCGGCCCGCTCTCGGCGTTGTCGGCGCCGGCCTCGATGGCGGCCTCCAGCATCGCATCGGCAGTGGCGGCCTTCAACGGATACTCGATCACGCCGACACGGCTGAACATGAAGCTGACCGAGTTCGTCTCGCCCAGCGCGCCGCCGTGCTTGTTGAAGGCGGCGCGCACCTCGGACGCAGTGCGGTTGCGGTTGTCGGTCAGCGCCTCGACGATCACAGCGACGCCGGCGGGGCCGTAGCCTTCGTAGCGGACCTCCACGTAGTCATCGCCGCCCGCGGCGCCGGTGGCTTTCTTCACGGCGCGCTCGATGGTGTCGCGCGGCATGTTGGCCTCGCGGGCGGCGGACATGGCGGCGCGCAGGCGGGGGTTGAACGCCGGGTCGGGCAGGCCCTGGCGGGCGCTGACGGTGATCTCGCGGATCAGCTTGGCGAAGTGCCGGGCGCGCTTGGCGTCCTGCGCGCTCTTCCTGTGCATGATGTTCTTGAATTGGCTGTGGCCAGCCATGGGCGTGGTCCCGTGCTGTGGTGGTCTACCCGTTCTAGCATTGCGGCATGGCCTGGGACAGCCGCCCGCCTTGGCGCACCGCCTCGATGCTGCGGGCCAAGCCCGTTGCGTCGTCCGTCACCACGAACGTGCCGCACAGCGTGGCGGGGCCTTCGGCGGGACCCAGGCGTTCGCCGGGCACCTTGCGCCAGAACCGGGCGGCGCTGCCCTCCTTGGTCATGCCGATCACGCTGTCGTAGTCGCCGCACATGCCGGCGTCGGACTGGAACGCGGTGCCGCCGGGCAGCACCTGGTGGTCCGCGCTGGGGCAATGGGTGTGGGTGCCGACGACGAACGAGACCGAGCCGTCGAAGCTGTGGGCGTAGGCCATCTTCTCGCTCGTGGCCTCGGCATGGAAGTCGGCGACGATGGCGGCGATGCTGGCGCCCAGCTTGTAGCGGGACAGCAGCTCGGCCGTGCCGCGGAACGGGCAGTCCAGCGCGTCCATGAACAGGCGGCCCATGGCGTTCAGCACCAGCGCCTTCCGCCCATCCTGCAACGTCACCACCACCGACCCGGCACCGGGCGTGCCGGGCGGATAGTTCAGCGGGCGCACGATCCGGGGCTGCTGGCCGATGTAGGCGATCAGCTCCTTGCGGTCCCACGAATGGTTGCCCAGCGTGATGGCGTCGGCGCCTGCCGCTAGGATCGCCTCGGCCATGTCGGGCGCCAGGCCGAAGCCGTGGCTGGCGTTCTCCCCGTTCACCACGACCAGGTCGGCACGGAGGGCGGCGCGCAGGCCGGGTAGCGCGGCAACGACGGCATCGCGCCCGGCGCGTCCGACGACGTCGCCGAGAAACAGGATTCGCATGTTGGGGGGTCCTAGAGTCGCACGGAGGTTATGATGCCGTGATGTAGGCGCGCGCACAGAAGGGGCATAGGCTCGCGGCAAAATACCGCCGGGAGGACCCTGCCGTGACCGCCCAGTTGCAGATCGCGTTCCTCGACCCGCCGCCGGCCGGGTTCGCGAACCAGGATGCCGTGCGCCAGTCGGTCCTGGCCGCCTTCTACGAATGGGCCAGGCACTTCGACTCGACTGCCGGTATCTACACTGTCAACGTGAGCTACCAGCCGCGCATGGCGCCCATCGTCGGGGCGAACGCCGCGGCGATCTACGGCGACACCTACCTGACGGTCGGCAGCGACCCCGCCAACGGCAAGCCGGACGTGCTGACTGCGTTCGGCCTGGGCGTCGCGGCGCGCAGCGGGGTTGCGCCCACCGTCCCGCCGCTGACGCTATATAGCACCATCACGAACCTCGTGAACGCCACCGGCAACATACTCGCGCCGCTGGAGCGGGAGTTCGGCCATGCGCTCGGCATCCGGTCTTTCCGCGGCTCGGCGCTGACGGGGCCGTTCCCTACCGGGACAGAGACGACGTACGACCTCAGCGTGCGCGGGACCCAAGCCGGAAAGGTTGCTCCGTCGAGCACGCCGCTGACGTTCTATGGGCCGAATGCCCAGGTGGCCTTTGGTGGGCCGGTGCCGCTGTCCAACGCCGATGCGAGCAATCCCATCAACCCCGATGGCAACTTCATCGACCCGACGCGAGTCGCCGGCTTCGAGACTGGAAGCACGGCCGCGCCCGGCAGCACTGTGCTGACGCCCTTGCAAGTCGCCTTGTTGCGCGATGCCGGGTTGCCGGCGCTGACAGACCAGGAGTTGCTGGAGCACGACATAGCTACGGCTGTATGTCGGCGCGTTTGGCCGCGTGGCCGACAGCGCCGGGCTGGTGCAGCAAACGGCGGGGTATCAGACTGCCCTCTCCGGGCTGATCTCAATTGCGGACGGGTTTGTGGCATCGGGGGAGTTCTCCGCCCGCTACGGCACGCTGCCGGATGCCGACTTCGTCCGCACGGTGTTCCAGAACGTGTTCGGCCGGGCGGCGACGGCGGACGAGGTCGCGTCCGGCGTGGCGTCGCTCAACCGGCCCCGGTTCGGCTTCTCACGGGGCGGGCTGCTGAACGCCTATGCCTAAAGCGACGAGGCGCGCGACCGGCTGTCGGCGAACGCCAACGTCACCTACTCCGGCACGGCGGAGGCGCAGGCGGCACGCATCTATGACACTGCCTTCGGGCGGGACGCCGACCCGGGCGGCTTCGTGGGGGTGACGCGGGCGCTCATCAACGGCGCGACGCTGGGGCAGATCGCGGTCGGCTTCCTCGGGTCGGCGGAGTTCGCCAACCGCTACGGCACCGGGCCGTCCGATGCCGCGCTGGTCACCGGCCTGTACCAGAACACCCTGGGCCGTGCGCCCGAGGCGGCGGGGCAGGCGCTTTACACCAACGCGCTGGCGGCAGGGCTGAGCCGGGCGGACCTGGTGGTGGCGTTCTCGGAGAGCCAGGAACACACCCGCTTGCTGATTGCGAAGGACACGCAGCCAGCCGCCGCAGGGTTGGCGTCACTCGAAACCCTCCCGCACCTTGGGATCATCCCGACGCTGACGAGTATCCTGTCGTGACGCCTCGCGTGCGGGGCTGCAATCTGCATGGCTCAAGCAAGGACCACCCGGGAGGCCCGCGATGACGGCGACACTCAAGCCAACCTTCATCGATCCGCCGTCGCCGGGGATGCTCACCCCATTCGCTGTCTTCAATGCGGTCAACTTGGCTTTCACCAGCCTGATACGATACTTCGATCACACGGCTGGTGCTTTCACGCTGGACGTCTCCTATCAAGCTGCCACGCAGCCGTTTGATGCCAGCCTGACGGGAAACCCGGGCAGCGATCTCCTCGCCGTTGGCACCCAAGGGGGCAACCAAGTTGTTGCTCCCACTTTTGGATTGGGTCTCAGCGCCCGGGCAAACCTGTCGTCACCGCTCCGGGTCGGCACGTTGTTCGTGAACCCAGCCATTTATCGTATCGGAACGGCAAGGGAATTCTCCGCGTCCAGCATCGACGGGCCAGTCCAGCGGGAACTGGAACACGCGCTGGGCCTCCGGGGCGTGGTCCGCAACACCCCGGCGGTCGCCGCACCCCCGTCCCAGCAAACCGTTTACGACGGCAGCCTGCGCGCCGTGCCGGGGCCGCCAGATGCCGGGACGACCTTCAACGGGCCGAATGCCCAAGCGGTTTACGGCGGGCCGGTGCCGGTGTTGGGCTCGGACCCCTACACGACGACGGTGGCCGACGGCTTGGCGCTCGACAGCTCAATGCAGCCTTCATCAGGCAGCCAACCTTTGGACATCGCGCTGTTGCGCGACGCCGGGCTGCCGGCGCTGACGGGTCAGGAGTTGCTGGAACACTCCATCGCCCGGCTGTATTTCGGCGCGTTCGGCCGCGTGGCGGACGGCGCCAGCCTGGTGCAGCTGACGACCGGCTACCGGCCGCCGCAGCTTGACCCGGTCTCATCGAGCGACCGGCAATACCTTCAAGCACTGCTTGACAGAAGTGCATTCTTGGCCCTGGCGGCGGTCGCCGATGGGCTGGTGGGGTCAGCGGAGTTCGCGTCCCGCTACGGCGCCTTGTCGGACAGCGACTTCGTGCGGACGGTGTTCCAGAATGTGTATGGCCGCGCACCGTCTGTCACCGACCTGGACACCGGCTTGCAGGCCCTGCGGTTCGGCGACATAGGAACCAGCCGCGGCACCTTGCTGACCGCCTATGCCCAAAGCGACGAAGCCCGCGGGCGCCTGTCCGCCAATGCCAACATCACCTACTCCGGCACGGTGGAGGCGCAGGTGGCGCGGGCGTATGACACCGCGTTCGGGCGCGATGCGGACCCAGGCGGGTTCGTCGCCTACACACGTGCCCTCATCACCGGCACGACCTTGCAACAGGTGGCGCTGTCCTTCCTGGGATCGAACGAGTTCGCCACCCGCTACGGCGCAGCGCCGTCTGATGCGGCGCTCGTGACCGGGCTATACCAGAATACGCTCGGCCGCGCGCCGGAGGCTGCCGGGCAGGCGCTGTATGTGCGTGCGCTGGCTGCGGGCCTGGCACGGGCGGACCTGGTGGTGGCGTTCTCGGAAAGCCAGGAGCACATCGGCCTGGTGGCCGCCCGTGCGACGGCGCGTGACGCGGCTGGGCTGTATGTGGACACCGCGCCGCACCTGGGGATCATCCCAATGTTCGGGGCTGGCTGAACCAGGTCAGCCCCTGCTCTGTCGCAATCGCATCCAAGGGCACGTCCAGGGGTCCTGCCGGCACCTTGTCCACTCGCTGCATCGTGTAAGCGCAGCCGATGGTGCGGCGCCCCGGCAGGCCCGCGAGCGTCCGGTCGTAGTAGCCGCCGCCATAGCCCAGCCGGCGCCCCTGCCCGTCCCACGCCAGAAGCGGCACCAGCAGAACGTCCGGCAACCCAGGCTCACCCACAGGACGCACGGTGCCGAAGCGTTCGGGGACCAGGGCGTCGCCGGGCCGCCAGCGCGCGAAGGACAAGGGCTGGCCACGCGGCGGGGTCACTGGGAGCAGGACGGGATGGCCGCGGTCCGCCAAGGCGTGCAGCAGGGGGCGGATGTCGATCTCTTGGCCCACCGGCCAAAACCCGCCGACCGCCTGGCCCGGCAGCGGCGCGGCATGCGCCAGGACGTGTGCGGCGAGCTGCACCCCAAGTGCCGGGTCGCACCCGCGACGGGCGGCCAGCATCTCGGCACGCAGCCGGGCCTTCAGGTCACCGACCATGGTGTGCATGGAAAGTGCGGAGCCGCCCTGGCCGTTGGCGTCTCACCCTCCCAAGGCCTGCTTGCGCAGGTGGGCGCCGGGTACCGTGACCACGATCACAGCAGCGCCAGCTCCCGGGAGAGTGCTTATGGCCCTGGGGGTGAAGTGCCTGACGCACCGGGCAGCCCCGCCAATCCAATCTAGGCCCGCTCCATCGCCGCTGCAATGCTCTCGGCCTGATCGGCCAGGGCGGTCAGGCGGGCAGGGTCGATCTCGGGTGCCGGCGGGGGCGCGCCCGGCGCTGGGCGGGGCTTGCCCTGGGCGTCGGCCAGCTCGGCGGCCATGTCGTGCAGCTCGTCGGCCATCAGCAGGGCGGCGAGGACGAGCATCCTCGCCTCCCCGCTCTGGCCGCCCATGGCCTTGATGCGGCCCATGCGGTCCTCGACCTCGGCGGACATGGCGCGCAGGTGGTCCTCCTGGCCGTCCACGCAGCCGACGGTGTAGGCGTATCCGTTGATCTTGAGGCTGAGCTGGGCCATGGCCGCGTCCCTATTCGTCCAGCGCTTCGCGCAGTTGCAGGATCAGGCTGTCCAGGCGTGCCACCAGGGCCGGGTCGGGCGCCGCCGGGGGCGGCGGGACAGCGGCCAGGGCGCCGGCCTGGGCCGCCCGAGCGATTCGCTCCAGCGCGGCTTCCAGGCGGCCGGCCGGGTCAGGAGAGGCATTTGTCATGGCGTGTCGGGCCGTCCCTGCATTCTGGGTTGAAGCTTTCGCCTGCAACCGCTTGAAGGTCAAGCATGACCCTGCCCCCTGCCGTCATCATCCATGGCCTGGCGGACGCCCGCGCAGCCCTTGCGCCGCACCGGCCGGTGACGCTGCTGTCCGCCCCTGGCGCGGCGTCCTATGCCGGGTGCGGCTGGTGGCGCGCCGTGGTGGCTGCCGCGCTGGCGGGGCATCCGGGCGCGGCCGTCCCTGATGCGCTGGACTGTGCCGGCGCGCCGGGGCGGGCCTTGGAGGCACTCAGCCTGGGGTGCCGCCTGCTGGTCCTGTATCCCTGCCCGGCCTGGGCCGGAGTCGCCGGGCGGGCTGCCGCGCAAGGTGCATCGCTGCTCGACCGGCCTCCCCCGGCGCTCGACCTGGGGCAACCCGGCGCCGTGCGGCACCTGGCGGCATGGTTGTCCGCCCCACCGTGACACCACGGCGCCCATCGGCTAAGCCGCCCGCAGCCCGATACCGAACCGACCAGGGGACCCCATGCAAGTCACGCCAGCCGTCAAGGCCATCCTCGACAACTACGAGAGCGACAATCCCGGCACCAAGGCCAACCTCGCCCGCATCATGATGCAGGGCAAGCTGGGCGGCACCGGCAAGATGGTGATCCTGCCGGTCGATCAGGGGTTCGAGCACGGCCCGGCCCGCAGCTTCGCGCCCAACCCGGCGGCTTACGACCCGCACTACCATTTCAAGCTGGCGCTGGCCGCCGGGCTGAACGCCTATGCGGCGCCGCTGGGCATGATCGAGGCCGGGGCCGGCACCTTCGCCGGCGCCATCCCGACCATCCTGAAGCTGAACAGCAGCAACAGCCTGGCGACCGAGAAGGACCAGGCTGTGACCGGCTCGGTCAGCGACGCGCTGCGCCTGGGCTGCTCGGCCATCGGCTTCACGATCTACCCGGGCAGCGAATACGCCTTCAAGCAGATGAACGAACTGCGGGAGTTGTCGGAGGAGGCGAAGTCCGCCGGGCTGGCCGTGGTCGTGTGGTCCTACCCGCGCGGCCCGATGCTGGACAAGGCGGCGGAGACGGCGGTCGACATCTGCGCCTATGCCGCGCACATGGCGGCGCTGATGGGCGCGCACATCATCAAGGTGAAGCCGCCGACCAACGTGATCGGGCTGGAAGCGGCGAAGAAGACCTACGCCACCCAGAACATCGACGTCAGCACGATGGCGGCGCGGGTGCGGCACGTCGTGCAGGCGTGCTTCGCCGGGCGGCGCGTCGTCGTGTTCTCGGGCGGCGAGGCCAAGGACAGCGTGGACGCCATCTGCGATGAGATACAGGGCCTTGCGGACGGCGGCGCCAACGGCAGCATCATCGGGCGCAACACCTTCCAGCGGCCCGAGGTCGAGGCGCTCGCGCTGCTGGCCCGCATCATCGCCATCTACCAGCCAAAAGCTTAGGTGGAAGCG
>Ga0123339_10002695_pt1 | contig 11982 bp, 15 predicted proteins | sample lystaG_FD_89956 | JGI IMG/M metagenome (GOLD analysis project Ga0123339, IMG submission 89956) | Glacier valley bacterial and archeal communities from Borup Fiord, Nunavut, Canada, to study Microbial Dark Matter (Phase II) -... | ecosystem: Environmental > Aquatic > Freshwater > Ice > Glacier ... | reverse complement strand
GGGAACTCGCCCACCATGTCGGTGACCAGATCGGTCTTGGCCAGTTGCGCAGCCTGGTCGGCTTTGGCAGCAAGAATATCGCCGCCCAGTTGCTGACCAATCGCCTTGGCTATTGCACGCACACGCTCAACCCGCTCACCCTGCGAGCCCAGCTTGTTGTGGTACACCACCTTGCCCAAACCCTCAACTCGGGAAGCCAGCGTCTTCTTGCGGTCTTGGTCAAAAAAGAACTTGGCATCGGCCAGACGTGGGCGCACCACGCGCTCGTTGCCGCCAATTACAAAGCTTGCATCTTTGGGGCTGATGTTGCTGACGACCAAAAACTTGTTCGTCAACTTGCTGCTTGCGTCCAGTAGTGGAAAGTATTTTTGATTCGCCTTCATGGTCAGAATCAAACACTCTTGCGGCACGTCCAGAAATTCTTTTTCAAATTCACAGACCAGCACGTTCGGCCGTTCGACCAGGGCGGTGACTTCGTCTAACAGCGCATCGTCGTCAATGGCTGTCACACCGCCGCCTATTTTGCTGGCTGCTGCCGAGAGCTGGCGAACAATCTCAGCCCGGCGGTCGGCAAAGCTGGCAATCACAGCACCGTCTTTTGCCAGTGTTACAGCATAGCTGTCAGCATGCAGCAAAACCACAGGGTCAACAAGCGCTTCAAAACGATGGCCGTGCGTGGTGTTGCCAGCCTTCAAGCCCAGCGCCTCAATCGCCACCACATCGCTGCCATGCAAAGCCACCAGGCCATGCGCAGGCCGCACAAACTTCACATCGCTCCAGCCATCGGCCAACTGGTAGGTCATGACTTTGGGAATCGGCAATTTGGCAATCGCGTCAAGCAATGCTTTCTGAAGGCCTTCAGCCAGCGTGGCGCCTTTGACCAGGCTGTCATAAAACAACGCTTCCGCCTTGCCATCAGGCGCACGCTTCAAACCGTCCACGCTGGAAGCATCAGCGCCGAGCGCTGCCAGTTTTTTCAACAAGGCAGGCGTGGCATTGCCAGCCGCATCCAGCCCCACAGCCACCGGCATCAGCTTTTGCGACACGGCTTTGTCTGCGGCTTGCGCCGCCACGTACGTCACATGCGCAGCCAAACGGCGCGGCGATGCAAAAGAGGTCAAAGCAGACTCAGCAGTCGTTAGCCCCTGGCTTTTAAGCTGTTCAAACAGCACACCAGCAAACGCATCACCGAGTTTTTTCAGGGCCTTGGGCGGCAGCTCTTCTACAAACAGTTCGACTAAAAGATTCTTCATTTCATATATCCAGACAACTGCAACACTTCAATTCCCATCAATTCAGCATTTGATGCCATCACCTTGTCCAGGGTCAACATGTGACTGGCGTGGGCGCGCGATGCTATGGCCAGGTGCAAGGCATCGCCAGCGCGCAGCCGTGATTGCGCGTTGCGGCACAAGCTGCTCGCCAAGTCATAGTCTGCGGCGGCAACAGCAAGCAAGCTCACCTGGCTTTCAACCAGTTGTTCAAACGCATCCATTAACTGGCTTGCCTGGCATTGAAGCAATTCGCCACGACGCACTTTAATAGACAAGCCGCTGGCCACTTCAACCACGCACCAACGCGCCGTGAGTAGCACACCCTGCTCCTCTGCCAACCAGTCTTGCAGCTCCGCGCAGCCTGGCTCTTGTGCAAATAATGCAATCCAAGCGCTTGCATCAACATACACATGGCGGGTATCAAGCGCTGACAAGCCCATTCAATACCGCGACATTTCTTCTTTGGTCACGGGCCGGGTTGGCGGCATGGCAGCATGCATAACCCGCAGTTGAGCCACCAGCTCACGCCGCGTGGGCGCAGGGCTGGATGCAGAAATACCCAGCGTTTGGGCACCTAAAACTTCGGTGTGCAATACCGAGCCTTCTTGAACGCACAACTGCCTAACCAACGCATTTGGCAGACGAACTGCCAAGCTATTGCCCCATTTACCGATTTGTAACTCCATGATTTAGCTCCAAAGTAGAAACGTGTATCTACATTATAAACAATCATTCCATCATCTGTGTGTAGTGCAAAACGGTAGGGAAGGGTTCATAGAAATGGTGCAGCAGCTTGCGCCATTCCTGGTACTGCGCTGACTGCCGAAAACCTGCCGTGTGGTCTTCAAGCGTTTGCCAGCGCACCAGCAGCATGTATTGGTGGTCGTTTTCTATGCAGCACTGAAGCTCATGGCTGATGTAGCCGGGCATGCTGGAGATAATTTTTTGCGCTTGCGCGAAGGCCGCTTCAAACGCGGCTGTTTCACCAGATTTGATCTGCAATTGAGCAATTTCCAGAATCACTATGCTGCCTTCTTCGTCATCTGCTCGACCCACTCACGAGGCGCCATCGGGAAGTCCAGGCGTTCTCTTGATTCGTAATAGCTTTGCGCCACAGCGCGTGCCAGGTTGCGAATGCGGCCAATGTAGGCGGCGCGTTCTGTCACGCTGATGGCGCCGCGAGCGTCCAGCAAATTAAAGCTGTGTGCGGCTTTTAAGACTTGCTCGTAGGCGGGCAAAGCAAGTTGCGCTTCAATCAAATGCTTGGCTTGCTTTTCATGCGCAGTGAAGGCGGTGAACAGAAAGTCTGCGTCGCTGTGCTCGAAGTTATAGGTAGATTGTTCGACCTCGTTTTGCTTGTACACGTCACCGTAACTGAGTTCCTCAGTCCACTTGAGGTTGTAGACGTTGTCCACCCCTTGCAGGTACATGGCCAGGCGCTCCAGCCCGTAGGTGATCTCGCCTGTGATGGGTTTGCAGTCGATGCCGCCGACTTGCTGGAAGTAGGTGAACTGGGTCACTTCCATGCCGTTGAGCCAAACCTCCCAGCCCAAGCCCCAAGCGCCCAGGGTTGGGTTTTCCCAATCGTCTTCTACAAAGCGGATGTCGTTTTGCTTCAAGTCAAAGCCCAACGCTTCGAGGCTGCCCAAATACAGCTCCAGAATGTTGGCGGGTGCGGGTTTCAGCACGACCTGATACTGGTAGTAATGTTGTAGGCGGTTGGGGTTTTCGCCGTAGCGGCCATCTTTGGGGCGGCGGCTAGGCTGCACGTAGGCGGCCTTCCATGGCTCGGGGCCGAGGGCGCGCAGGAAGGTGGCGGTGTGGGATGTGCCCGCGCCGACTTCCATGTCGTAGGGCTGGAGCAATGCGCAGCCTTGTTTGGCCCAATAGCTTTGCAGGGTGAGGATGATGTCTTGAAAACTTAGCATCAGGTTATTTTATCGGGTTTTTAAGCCCGAAAAACGCCGTTTCACCTATCAAATCAGTCTTTAGCCCAATGAAATCGTGCGCGAGCAGCTATTAAAACAGTAGCAGCAATCAAGAGCCACCAAGGCCATAACCCAAAGCGTGCCGCCCACCAGGCGTACGGCGTGATGCCGCTGCGGCCCTCGACATTGCCCACCAGCACACCGCGCGTGTGGCGCTGCAACGAATGGGTGACGCGGGCTGTGTGGTCAATGATGGCAGTCGCCCCGGTGTTGGTGGCGCGCACCATGGGCCGCTCAAACTCGATGGCACGCATGCGGGAGATGTTCAGGTGTTGGTCAATCGCAATCGTGTTGCCAAACCAGGCGATGTTGCTGATATTGACCATCATGGTTGGCGCGGAGGCTGGATCAATAAACCGGGCGGCGAGCTCTTCACCAAACAAATCTTCATAACAAATATTCGGCGCGATGCGCTGGCCTTGCCAGTCGAGGGACGGCTGGCTGGTAGAGCCACTGTTGAAGTCTGCCAGCGGCATGTTGACGATGCTTAAGAACCACTTGAACAGCGGATGCACGAACTCACCAAAGGGCACCAGATGGTGCTTGTCGTATTGGTAAATCGTTTTTGAATCAGATGGCTTGAGTGCGATAGCTGAGTTGGTGTAACCCTGCTGGCTGTTGCCCAGCGGGATGCCTATCAACGCAGCGGTTTGAGGCAAGCCCGGTGCGGGTTTTACAAACCGGTTGAGCAGCGCATCCAGATAGCCTTCTGGCAACTGGTTGGGCAGCAGCGGTATGGAGGTTTCCGGCGTGACGACAAGGGATGTGCTGGCTGCCAGCAGTTGCGACTGGTACCACTTAAGCGCATCAGGTATGCCGCCACTGGGCTGAAACTTTTCGTCTTGGGCGATGTTGCCTTGAAGAAGGCTGACATTGAAGGGAGCAGGGTCGAGGCTGGTGGGCATGGGGTGCGGAACGGTGTACAGCGATATGCCGCTTTGCCCAATGTGCAGCACCGAGCTAACAGCCGCTGACAACAACACGCAGCCAAAAACGACGGCAGCAGACCAGCGCGGCTTCACCCGCAGACTAGAAACACCAAAGGCCAGCAGCGCCACGCCAAAAGTAAGCCCGTGAACGCCGATCAGTTTGGCCAAATCAGCAAATGGCCCATCCAACTGCGCATACCCGCCCTCGCCCCAAGGGAAACCCGTGAACAGCGCCACCCGACCCAGCTCGGCCAGCAACCACAGCGACGCAAAAAGCATAGCGCGTCCCGCCTTATTCACGGGGGCTACAGCCACAAACAGCGCGCAAGCCAAAGCATAGTAAATCGCTAAAAAAGCCGCCAACCCCACAATGGCAACAACCGCCAAAGGCGCGGCCAAACCACCATAGGTGTGCAGTGATATGAAGAGCCACCACCAGGTCGCCACCTGCATGACGGTGGCAAACAGCCAGCCGACCCACGCGGCTTGTTTTTTGGTCACGGCTGCATCAAGTTGCCGGGCCAGCAAGCCCATAGCCAGCAGTTGCAGCCACCAGACAGATTGACCTTGCGTTAGTCCAAAGCTAAAAGGCCACGCAATGCTGAAGGCGTGTGCGCAACCAGCTATCAGAACAATAGCAAACGGACGATTCAAAAGCCGCATCAGGGCCGGTCAGGTCAAATCAAGACTGGTTTGCAGACCCACTGGCGCGACCTTGAACCACTTGACCGCGCCGCCCTTGGTGTGCAGCACGGTAAATTGCAGGCCGCTGAGCGCAAAGCCTTCACCCCGCTTGGGCACGTGGCCCATGCGGTGGGCCACCAGGCCGCCTATGGTGTCAAAGTCGGCATCCACCAATGTCACGCCAAAGGCTTCGCTGACGCGCTCTATCGACGTGTCACCGCTCACTCGAAAGCTGCGGTCGGGTAGGCCAAAAATGTCGCCATCGTCTTCAACAATATCAAACTCGTCTTCAATCTCGCCAACGATTTGCTCCAGCACGTCTTCAATCGTAATTAACCCTGCGGTACGGCCAAACTCGTCAATCACGATGGCCAAATGGTTGCGGTTGCCTCTGAACTCGCGCAGCAAATCGTTCAGGCCCTTGCTCTCTGGCACAAACACGGCGGGGCGCAGCAGGGCTTTGATGTTCAGCTCGGGGGCGCGCTGCAATTTCAGCAAATCCTTGGCCATTAAAATGCCGATGATGTTTTCTTTTTCACCCTCATACACCGGGAAGCGCGAGTGCGCGGTGTCGATGATCAGGTGCAGCAGCTCGTCAAACGGGGCGTCGATGTTGACCAGGTCCATGCGCGGTGCGGCCACCATCACGTCGCCGGCGGTCATGTCAGCCATGCGGATCACGCCTTCCAGCATTTCGCGGCTTTGCGCACCGATGACATCGTTGTCTTGCGCCTCGACCAGCGTTTCGATCAGCTCGTCTTTGGAGTCTGGCCCGGGGTGAAGCATTTCAGCCAGCTTTTGCAAAAAGCCGCGCTTGTCTTCATGCTTTGCATCATGTTTGGCCTCGTTTTTAGAAGACCTACTGGGAGGGTTGTCGGACACAGTGTGTTCGGTAGTTGCTAAGCCTCTTAGGATAGCCGAAGAATGACGATGAGCATCATTCAGTTTTTCAACGGGCCGCCCCTGGAAAAATTAGCCCCTCGGGATGCAGAGAGTTACGCAAAGCGAACAAACGTGGCGGCAAAATTCACATCGCCGAATGATCGCGCGCACCCCGCACGCCACGGCGAATATGTTGCACCGTTTTCAAAAAGCTCCAAAACTGCTTGGCCTGCACTTTCAGGCGGTAGTCGGTCTTGGCGATTTGCTCTTCGACCATTTCTGTCACGCGCGAATCCAGGTCAGCAGGCGGCAGCTTCAGGTAGGCGTCGCTCTCGCTGCCATCGCGCTTAATCGTGGCGCCCGCCTTGCGCGCAATGTTCAGCATGGCGGTGTTTTCACTCAGGGCATGGATAAACATCATGTCAACGCCGTCGTTGCGCGCATGCATCACGGCTCGGTCAAACAGGCGCGAACCATAACCTCGACCTCTTGCAGTACCAAGAACCGACACACCAAACTCGGCGCAACTGCTCAATTTTGCATCGGTTGAATACGCCAGATGCGCCATGGCAATCAGTTCCAGCTTGCGGTTATAAATGCCAAAAATCTCATCGCGCTCAAAATTCAGGCCAGCTACGTAGCGCCCGATTTGCTCGTCATTGGCCGCGTAGCCAAAGCGCAGGTAGCGGTCATGCGCGTTCAGGAGGAGCAGGTGCGCAGCAATGCGCTCGCCGTGGCCGGGGCCGATAGAACGGATGGGAACCATGATGGGGTGAGCATACGGCAGCACAGTCGTCTCCAGGCGCGCCTCGCCAGGCAGGCGAAAGAATTGTTTGCTGACGCCTATGGATGCTTTTAAAAGGGTGCTGGGGTTGAACATGACTGGAATATACGGGTTTTCCCTTAAATTACCAGCGCAAAGGTCTTTAAAACCGCCTCTTTAGGGTGCTAGGCCCATTACTGGATGAAATAAGGCAGTTTTTACGAAAAAAACCTGTTTTCAGGTGCTATTTATGCCTGTAGCCCAATAGATATATGCGCGAGCAGCTCCTATAAATATAGCAAGCTAAACCGGCACAGCCGTCGTCGCCTTCACACTGTCCAGTACAAAACTGGTTTTGCAGTCTTGCACGCTGGGGTGCTTGAGCAGGGTGTCCATTACAAAGACTCTGTAATGCGCCATGTCTCGCACCAGGACGCGCAAAAAGTAATCCATCTCTCCGGTCAGCGCCACGCATTCCACTACTTCGGGCCAGGCCTGTACACTGGCGCGAAAAATGTCCATCGGGTTGCGCTTGTGGGCTTCAAGGTGCTTTTCCAGCCGTACATTCAGGTGCGCCGTCAGGCTCAGACCCACGCTTTCGGGTTTGACGAGGGCCACGTAGCGGCTGATCACGCCAGACCCTTCAAGCCGCTTGACGCGCCGCAGCACAGCGCTGGGCGACAGGCTGACCTGCTCGGCCAACTGGTCAAAGGTAGCGCGGCCGTCAGCCTGCAAACTGCGGAGAATATGACGATCAAGCTTGTCTAGTGTTTCCATCCCTCGTATTTTGCAATATTCCTGCGTTTAACTCAATCCGAACGAGGAGTTCGCATGAAAATTGATTTAGCTCGCTTGTACAGTTAATCAACACCCTTTGGAGACTTGCATGACTGAATCCTTATCCTTTGAATCTGGCGCGGCCTGGCCCAACCCCATGGGCACCGACGGTTTTGAGTTCATTGAATACGCCGCACCCGACCCAGAAGCGATGGGCGCGGTGTTTGAGCGCATGGGTTTCACGCCGATTGCCAGGCACCGCCACAAGAACGTGCTGCTCTACCGCCAAGGCGGCATCAATTTCATCATCAACGCCGAGCCGGACTCGTTTGCCCAGCGCTTTGCACGCCAGCATGGGCCCAGCGTGTGCGCGATTGCCTTCAGGGTGCAAGACGCCAAAGCGGCGTACGAGCGCGCTATTTCCCTTGGTGCCTGGGGCTATGCCGATACGGCCGGACCAGGGCAGCTGAACATTCCGGCCATCAAAGGCATTGGCGACTCAATCATTTACTTTATTGACAAATGGCGCGGCAAAAACGGCGCGCAACCAGGTGCGATAGGCAACATCGGGTTTTACGACGTGGACTTTGAGCCACTTGAAGGCATCACTGCCGACGCATTGAATCCACAAGGCCACGGCCTGACATACATCGACCACCTGACCCACAACGTGCACCGGGGCCGCATGGACGAGTGGGCTGGTTTTTACGAGCGGCTGTTTAACTTTCGCGAGATTCGTTACTTCGACATTGAAGGCCAGGTGACCGGCGTGAAAAGCAAAGCCATGACCAGCCCGTGCGGCAAAATCCGCATTCCCATCAATGAAGAAGGCAACGAGAAAGCCGGGCAAATCCAGGAGTATCTGGACAAATACCAAGGCGAAGGCATTCAGCACATCGCCATGGGCAGTATTGACCTGATGGCCACGGTAGACATGATGCGCAGCAAAGGCGTGAAGCTTTTAAGCACCATTGACACTTACTACGAGCTGATTGACAAGCGCATTCCCGGCCACGGCGAAAACGTGGCCGAGCTGCACAAGCGCGGCGTGCTGGTCGATGGCAAAAAAGGCGCGCTGCTGCTGCAAATCTTCAGTGAAAACCAGTTGGGGCCGATCTTTTTTGAGTTCATTCAGCGCAAGGGCGACGATGGTTTTGGTGAGGGTAATTTCAAGGCGCTGTTTGAGTCGATTGAACTAGATCAAATTCGGCGCGGCGCAATAAAGGCATGATTAGGCATGGCCATTGAACCAACCATTTACGGTAGTAGCAACCGCCCACCGCGCGGCGACTATTCACGCGGCGGCCAGGTCGCTGCCGATTACACCTGCCCGCAAAACTACGCGGCCTATATCGAAGCAGACCACGAAACGTATCACCGCTTGTACGAGCGGCAGTCAAAACTGCTAACAGGCTTGGCGTGCGACGAGTTCATCACCGCCCTGCCCTTGCTGGGCGCATCAACTCACATCCCGCGCTTTGACGACATCAATGACCGCCTGTACAAAGCCACCGGCTGGCAAGTAGTGGCCGTGCCGGGACTGATACCTGAAGTGCCGTTTTTTACCCTGTTGGCGAACCGCCAGTTCCCGGTGACGGACTGGATTCGCACACCTGAAGAGTTTGATTACATCGTTGAGCCGGATATTTTTCATGACCTGTTTGGCCACGTTCCGCTGCTGTTCAACCCGGTATTTGCCGACCACATGCAGGCCTACGGCGCTGGCGGGCTGAAGGCGCACGGCCTGGGTGCCTGCGAGCAGCTTGCCCGCCTTTACTGGCACACGATTGAGTTTGGTTTGATGCGGCAAAAAGATGGCCAAAACTCGGACTTGAGGGCCTACGGCGCAGGCATTTTGAGCTCATCCGGTGAGCTGGTGCACGCCATTAAAAGCGCAGAGCCACAACGCATCGCAATTGATGTGCTGCGCTGCATGCGCACCCGTTACCACATCGACAGTTACCAGCAAACGTACTTTGTGATCGACAGCTTTCAGCAATTGTTTGACATGACCGCGCCGGACTTTGCGCCGCTGTATGTGCAACTGAAAAACCTCATGGAGCTTTCGGCCAGCGACACCTGTACGGGCGACGTCATTCAATCCTTTGACGTTCGACAACAAAGCGTTTCCCCCTCTAACTAGAGGAGGTAAAAATTTGTTACTTCACGTAACATGCAGGGCCTGCATTTGGGCTTGCTGATATGACACGAAGGAAAATTGATGGGTTACTTCATGAAAGACCACGACATCTACGCCGGCACCATGCTCGATGAATTGAACCTGCGCTTTGCACCTTCACAGGGCAAGGAGTCACATTACGGCGGCGTAGAAGAGATGGTGGCTTTGCAGAAAGAATTCAAGCTTTTCAAAAAAGGGCGCGCTCTAAAAATCAGCTGTGCCGCTTTGAATTTGGCGGCACGAAATAACGAACTCAAAAATCTTTGGCTAAAGTATTTGGGTAACCTGCACAAGCATGAATCCAGCTTGAAAGGTCTCGACGGTGATCAAGCCATCGTTGCAGCAATTGTGAAAATCTGGCTGCTGCAAAAGCGTTGCCCATCTTCTTCACCTCGCACGACATGCGCGGTGACAAGGCCAACAGCCAAGTAAAAATTACAGGCATTAGTCAGCCGATTCACTACCTTGAACAAGACTACCTGACCATTTCACTGCCCATGCAGCCGATATCAGCCGCCAAAAAGCCTGCTGCTAAAAAGTAACGGCCGTGTGCGTTGTTCTGGCTAAAAAAAGATGACGCTTGCGCGAGCAGAACTGTCAACCGTACATGCAGACATTGAGGCCTATTACAGCCGCAAGGTTGTGCGTTACGGCGCTACGCCGCTAGGCGTGGACTGGTCATGTGTACCCACTCAGGAGTTGCGTTTTGTGCAACTCCTGAAATTATTTGACACCAAAGTGGCGTGTTCAGTCAACGACACAGGCTGCGGTTATGGCGCGCTACTGACGACCATGTCTGCGCGCTTCAAGCGCTTGAGTATTGACTATTGGGCGTTGACTTGTCACTGGCCATGATTGATGAAGCCAAGCGCTTATCGGGCAAGCGCAAGCTGGCGCAATTTTCAGTAGGCAGCCACAGCCCGCGCCTGGCGGACTACTGTGTAGCCAGCGGGATTTTCAATGTCAGGTTGCAACAAGCCGATAGCGTATGGACAGAGTTTATAAAAGCTACGCTGGCTGACATGCACAGCAACAGCCGGATTGGTTTTGCGGTGAATTTTTTAGCCCCGCTGCCCAATGCGATGGATACCAGACCAGAGCTTTATCGCGCACCCGCATCGTTTTGGCAAAGCTATTGCGAACAGAATTTGAACGCTCAAGTCACGCTCATTGAAGGTTACGGCGTGCGTGAATACACCTTGCTGGTGCGCACCTAAGTGCCCAGACGCATACGCTCGATCTGCAGGCTCGGCTGGTACGCGGTCGCGTTTGTCAAGGTGATGAGCTGCTCTGCTTGCAGGAATGAGTCCGCTGCAGCCTGTAGAGTTTTTTCTTGCGCCTGCCACCTGAAAACCGCCCCCAAAATGATTCTTGCTCTGCACTCTGTCAACCGGTTGCTGCGCTGCTGTGACAACACCAACGTTTTTTGCGCCAAGTCCAGAGCCAGCTCAAAATGCCCGGCACTGTAGTGCGTTTCTGCCAGAGCTGCCTGGATTTCAGTTTCAAACTCAACAGCAACTCGCGTGTCAGAGATCAATTGCAGGGCTTGTGAATAACATCCCAGCGCAGTTTCAAAGTCGTTATTTGTGCCAGACGCAAGCCCCGCACACCACAACGAGAAAACTTTGGCGTAGGGACTCGGGTACTGCATTGCAATTTGAGAAACTTTGGCCGCATGCGTTGTGGCCAAGTCAACACGACCGCAGCGCGGCGCCCCCAAGCAACAGCACGACCAGCACCACTACCAGAGCCGACTGGACGGCCACGCGCACATCTCCCGTGAAGTCACTTTCAGGTGCAGACACCACAAGACTCCAGCGAAACCCCTCGGCCTCACCAAAAGGCCTCATGGTGACCCCCAGGGCGTTTTCACCGCCGCCGGAACGACCGTCAAAGGCGTGCCGCTGGACGGAGGACTCTTTGGTTGTGCCCAGTACCGGGAGCACATGCTGGTAGGCCGTGCGTCGTAGGAGCCATCATTCTCCGGCAAAGCTTGGCTACGGTCGCCCGGTTGGCCAGCTGAAAAATAACGTCGCCCCGGCTCAGGCGCTGTTTGTACACAGATTCTGGATTGGGTAAACGTGTTTTCTGCTGCGAGCCTGATACCTAAAAAATCGCCTGCCCGTGGCGCTGGCAAACTTCTGGTTGTCTTGCACCAGACCGCCATCAGGCCACTGGTCAGTCAAGCTGCTGGCCAGGCGGTCTTCATACAACTCGCTGATTTTTTGGTGCTGGTCGCTAAGCGCTTCGCTCACCGCAGACTCAACCGCCATGGCACGCAGCGCATCTGCACGCACCAGTTTGTTGAGCTGCGAGCTGACCGCATCACGCAGTTCCAGCGGGGTAACGGGTTTGGTCAGGTAGTCATCTGCGCCTGTGGTCATGCCAATGCGCATGTGGGCACGTTCACACGAGGACGTGAGCAAAATGATGGGGGTGGCGGCAATGACGGGGTCAAATACGCACGTTTTCAACCACCTCAAAGCCGCTCATTTCTGGCATTTGC
>Ga0123339_10002694_pt1 | contig 11983 bp, 10 predicted proteins | sample lystaG_FD_89956 | JGI IMG/M metagenome (GOLD analysis project Ga0123339, IMG submission 89956) | Glacier valley bacterial and archeal communities from Borup Fiord, Nunavut, Canada, to study Microbial Dark Matter (Phase II) -... | ecosystem: Environmental > Aquatic > Freshwater > Ice > Glacier ... | reverse complement strand
TGTCCCGCCCGGTGTCGCGCAGCGCCTCGAACTCCGGCAGGTTCGCGACGGCGGCGCTGCGCCGGGCCATGAACTGCGGCTTGCTGAACGCCAGCGCCTTCTGCAGCCCCTTGTCGGCCAGGGCGGCGCGGGCGTTCTGCTTGAAGGCCGGTGAGGTCGTCTGCACGGGGGCGGTCTCCTTCCCTGCATGGTAGGGTACATTGGTATCTAGTGGGGTCTTGGCGCCGTGTGAGGTGCGCCGCGGCCGGGTCGGCAAGCCTACCCCGGCGGCGCCCCCGCCGCCAGCAGCCCGGCGTAGCTCACCCCCTCCGCCTCGATCCGTGCCCGTGTTGCCGCATAGGCCGCGTCCGCCGTCGCCACCAGGCTGCGCCAGTGCAGCAGCCCGACCTCCCGCACCGCCGGGTCGATCACCAGGTCGGCCAGCGTCCGGCAATGCAGCCCATGCGTCAGGCTGCTGGCGGTCGCCGTCCGGCTGATCACGCTGAACACGTTCACCGGATGCTGCCCGCGCGACTGGACCATCCGCAGCAGGCCCATCGTCTCGAAGTCCCCGACCGACGAGGCGAAGCCGTCATCGGACGGCATGTCCACGCCGATCACCGGCCCCCGCCGCCGCCCGCGCATCACATCGACCGGGAAGTTGTTCATGATCGCGCCATCCACCAGCACGTCGCCCGCCTCGATCACCGGCGGCAGGATGCCCGGCAGCGCCGATGTCGCCCGCAGCGCCCGCCACATCGGCCCGCGGTCGTGCACGTGCGGGCGGCAGGTGGACAGGTTGGTCGATACCGCAAAGAACGGCCGCCACGTGCTCTCGATGGGCAGCTCGCCGAAATGCTGGCGCAGCCGGGCTGCCACCTTGGCGCCGCGCGTCAGGGCCACCAAGGGCAGGGTGTAGTCGTTGACCGGGTTGCTGGTGACGAACACCTGCCGCATCCGGTCCATCAGTTCCTCATGCGTCCACTCGAACGCGGCGCCGGCGGCGATGATGGCGCCCATGCTGGTGCCGCCCAGCAGGTCGATGGGGATGCCCGCCTCCCGCAACGCGCGGATCACGCCCAGGTGCGCGAAGCCCCGCGCCCCGCCGCCCGCCAGCACCAGCCCCACCGCGCGCCCGCCGACGACGCGGGACAGGAAGCCCATGTCCGACGCCCGCCCCTGCCGCACGTGCAGGTGCATCAAGATGTCCGCCCGCCCGGCCCAGCGCGCCGGCACCGGCTGCGGCGGGCTGCCGTCCGGGCACAGCGTCGCCACGTCGATCCCCACCCGCCGGCCCTCGCCCAGGATGCGCGCCAGCGGCGGCTCCGGCAGGGGCGCGTGCCCGGCGGCGTCGATGAACAGCAGGCGGTCGGCGTTGGCGATGCACAGCTCGTTCCACGCCGGGTCGTCCGCGCATGTCACCAGCAGCGTCAGGTCGTTCAGCATCTGCGCCGCCGAGACCTCGGCCGCCGACAGGCCCAGGTCCAGGTTGGACAGCACCTCGGCCGCCAGGTGCTGCGCCGCGGCATCGGCGGCCATGGCACGGGCGATGCCGATCAGGTCCACGCCGTCGGCCACCGCCACCAGGGCGATGCTGCCGGGCCGGATGGCGCGGGCGCGCGGCGCCAGGTTGCCGACCAGGCTGCGCGCCAGGTGCTGCGTCACCTGCAACGTGCCGCGGTGCGAGCCTTGCAGGAACGCCCGGAACGCGCCCCCTTCCACACGCAGCAGCCCGGAGTGCCGCAGCGCCACCACCCGCGTCGGCCGGGCGATGCCGGCGATCACGCTGATCTCCCCCAGCATGTCGCCCGGGCCGGACGGGGCCAGCTCCACCTCGGTGCCGTGCGGCCCCACCAGGGTGCTGCCCAGGCTGCCATAGCGGACGATGAACACGTGCCGGTCGCCGCTGTCGGCCTCCAAGGGGTCGCCGCTGCGCAGCTCGACCCATGCCATGCCGTCCAGCAGGGCTTCCATCTCCGCCGCCGGCACGTCGCTGAAGATGTCGAGGTGCTGCAGCCACAGCAGCGTGTCCGCGCGGGAAAATCCGGGGGTCATGCGGGGGGTGCCGCTACGGGTGCCAGGAACCGGTCGATGGCGGCCCAGGCCGCGTGCCGGTGCCGGTCGTGCTCCCGCAGCAGCTCATGCTCCGCACCCGGGAACTCCGCCACCGTGGCGTCCGGCAGCCGGGCCGCGAAGGCGCGTATGGCGCGGTTGTCGACCAGCCGGTCCCCGCCCGCCACCAGCACCAGCACCGGCAGCTCGACCGCCTGCGCGAAGCCAGGCCGGTGCAGCGCCGCGATGCCCGCCGTGGCGGCGCGCAGCCAGCCCCAGGTCGGCCCGCCCACCTGCAACGCCGGCTGTTCCCGCATCAATGCGGTGTCGGCGGCGTACCGCTCGGGGCAGGTCGTCAGCGGGTTGCCGGGGAACGGCCGGTCCAGCGGCGGCAGAGGATTCACCCCCGGCCCCGGGCGCGCCGCCTGGCCCGGCCGCAGGCACGCCAGCCGGATCAGCAGCCGCGTGGCCCCGCGCGGCAGCCGCCCGCGCTTGAAGTCGATCATCGGCGCACACAGCACCGCGCGCGCGAACAGGCCGGGCCGCCGGGCCAAGGCGTGTACCCCCAGGTGCCCGCCCATCGAGTGCGCCACCAGCACCAGCGGCCCGGCCAGCCCTGGCAGCACCAGCCGGTCCAGCAGCATGTCCAGGTCCGCCAGGTGGTCGTCGAACCGCACGGCATGGTTCGGGATGGGGTCCGGCAGCAGGCGGGACGACAGGCCCTGGCCGCGCCAATCCTGCGTCCACACCGAGAACCCGCGGGACCGCAGCTCCGCAACCGGCTCCAGGTACTTCTCGATGAACTCGGTCCGGCCGTTCAGCAGCAGCACCGTGCCGCGCGGCCCGCCGGGAAAGTGCGCGGCCCGCAGCCGCAGGCCGTCCGGGCTGTCCAGCCAATGGACGGTGCCGCCCGCAGCCTCGATCATCATGCCGCCCGCGCCGCGACGCCGGGCCGCAGCCCGCATGCGAACCAGGCTGCTGCTGCCGCCAGCGCCAGGAACAGGCACGCCACCGGCAGGATGCCGCGGCCCAGCAGCAGCCCGGCCACCGCCGTCCCCGCCGCCGCTGCGCCGATCTGCATGAACCCCAGCAGCGCCGACGCCAGCCCGGCCTGTGCCGGGTGGCGGTCCAACGCCCCCGCCGTCCCCGCCGGCAGCACCAGCCCAAACCCCAGCGTCAGCACCACCACCGGCGCCAGCACGGACCACGCCGCGAACACCCCGGCCCCGGCCAGCGCCACCATCGCCGCCCCGCCCGCCAACGCCACCAGCGTCCCGCCCTGCACCAGCGCCGCGGGCGCCGCCCGCCGCGACAGCCGCCCCGCCACCACGCTGCCGCCCAGGTATCCCGCCACGTTGACCAGGTTCAGCACCCCATACCCCACCGGGCTGTAGCCTAGCATGCCGATGAAGATGAACGGCCCCACCGCAAAGAACACGCCCAACCCGGCGAACAGGCACGACAGCGCGCCGACGTTGCGGCAATACGCCCCGTCCCGCAGCAGCCCGGCATACCGCCGCACCAGCCCCCGCTGCCGCACCCGCGCGCCGGGCGCCAGCGTCTCGTCCAGCCGCAGCAGCGCCGCGGCCCCCATCGCCACCCCCGCCAGCGCCAGCGCCCAGAATGTCCAGCGCCACCCCAGCCCTTGCTGGATCAACCCGCCCAAGGGCGGCCCCAGCGCCGGCGCCGCGGCCATGGCGATGCTGATCCAGATCATCGCCCGCGTGCCGCCGCCCGGCGCCTGCACGTCCCGCAGCATTGCCCGTGCCACCACCGGCGCCGCGCTTGCGCCCGCCGCCTGCAGCATCCGCCCCGCGAGGAACACGCCCAAGGATGGCGCCATGCCGCACAGCAGCGTCCCCGCCACATAGACGCCCAAGCCCCCCAGCAGCACGGGACGCCGGCCCCAGCCATCCGCCAGCGGCCCTGCCGCCAGGTTGCACGCCGCCAGCCCGGCATAGAACGCAGTCAGCGTCCAGCCTGCCTCCGCCGGGCCGATCCGCAGCTCCGCAGCCATGGCCGGCAGGGACGGCAGGTAAAGGCTGGTGGCCAACTGGCTGACGGCGATGGCCAGGGACAGCAGGGTGACACGCAACCCGGGGGAGGGCGGGCGCATCAGTGGACGGCCGCCAGCTCCCGCTCGAAGTGCCCGCCGCACGGCACGTCCGCCCCCAGCACGCTCGGCTTGAACTGCGTGTCGCGCATCCCGGCGGCAATCTGCGCGTCGGTGATGGCGTTGAACCACCCCGTCCGCATCACCCGCACCACGGTGGGCGCCAGCGTCCCCGTCGCCTGCGCTCCCTTGAACAGGTAGTTCATCGCCCCGAGCCGCCGGTCGAACGCCGCCGCCAGGCCTGGCGACTCCACCCCGTCGAACTCGGCATGCAGGGCGTAGCGGGACGCCGCCAGGTCCGGCACGACCATGTAGTGGCAGACCTTGCCGCCGACCTCCTGCAACGCCGCGGCCATCGCGTCGATCACCTGGTTGGCGCTGACCTTCTCGCCATGGATGTTGATGACATCCCGGCCCTTGCGCAGGAAGCGGATCAGCGGCGCACCGCCGTGCATGCCCACGACCTCGACCACGTCGTTGATCGCGTAGCGATACAGCCCGGACGGCGTCGTCAGCAGGATCTGGTAGGCAGCGCCCACCTCAAGCTCGTCGGCGAACAGGGCGCGGGCACCGGGCTGGCCCCACTCCGCCTCCGGCACGAACTCGAACACGTTGGTGTGGACGGTCAGCAGCCCCTCGCTCCCCTCGTCGGAGATCGGGATGCTCACATGTGCCTCGCTGGCCATGTATCCGGTGTCGCGCAGCGCCAGGCCGGGGGCGCACCAGTCGTGCAACTGCGCCGAGAACTGCCCGACCGTGCCGCCCTTCCAGCAGCCGATCAGCTTCAGGCCCGGCCAGTAGTCCCGCGGGCGCAGCGTGCCGCCCGCCGCCATCGACTCCAGCGCCCGGGCGCGCGCCGGGTCCGGGCGCAGCACCTGGGTGATGGCCGCCCGCTGTGGCGCGGCGATGTCGAAGGCATCCGACAGGGTGCCGTCGTGCACGTCCCGGAACAGGTCCGCCTTGGCCTCGTCCGCCATCTCGAACAGCTTGAGGATGCTGTTGGGGTTGCTGCCGGGGATGAACGTCACCTGGCCCGCGATGGCGCAGCGCATCAGGGCATAGCGCCGGGCGCGGTAGTCGGCGACCTCCACCACCTCATACGGGTAGGCGTACCGGCTTTTGCCCAGGCGGTGCGCGTCGCGGAACATGGTGCCGGACACGCTGCCATACGGCACGCCCAGGTCCGTCCGCCCCTCGACCGCCTTGTTGACCATCGGGATCGCCTTGCCGCCCATGAAGCCGGGGTGGCGTCGGATGGCCTGGTAGGCCCACAGCTTCTGCGTCAGCCCGTTGCCGTGCATGACGGCGGGGCCGACCGGGATCAGCTTCGGCTTGCTGGTGGTGCCGCTGGTGCGGTTGAACATGGCCGGTGCCGGGCCGTTGGTCAGCACGCCCTGCTCCCCGGCGACGATGCGGTCCATATAAGGCTCGAAATCCTCCCAGCCGCCGATGGGCACCTGCGCCTGGTAGTCCCGCCGCGTGGCGATGCCGGCAAAGCCGTGCGCCCGGCCGAACGCCGTGTCCGCTGCGGCCCGCACCATGCCCAGCAGCAGCGCCTCCTGCGACTGGCCCAAGGCACGGTTCATGCCGGCGAACCGCGCCCAGCGCACCCGGGTGATGGTGTTCAGCAGCAGCCAAGGGATCACGGGCGCACCTGCTCGTTGGGGTCACGGCACCCTGACGGGCCAATCCCTAATGAGCCAGATTGCAAAACCCAACAAGACGCCGTGGCGAGGCTGCCGTATAAACCAGAACGTTCCTGACAAGGCTCAACATGGCACCCCGCACCGCCGCCCTGCTCGCACTTCCGCTGATCCTGCTCGGGGCCGCCCCGCCGTTGCAGGAACTGCCGCAGGGCTGGACCCAGGCCGAGCGGGAGGTGTGGTGGAACAGCCCGCAAGGTTCGCGCATCATGCCGTATGCCTGGTTCCTGGCGCTGGACCATGCCGACCGTCCCGGCAGGTTCGCCGATGCGGACCACATGGCGGCCTATGGCTACCTGCCGTCCCCCGCCAATGCGGTGAACCCCGACGCCCTGCCCATCGGCTTCGCGCGGGAACCTGACCCAGCCGGCGGGGCGCCACACCTCGGCATGACCTGCGCCGCCTGCCATGTCGGCAGCATCCGCTACCAGGGGCAGTCCGTGCTGATCGAAGGTGCCGGCAGCATGTCCGACACCGGCGCCTTCGACCGGGACCTGTCCGCCGCCCTTGCCGCCACGTCCGGGGACGATGCCCGCTTCACGGCCTTCGCCGGCCGGCTCGGCACGCTGGACGCCGACCGCTCCGCCCTGCGGACGCAACTGGCGGAGGTCGCCGCCCGCCGCACCGCCATCACCCGCATGAACGCACCGCCGCACGAGCATGGGCCGGGCCGGGTGGACGCGCTGGGCGTCATCATGAACGCGCTGACCGCCACCGCGCTGGACAAGCCCGGCAACGCCCGCGCGCCCGATGCGCCGGTGCGGATGCCGTGGGTCTGGAACTCGTCGGCCTATAGCCGGGTGCAGTACAACGGCAGCATCTCCAACGCCGGGCTGGGGCCTCTGTTGCGGAACATCGGCCAGACGCTGGGCGTGTATGGCACCGTGGACCTGTCCAAGCCGCCCGTCGCGGGCTATCCCAGCAGCGTCAGCGTCCGAGACCTGGAAGCGCTGGAGGCGCTGCTCCGCAAGCTGCAACCGCCCGCCTGGCCCGCCATGCTGCCGCCGATCGACACGGCGAAGGCGGCGGCCGGGTCAGCCACCTTCGCCCAGGCCTGTGCCAGTTGCCACGGTGTGAAGCCGGGCGGTGCCAACGGCCTGGTCCCAGTCGCGCTGGTGCCGCTGGACCAGGTTGGCACGGACCCCCGCGCCGCGCGCAACTTCATGACGCGCCCTGCCGAGACCGGGATGCTGGAAGGCCGTCCCATCGGCGTCTTTGCTGGCGCGCCCTTCGGCCCCCGCGCGGGTGCGGCCACCATCGTCGGCCATGTCAGCACCGCCGTCGCGGTGCAGCTTCCGCGCGACAGGCTGCAAGCGGGCATGGGCGCCTACCGCCAGGCCATCACGGCGGACCCGGGCCGGCTGGACGCCTACAAGGCCGTGCCGCTGGCCGGCGTCTGGGCCGGCGCGCCCTACCTGCACAACGGCTCCGTCGCCAGCCTGCAGGAGTTGCTGACCCCGCCCGACGCACGCGCGGCCCGCTTCACCGTGGGCGGGCGGGACCTGGACCCCGTGGTGGTCGGCTACCCCGCCGACACTGCCGTGCCGGGCTATGTCCTGGATACGTCGTTGCCCGGCAACTCCAATGCCGGCCACGACTATGGCACGGCGCTGACGGAGGCGGAGAAGGCAGGCCTGATCGAATACCTGAAGACGCTCTAGCGCCGGCCCGGCGTGAACGTCAGGTAGCTCCGCTGCGTCGCATAAGGCCCGGGGCCGGACACCGCCGCCCCGGGCGGGAGGCTGCCTGGCGGCTGCGGCTCGCTGGCGTCGTTCACGTTGCCCGTGCCTGGCGGTGTCTGTGCCGACACCAAGTCCGGGCCGCGTCCGATGGCGCCGCACCCACCCAACGCCAGCAGCGCCGCCAGTAGCCCGAACCTCATCAGGTCACGCGCCGTCCTGTGAACATGCGATAGACCACCAGGATGATGATCGCGCCCACGACCGAGCCGATGAATTGCGCGCCCTGGTTCTGGCCGTACCATCCCAGCGCCTGCCCCAGGAACGTCGCCACAACCGACCCGGCGATGCCCAAGGCGATGGTGATGAAGAACCCGCTGAACTCCCGCCCACCTATCAGGAACTTGGCCACCAGGCCCGCCAGCCCGCCGATGATGACCGTGTAGAGAAACCCGCCGCCGTTCATGGTGCCGCTCCGTGTTGCCGATGTGACGGCATAACTCCGCAACGACCGGATTGTTCCCGCGGAGAGGTGCGGCCTTGACGCTGCCCCGCCGGGGGCGGATCGAGGGCGGCATGCCCCGTCCCTGGCTCCTGGCCCTCCTGGTCCTCACCCTTCTGCGCCTATGGGCTGCCGCCACCCTGCCGTTGTCGGCGGACGAGGCCTACTACTGGACCTGGTCGCACGCCCTGGCGCCGGGCTACCTGGACCACCCGCCGATGGTCGCGCTGTGGATGCGGGCAGGCACCCTGTTGGCCGGGGAAGGCGCGCTTGGCCTCCGGCTGCTGGGGCCGCTGTCGGCGGCGGCCGGGTCGGTGCTGCTGGCGCAGGCGGCGGGAGGCTTGTTGCCGGGGCTGCCCGGCGCAGGGGTGCGTGCGGCGGCGCTGTTCAACGGGACGCTGCTGCTGGGCGTGGGCGCAGTGACGATGACGCCCGACACGCCGCTGGTGTTCTTCTGGACCCTTGTGCTCTGGGCACTGGCCCGCCTGCTGGCATCCGGCGATGGCCGCTGGTGGCTGGCGGTGGGCGGCGCGTCCGGCCTGGCGCTGGACAGCAAGTATACCGGCGGCTTCCTGGGCATCGGAATCGTCGCCTGGCTGGGCTGGGTGCCGGCGCTGCGCCGGTGGTTCATCAGCCCCTGGTTGTGTGCTGGCGGCGCCCTGGCCGCCGCGCTGTTCGCCCCCGTGCTGGCCTGGAACGCCGGGCACGGCTGGGTCAGCCTATTGAAGCAAGGCGGGCGCACCGCCGACTGGGACCCGGCTGGCGCGCTGCGCCACTTGGGCGAGTTGCTGGCCGGCCAAGCCGGGCTGGCGACACCCTTGGTGTTCCTGCTGCTTTCCGCCGGCATCTGGACCGCTGCGCGCCGGGCTTGGCGGCGGGACCCGGCCTGGTCCCTGCTGGCGGCATTGACGCTGCCAGGCCTGGTGGTGTTCGTGCAGCACGCCGTGGGCGGCCGCGTGCAGGCGAACTGGCCGGCCATCCTGTATCCTGCCGGCGCGGTCGCCGCCGGGGCGCTGGGCGGACGCCTGTGGCGCCCGGCCGCCGCACTTGGTCTGATCCTGACCGCCGCCGCAACCCTGCAAGGCGCCGCTGCCCCCCTGGCGCTGCCCCGGCGGCTCGACCCGACGCTGATCCGCCTGGGCGGCTGGGACACCCTGGCGCGTGACGCCGAGGCGCTGCGGGCCGGATCCGGCGTGGGCTACCTGGCCGCCGAAGGCTACGGCACCGCCGCCCTGCTCGCCTGGTGGACGCCCGGACCCATCCTGGCCGGTGATACGCCCGGCGAAGGCCCCCGCTGGTCCCTGCTGCGCCTGCCCGCCGTCCCGTCCCCCGGCGCCGGCCTGCTGCTTATCAGCCAGCGCCACCGTGAGCCGCCCGACCCCGCTTTATGGGCTGAGGCCGTCCCGGCCGGGGAGCTGGCCCGTGCCCGCAACGGGGTGGAGGCCGAGCGCTTCCGCGCCTATCGTGTCGTCCCGCAGCCCGGCGCCGCCTTCGTCCGCCTGCCGCAGAAGGACCCGCGATGACCCCTCCCACCCCCGAAGACATTCCTGCCGCCGCCCGCCGCCTGCACGGCCACGTCGTCCGCACGCCCACGATACGCAACCCGTTGCTGGACCAGGTCACTGGCGGCACGGTGCTGCTGAAGGCCGAGTGCCTGCAGCGCACCGGCAGCTTCAAGCTGCGCGGCGCCACCAACGCGGTGCTGCAACTCTCGGAGCAGGAACGCCGGGCCGGGGTCGTGACCTATTCCAGCGGCAACCACGGCCAGGCCATCGCCTGCGCCGCCGCCGGGCTGGGCATGCACGCGACGGTGTTCATGCCGGACGATGCGCCGGAGGTGAAGGTCGCCAGCACCCGCCGCTGGGGCGCCGAGATCATCCGCTTCAACCGCCGCACCGACAACCGGGAGGAGGTGGCGCTGGCCTACGCCGCCCGCACCGGCGCCGCCGTGATCCCGCCCTACGAGCACCCCCACGTCATCGCCGGGCAAGGCACGCTGGCGCTGGAGCTGATCGAGGATGCGGGCGTCCGCCTTGATGCCCTGCTGGTCTGCACCGGCGGCGGCGGCATGGTCGCCGGCTGCGCCTTGGCGATCGAGGGCGCATCGCCCGGCACGCAGGTCTGGGCGGTGGAGCCGGAGGGGTCGGACGACACCCTGCGCTCCCTGCAATCCGGCACCCGGCAGGGCAACCCGCCCGGCGGCTCCGGCCTGTGCGATGCCCTGCTGTCCCCCATGCCCGGGGAGCTGACGTTCGCCGTGAACCAACCCCGCCTGGCCGGCGGCCTGGTGGTGTCGGACGCGGACGTGCTGGCGGCGATGGCGTTCGCCTTCACGCACTTGAAGCTGGTGGTGGAACCCGGCGGTGCCGTTGCCTTGGCCGCGCTGCTGTCCGGCAAGCTGGATGTGCGCGGGCGCACGGTGGGCGCGGTGCTGAGCGGCGGCAACGTGGACGCGCCGGTGTTTGCCCGTGCTTTGGAGGCGGGGGCGCTGGCGGCGGGGGCGGCAGCGGCGGCCTAGATGCAGCCCGTCACGGTCAACCCCGCAACCCCGGACCAGCGCGGCCTGATCGAGCAGCTGATGCAGCTCTACCTGCACGACTTCTCCGAGTGGGCGCCGCGCCACTCCGTGTATGGGGAGGTGGATGCGGACGGCTTGTTCCCCTACCCGCCGGGACTGGATAGTTATTGGCAGGAGCCAGGCCGGGAGCCGCTGCTGATCCGGGCGGGCGATGCCCTGGCCGGCTTCGTCCTGCTGAACCGCTGGTCGGCGCTGGACCGCCCGCTCGACCAGGCGGTGGCCGAGTTCTTCGTGCTCCGCAAGCACCGCCGCGCCGGCGTCGGCACCCGTGCCGCGCAGGCCGCCTTCCGCCGCCATCCTGGCCGGTGGGAGGTTCCGGTTGCCGCCTACAACCCGGCGGCGCTGCAGTTCTGGCGCCACGCTGCCGGGTCCATGCCAGGCGGCGCGCAGGAGCATCCGGGCGACGGCCACCGCTGGGCCGGCACGGTGCTGACCCTGACGGCTTAGCCCCGCCTTAAACCTTCGCCGCCATGCTGCGCCGCATCCCAGGAGGGGAGAGGGCATGGCGGCCAACAAGAAGGGCGACAGGCCCATCATCGTCATCCGCAAGGAGGAGGTGGTGGAGGGCGGGCACCACGGCGGCGCCTGGAAGGTCGCCTATGCCGACTTCGTCACCGCCATGATGGCGTTCTTCCTGCTGATGTGGCTGCTGAACGCCACCACGCAGGAACAGCGGCAGGGCCTGGCCGACTACTTCAGCCCGAACAACCTGATGGCCCGCACGACGTCCGGCTTCGGCGCGCCGTTCGGCGGCCTGACGCCCAACATCGACGGGTCCCTCGCGTCCATGAAGGGCGCCGTGCAGGTCGTGCTGTCCCCGCCCCATCCCGTCATCGACAGCGACGAGGACGAAGGCGACGTGCCCGCCCAGCAATCTGCCCAGCGCCAAGTTGGTCCAGCCCTGACGCCCACTGCGCGCGATGGCGGGACGGCCGCCGCCCTGCGCGCGCCGCCCCCGGCCGATGCCGATCCCTCCGCCGACCCCGTCCGCACCGCCCGCCAGGACCCGGCCAGCCGGCCCGGCGGACCCGCCCCGCAGGAGGCGATCAAGCAAGCCCAGGACGCCAAGGACCGCGCCGAGGCCGAACGCCGGGAGCGCGCACAACTGGACCGCGCCGCCCAGCAGATCCTGGATGCCGTACGCGCCGACCCGGCCTTGGCCGGCATCGCCCAGCAACTGCAGGTGGACATCACGCCCGAGGGCCTGCGCATCCAGGTGGTCGATGCCGACAAGCAGCCGATGTTCGCGACGGGGTCCGCCGCGCTGAACGACCGGGCGCGTGCGCTGCTGGCCAAGGTCGCCCCGGTGCTGCTGCGGCTGCCGGAGGGCATCAGCATCGCCGGGCACACCGACGCGCAGCCCTACCGCGGCGGAGA
>Ga0123339_10002693_pt1 | contig 11985 bp, 10 predicted proteins | sample lystaG_FD_89956 | JGI IMG/M metagenome (GOLD analysis project Ga0123339, IMG submission 89956) | Glacier valley bacterial and archeal communities from Borup Fiord, Nunavut, Canada, to study Microbial Dark Matter (Phase II) -... | ecosystem: Environmental > Aquatic > Freshwater > Ice > Glacier ... | reverse complement strand
GCCGCGCCGGAGCCGTCCGAACCGGTTGCGCCGTTGGCGGGTGCCATCGCTGACGAGCCCGCCGGGCCTGCAGCGGCGGTGAGACCAAGGTCCGCCGGAAGCGTGACGACCTCACCCGATGGCAGATTGATTGTTGCCGGGAGCGACTGTGCCGAAGCGACAGACGTGGCCAGCGCAATAACAGACGAAGCGATCAGCACGGAACGCATACTCAAAGTGATAATCCTTACAATAGCAGTTGTAAAATCTATTGACTGAGTAACGAACAACCAGCCCGCGCATAAAAAGCGTCCGCAGCCCACGCCCAGTCGTGCAGCTTTCGCCCGTTACCTGATGTACCCCGCGCCACTCCTTCCCAGAGCGACTTTATTACTCAGGCCACAGCGCATGCTGCCCGTCAACCTGCAAATGAAAATGTCATACTAAGGTCACGCGATATTAGGCATTTTAACGATCAACAGTGTTCCTGTTCCGACTGGTCGAGCGCGCCGCACCCCGCGCGAGCGCCTGCCGCTGGACAAATTGCGCGTCGCGTCCCACCTGCGGCTTTCGAGTCCGGAGCGCCCGTTTACCGTCGGAGTTTGAAATCATGGGATCGATGAGCATCTGGCACTGGCTGATCGTGCTCGCGCTCGTGTTGCTGCTTTTCGGTAGCGGCCGCCTGTCCGCCGTAATGGGCGATGCCGCCAAGGGCATCAAAGCGTTCAAGAAGGGCATGGCCGAAGACGATGGGCCGCCCGCGCGCCTGCCCGAAGCGAACCCTGCCCCGGTTGCGCCCGCGCCCGCGGCGCATGCGTCTCCCGCCGCCGATCCGCTCGCGTCCGCGCCGCCTTACGATAGCCGTCCGCGCTAGCCGCGCCACGCGCCGATGTTCGATATCGATGCGTCCGAATTCGTCGTGGTGGGGATCGTGGCGTTGCTCGTCATCGGTCCCAAGGATTTGCCGCGCGTGATGCGCACCGTGGGCCAATGGGTCGGCCGCGCGCGCGGCATGGCGCGCCACGTCCGCTCCGGCTTTGATACGATGGTGCGCGAGTCCGAGATCGAGGAAATGAACAAGCGCTGGCAGGCCGAGAACGAAGCGATCATGGCTGCTACCCGCCTCGAAGCGCCCGCCTGGCCCGCCGCCGCTGCCGATCCCGCGCTGCCCGCGCCCGCCACCGATGCGTGGTCCGAAACGCCACCGTTCGCCGCCGCACCCGTCGCGCCCGCTGCCGGGTACGATGGCGAACCGCCCGCCGTTACAGCCGCCGCGCCGCATCCCGATCCGGCGCGGCCGTGAAGGAGATCGACGACAGCAAGGCCCCGCTCCTCGACCATCTGATCGAGCTTCGGCGGCGCCTGTTCTACTGCATCATCGCGCTCGTCATCACCTTCGCCCTGTGCTGGTGGCAAACCCCCGCGCTGTTCGCCTTCCTCGTCCATCCCTATGCAGCCGCCGTCGGCTCGGGCGCAGGCGCGCAACTCATCTACACGAAACTCTACGAAGCCTTTTTCGTTCAGATCAAGATCGCGTTCCAGGCGGCGTTCTTCATCTCGTTCCCGGTGATCGCCAACCAGATATGGGCGTTCATCGCACCCGGCCTGTACCGCAAGGAAAAGCGTGCGTTTCTGCCGTTCCTGATCGCGACGCCCTTCCTGTTCGGGCTGGGCGGTGCGCTCGCCTATTTCGTCGCGGTGCCCAACTTCATCCGCTTCGGGCTTGGCGGACAGAAGGTGGCGGAGGGGGTGCATCTGAACGCCTTCCCCTCGATCGGCGATTATTTCAGCCTGGTTACCAATATCATCTGGGCGTTCGGGGTGGCCTTCCTGCTTCCGGTCCTGCTGATGCTGCTCGAGCGCGCGGGGATCGTGACGCGCGATCAGCTCAAGGGCGCGCGGCGCTATGCAATCGTGGGTGCCTTCGCGCTCGCCGCCGTGCTGACGCCGCCCGACGTGATGAGCCAGATCAGCCTCGCGATCCCGCTGTGCATTCTTTACGAAAGCGCGCTGGTGGCGATGTGGTTCACCCAGCGCTCGCGCAACAAGGCCGCGCGGCAAATGCCCGTGGTGCAGTAACCGCGCGTCCAAGCCTACCGAAGGGGATGCGTTCCGGGTAAGGACCGTTTCCATGCGCGCGCTCGCCCTTCTTATGCTGCTGTTGTTCGCGCCTGCCGCGTTCGCGCAGTCCTTCGTCGCCAACCCCCATGCCCGCGTCGAACTGGTCGCGGAAACCGCGCGACCCGCGCCCGGACGCGCGCTGACGCTCGGCATCCGCATCGCGCCCCAACCGGGCTGGCACAGCTACTGGAAAAACCCGGGCGAGGCGGGCGCGGAGAACCGGCTTGTCTGGACGCTGCCGCCGGGCGTCACCGCCGCCGCGCCGCGCTATCCGGTGCCCGAAGCGCTGCTGGTGCAGGGCATCATGAACCATGTTTACAGCGGTCCCGCGACGTTGCTGGTGGACATTGCGGTGCCCGCAGCCGCACGCGGCGCACTGCCCGTCGTGCTCGCGCTCGATTACCTAGTGTGCAGCGCGGACCTCTGCGTGCCCGAGCGTGCCGTGCTCGCGCTCACGCTCTCTACCGGCGACGGCGCACCCGATCCCGCCGTCGCCCCCAGTTTCGCCGCCGCGCGCGCTGCGCTGCCCGTGGCACTCGCGGGCGCAACCTTCGCCGATACGAACGGCCGCGTTGTGCTGCGCGCCACCATCCCCGGCATCGCCACGCAGGCGCATTTCTTCCCCGATGCGGACAATATCCTCGTCTATTCCGCCGCGCAGACCGTCACGCGCGACGGCGGCGCGCTGCGGCTCGAAACCCGCTCCGCTCCGGGAGCCGCCCCCGTGCGCCTCGCCGGTGTGCTGCGCGTTGAAACACCCGAGGGTGCCAAAGGCTATGCGCTGGATGCCACGCCCGGAGCGATCGCTGCCGCAGCTCCGGCAACTGCACCGCCCGGCGGCGCGGACGCACCCGCCACGCTGCTTCCCACGCTCGCGCTCGCCATCCTCGGCGGCTTGCTGCTGAACGTGATGCCCTGTGTGTTCCCGATCCTCAGTCTGAAGGCGCTCGCGCTGGCACGCGGCAACACCGCGCCTGCCGCCGCGCGGGCCGAGGCGCGCGCCTACACCGGCGGCGTGATGGCGATCACCACCGCGCTGGGGGCTGCGATCCTGCTGCTGCGCGCGGGCGGGGCGGCGGTGGGGTGGGGGGTACAATTGCAGGATCCTCGCGTGATCCTTGCGCTGTTCCTCCTGATGACCGCGATCGCACTCAACCTTGCTGGCCTGTTCGAGATCGAAGCGGGCGCAGGCGGGATGGGGGATCGCCTCGCCCGCGCACCGGGTGCGAAGGGGGCCTTCTTCACCGGCGCGCTTGCCGCGTTCGTGGCCACGCCGTGCAGCGGGCCGTTCATGGCGGGCGCGCTCGGCGCAGCGCTGGTGCTCCCGCCGATCGAGGGGCTGGCGGTCTTCGCCGGGCTCGGGCTGGGCCTTGCCCTGCCCTTCCTCGCGCTCGGCTATGTGCCCGCGCTGCGCCGTGTGCTGCCAAAACCGGGCGCATGGATGGCGAGGCTGCGCCATCTGCTCAGCGTGCCGATGTTCCTGACCGCGCTCGGCCTGCTGTGGGTGCTCGGCCGCCAGGCGGGAGTGGCGGGGATGACGCTTGGGGTTGGGACCGCGCTCGGTCTCGCGCTCGCGCTGTGGTGGCTGGGCTCGCGCCAGCGCTATGGCGGCACGCCGTGGCTGCCGCTCGGCTTCGGAGTCGCCGCTGCGATCGCGGGCGCGCTGATCGTGGCACCCGCCGCCCCCGGCCCCGCCGCCGCAGCGGGCCTGCTCAACGAACAGCCCTTCTCCGAAACCGCGCTCGCAACCACACGCGCCGCACATCGCCCCGCGCTCGTCTATTTCACCGCAGACTGGTGCATCACCTGCAAGGTCAACGAACGCGGTGCACTCGCCGATGCTGAAGTAGCACGGGCCTTCGCGCGCGCGGGTGTGGTCACGCTGGTCGGGGACTGGACGCGCGCCGATCCCGCGATCACGCGGTTTCTAGCCGCAAACGGCCGCTCGGGCGTGCCGCTGTATCTCTTCTATCACGCCGACGGGCGGGTCGAGACGCTGCCGCAGCTCCTCACCCCCGCCCGCCTGCTCGCGCTGCTGTGAGGGCGGGGCCGCGCGGCCCCGCCCCGATGCGTCAGCTCCGCTTGCGGCGCGCGAAGCCGAGCAGGCCCATGCCCGCAAGCAGCACCGCCGCAGAAGCCGCTTCGGGCACTGGCGCGGGCGACAGCGCACGCAGAGCGTTTGCTCCCGCTCCGGGGAAGGTAACCGGCACGGCAGCATTGGTCAGTGTGCCATCAGTCTGCGTTGCCGCCGACAGGTTGGTCAATTCGAACGCATAGTTGTTGGTATTGCCGAGCACCATCGTCACTGCGGCATCGGCCGCAGTAAACTGGAAGTTGATGAATGTGTTCGCACCCGTATTGACTGCGGGGCCGCCGAGCGCCGCAAGCGCCGATCCGAACAGACGACCCTGCCCGTCCGCGCCGGGCAACGCGATCGCCGCCTGGCTGGGATCGCCAGAAGACGAAATGTCACCCAGGTTTGCCGCTTCGGTATTGAAAAACTGCACGTAATTATAATTGTCCGTGCTGCCCCAGAGGAAGCCGACATACGACAGCGGATCTGCCTTGGTGCCATTCAGGTCGAGCACGAGGTAGGAGGAGTTTGCGGCGTTGCTGCTGTCGCCCACCGGAGTATCATCCGGAGCGACTGAAAGGTAGCAGCTGCCGTCGGCTTGCGGATTGCGTCGCCGATTGAGCACCGACGCGTTATCGAAGACATAGTTCGCCCCGGCGGCGAAGAAGTTCCCCGCAGGGGCGTTAACGCTTCCGCCATCGGACGGAAGACCTCGCGCCAACACGTTTTTCGATGTGGGCCCACTTACGATGGGGCTACATCCGTGTTGCGAATGTCCCGTAACCGACGGATCGCCGCCGGAAAAGTCTTCGCTTGCCAGCGTTCTGCCATCCGGCAATTTGAACGTTGATTTCGGCCCTGCAGTGAAGGTGATCGTGGGCACCGCCTGCGCGGCCGTGCTCGCCAGAAGGCCGACCGTGGTCAGCGCCAGAATGATCCGCATGTTCCTGCTCCTGTAAATCCATGTTTGCTGCGCGCGCCTCCGGACGGAAGCATGCTGCACCGGCGCGGCCTATACACGGTTGGCAAATGCACAAGTTGCCAACGTTGCGACTATGAAACCAAACTTCAATAAAGTGTCACATTCACGAACGAGGCTTGCGCACGAACACACGCTGCCCCCCGAGCCACGTTTCGCGCACTTCCACACGCCACAGATCGCCCGGCGCAACTGCAAACGGATCGCGATCGAGCAGGATAAAGTCCGCCCAGAATCCGGGCGAAAGCCGTCCCACCTTGTCCTCGGCGAACCCCGCATACGCCGCCCATGTCGTGAAGCCCGCCAGCGCCTCGCGCAGCGTCAGCGCCTGGTCCGCGCGCCATCCGCCGGGCGGCAGCCCCGCCCGGTCCTGCCGGGTGACAGCGGCGTGCAGCCCGAAAAACGGGTTGGGCGGTTCGACCGGAAAGTCCGATCCGAGTGCGATCCGCGCACAGCTGTCCAGCAAGGTGCGCCATGCATACGCGCCGGCCAGCCGCGCCTCGCCCAGCCGCGCGCCTGCCATCGCCTTGTCCGATGTCGCATGGGTGGGCTGGACCGAGGCGATCACGTGGCTCGCGGCAAAGCGAGGGAGATCCGCCACGTCGACGATCTGCGCATGTTCGATCCTGTTGCGCCGCGCATCGCCGTAAACAGCGCGGTTCTCCGAATACGCATCGAGCACCTGCGCATTCGCCGCATCGCCGATCGCGTGAACCGCCACCTGAAAGCCCAGGAAATTGGCGCGGCTCACCCAGTTTTTGAGCACGGTGTCCGGATGGAATTGCAGCCCGCGATTGCCCGAATCGTCACTGTAAGGGGCCTTCAGCCACGCCCCGCGCGAACCCAGCGCACCATCGGCATACAGCTTCACGGTGGCCAGCCGCAGCCTGTCCGCATACAGCCACGGCGTCGGCCGCAGCGGCGCGATCGCGTCGAGGGCATCCATCCCGCCCGCCATCGCGGTGATCCGGATCGTCAGCCGCCCCTCATCCCCGAAGGAGCGGTAGAGCCGCCACGTCTCGGGCGTGATCCCCGCATCGTGCACCCCCGTCAGCCCCACGCTCGCCATGATCGCCAGTGCGCGGGTCAGCATCTTCTCGCCCTCGGCGGCGGTGGGCGGCGGGATGTGGCGTGCCACCAGCGCCTGCGCACCATCGACGAACACGCCCGTGGGCACGCGCCCCGGCCCGCGCTCGATCCGGCCCCCCGCCGGATCGGGCGTCGCGGCACTCACTCGCGCAATCTTCATCGCGGCGCTGTTCGCCCACGCGGCATGTCCGTCCACCCGGTCGAGCCACACCGGCCGGTCCGCGACCGCGCGGTCCAGATCGGCGGCGGTCGGGAAGCCGCGGCCCCAGATCACCTGGTTCCAGCCGCGCCCAAGAATCCATTTTGCCTGCGGGTTGGCGGCAGCGAAGGCGCGCACCCGGTCGAGCGCTTCCGCCACGCTTTTCGTGCCCACCAGGTCGACGCTCAGCGCCGAGAGTGCGAGGTCAATCACATGGCCGTGTGCATCGATCAGGCCGGGGAACAGCGTCTGCCCCTCCGCGTCGATCCGCGTATCGGCGGCGGCAAGCACCGGATCGGGCTCGCCGCGCGCCACCAGTCGCTCCACCTTGCCGTTATCGCCGATCACCAGCCCGCCAAAGCGCACCAGCCCGCCCGTCTGGTCGAGCGTATAGCCGTTCGCGTTGGCGATCAGCGTGCGCGAAGTGGCGGGCAGCGCGAGCAGCGCACCGAACGCGGCGAGGAAAAAACGGAGGTTTCGCATCGTCATTGCGCTAGCACGGTGTGGCGGACCAACGCCAGCATGGCGCGCGCGCCACCCGTTGCGCGCCGGTTCCGCAGCTACCCGTTCAACTGCGTCCATCCTGCACTCGTGAGCGCTTCGAGCGGACGGAAGCGGCCCTTGTAGTTCATGCGCGGCGCGGCAGCGATCCAGAAGCCGAGATAGAGGTAGGGCAGCCCCGCGTGCGCTGCGCGCGCAACATGATCTAGGATCATCCATGTCCCCAGCCCGCGCCGGACCGGATGCACCGCATCATAGAAGCTGTAGATCATCGAGAGGCCGTCGCGCTGAACATCGGTGACGCACGCTGCGACGAGCGCACCGGCAGGATCGCGGTATTCGAGCAATCGCGTGTTAACCGGGGTTTGTTCGACCATATCGGCGTAATCGACCGCGTCCATCTCGTCCATGCCGCCATCGCAATGGCGCGCCGCGAGATAGGCGGTCAGCAGCGCATATTGTTCGGGCGTGCTCCACGGCGCGCGCTCGGCGGCGATCAGATCGGAGTGCGCGCGCAGCAGCCTGCGTTGCGACCGGCCGGGCACGAAGTGCGCCACGGGGATGCGCACCGAAACGCAAGCGCGGCACGCATCGCACGCCGGCCGGTATGCGACCGTCTGGCTGCGCCGGAAGCCGAGGCGGCCGAGTGTTTCGGCGTTCTCTGCAGCTGCCGGGCCGCGCAACTCGGTAAAGACTTTCCGCTCGATGCGGCCGGGCAGATAGGGGCAAGGGGCGGGTGCCGTGAGATAGAAGGCGGGCCCGTCGCCGCGCGCGCGCCGCGCGGCAAACCGGCCCGCGAGCGCTGCCAATAAAGTGCTTTCCTCCAACATTCGCCCGACCCGATCCCCAATGCGCGGGCACAGCCGATCCCGGGCCGCCCGCGCGATGCACTACTCAAGCGCGCATGCGGCGGCTCAGTCCACCCCCAATAATTTAACCGCGAAGCCTGCTGTTTCGAGCGCGGCAATCAGCCGTTGGAGGTGATCGCGGTCGCGCGTCTCGCATTCGATATCGGTTGTTATGCCCTTGGCGGGTTCGCGGCTGAACACACGCTGGTGGTGGACCTCGATAATATTGGCCTGGCAGGCATCGAATACGCGCGTAACCGCGTGTAATTGCCCGGGTCTGTCGCGCATGGCGATGCGGATGCGCGCGAGCCGCCCCTCGCGCGCGAGTTCGCGCATCAATACGGTCGCGAGCAGGCGCGAATCGATGTTGCCGCCGCACAACACCAACCCGATGTTTCGCCCACGGAAGCGTGGCGGATCGCCGAGCACGGCCGCCAGCCCCGCCGCGCCCGCCCCCTCGACCACCGTCTTCTCAACATTGAGCAGCAGCGCCACCGCGCGCTCGATATCGCGCTCGGGCACCAGCACGACCTCGTCGAGGATCGCGGTCAGGATTTCCGCCGTGATGCCGCCCGGTTCCTTGACCGCAATGCCCTCGGCCAGCGTATCGCCGCCGCACGGTGCGTTGTGGCGGTGGAAGCGGTTCCACATGCCCGGATACAGTTCGGTCTCCACCCCGATCAGCTCGATGCCGGGTTTGATCGCACGCGCGGCGAGACCCATGCCGCTCATCAGCCCCCCGCCGCCGATGGGGGTGAGCAACACATCGATCTCGGGCGCGTCCTCGAGCATCTCGAGCGCGATCGTGCCCTGCCCCGCGATCACGTCGGGATCGTCATAGGCGTGGATGAACACGGCACCATTCGCTTCGAGGTCGCGCGCGTGGACGAAACTTTCCTCGAGCGTATCGCCCACCAGCAACACGGTTGCACCGAACTCCTCGGTCTGGCGGACCTTCACGGTTGGCGTGAAGCGCGGCATGACGATGGTGGCGGGGATGCCCAGACGCCGCGCGTGGTAGGCGACACCCTGCGCATGGTTGCCCGCGCTGGCTGCGACCACGCCGCGCGTGTGCTCTTCGGGGGCGAGTTTGGACAGGCGGTTGAGCGCGCCGCGTTCCTTGAAACTGGCGGTGAACTGCAGGTTTTCGAACTTCAGCCAAAGGTTCGCGCCGGTGATTGCCGATAGCGTGCGGCTGTGCTGGGTGGGGGTGCGCAGCACCGCTCCGTCGATCGCGGTGCGGGCGTGCACGATATCGTCGATGGTGACAGGCAGGGCGGCGGCGGGGCGGAGCTGGGTGGCCATGCCCAAACGCTTAGGCGCGTGCGCGGCATGGTTCCAGCATGCAGCGTTCGGGTGGTGTGGATCGGCGGCGCGCCCGAGCCCGCGACGCGTGGATCGCACGCGAAGCGGCCGCATCGCGGAAAACGCAGCCGATGCGCGCCCCGGGCTAGAAGCCGTCGGCAGGGAGCGGCGCGGGACCGATGATGCGTTCATATTCGCGGATGGCAAAGCGATCGGTCATCCCCGCGATATAATCGGCAATATGGCGCGCGCGGTCCGGGTCGGCGGGAGGGAGCGCTGCGGCCCATTCGGGTGGCAGCAGCGCCGGATCGGCGTGCTGGCGCGCGAACAGCGCCGCGATGCACGCGGACGCAGGTTCGGTGACGCGCACGACAGCGGGGTTATGGTAGAAATGGCGGTAGAGGAAGGCTTTGAGCCCTCGCTCGGCGGTTGCCATCGCCGGGGAGAAGCCCGCGAGCGGCTGCCCGACATGGCGCACCGCATCGGCACCGACCGGCTCTGCGGCGGAAATCCGTGCGCGTGTTTCGGCGATCAGATCGACAACCATCCGGCCGAGCGCCTCGCGGATGAGCTCGGCCTGCAGGCGCGCCGGGGGTGCGGAGGGAAAGCACGCGCGCGCGGCGGCGTGGCAATCGGCGAGGAAGGGATCGGCGAGCACCGCGTCTATGCGGATCAGCCCGGCGCGCAAGCCATCGTCCAGATCGTGGCAATCATAGGCGATATCGTCGGCGAGCGCGGCCACCTGCGCTTCGAGGCTGGGCCAGGTTGCGAGATCGAGCGGCCACAGCGCGTCCGCCTGCGCCAGTGCCCACCCGGGCGCGGCGACAGGCCCGTTGTGCTTGGCCAGACCTTCGAGAGTCTCCCACGCGAGGTTCAGCCCGTCGAAGTCCGGGTAGGGCGTCTCGAGCAGCGTCACCACGCGCAGCGTGTGGCCGTTATGGTCCCACCCGCCGTGGTCCGCGAGTGCAGCGTCCAGCGCGGCCTCCCCCGCGTGCCCGAACGGCGGATGCCCCAGATCGTGCGCGAGCGCGCATGCCTCGGTCAGATCCTCGTTCAGCCCCAGCGCGCGCGCCACCGTCCGCGCAATCTGCGCCACCTCGAGCGTATGCGTGAGGCGCACGCGGTAATGATCCCCGTGGGGCGCCGCGAACACCTGCGTCTTGCCGTTCAGCCGCCGGAACGCGACCGAATGCACGATCCGGTCCCGATCGCGCTGGAAGGGATCGCGCGTGGCCGACGGGGGCTGCGGGTGGAGGCGGCCGCGACTGGCGGAGGGGTGGGCGGCATAGGGGGCGGACACGTCCCGCCTCCTGTCAGGCATCGCGGGGCGGCGCTAGTGCGGGCTCGCGGCGGGCTTGCTTTGGGACGCATCGATCGCGTCGATCACTGCTGCGACAGTGGCCTCGATGCCAGAGGGCAGATTGCCCGCACGGAACGCGGGCAGCGCCCGATCCCGGATGATCTTCGCCGCAAGATCGTCGGGCAGGGCGCGTTCGAGGCCATAGCCGACTTCGATCCGCATCCGGCGGTCGTTGGGCGCGACCAGCAGGCCGATGCTATTGTTCGCGCCGCGCCGACCGATGCCCCATCGGCGGAAGAGGCGCAGGCTGTAGAGCGCGATATCCGACCCGCCGAGCGACGGCGTGGTCACGACCACGAACTGATGCCCGGTTCGCGCTTCCCAAGCCGCGAGGCGCCTGGCAACGCGCGCGCGCAATGGCGCGGGGAGAATGTTTGCGGCATCGACGACGCGGCCGGTGAGTTTAAGCTCATCGCCGCACGCATGCGCGGGCGCCAAATCGGGCGACCTCGCACGCGGCCCGGGATCGGGAGCGCAGCCGATGGCGAGCATGAGCGCGGCCGCGAGCACCGCACCCCGATAGATCGCCATTGCAGCGCCGCCTACATCTCCTCCGCGCCATCCTCCCCGGGCGAGGTCAGCAGCGCGTCGCTCACCACGGCAGCATTGCCCCGGATCGCGGCTTCGATCCTGGCCATCGTGGCGGGGTTTGCGATCAGATATTTCTTCGAATTCTCGCGGCCCTGCCCGATGCGGACGCTATCGTGGCTGAACCACGCGCCCGATTTCTCGACGATCCCCGCCTTGACGCCAAGATCGAGGATCTCGCCTACCTTCGAGACCCCCTGCCCGTACATGATGTCGAACTCGACCTGCTTGAACGGCGGCGCGACCTTGTTCTTGACCACCTTCACGCGCGTGGTGTTGCCCACGATTTCGTCACCGTCCTTGATCTGGCCCGTGCGGCGGATATCGAGGCGCACCGAAGCGTAGAACTTCAGCGCGTTGCCGCCGGTGGTGGTCTCGGGATTGCCGTACATCACGCCGATCTTCATGCGCAGCTGGTTGATGAAGATCACGATGCACTTCGAGCGGCTGATCGAACCCGTCAGCTTGCGCAGCGATTGGCTCATCAGCCGCGCCTGCAGGCCGACATGGCTGTCCCCCATCTCGCCCTCGATCTCGGCGCGCGGCACGAGAGCGGCCACGCTGTCCACAACCAGCACGTCGATCGCGCCCGATCGCACCAGCGTGTCCACGATCTCGAGCGCCTGCTCGCCGGTATCGGGCTGGCTGACGATGAGGTTCTCCACATCGACGCCCAGCTTCTTGGCGTAGATCGGGTCCAAAGCATGCTCGGCATCCACGAACGCCGCAGTCCCGCCAAGCTTCTGCGCTTCGGCCACCACGTGCAGCGCGAGCGTCGTTTTACCCGACGATTCCGGACCATAAATTTCGATAACGCGGCCCTTGGGCAGTCCGCCGACCCCCAAAGCAAGGTCCAGCCCGAGCGATCCGGTGGAAATCACCTCCACCTCCTGCGCCTCGCGCTGGCCGAGCCGCATCGCGCTGCCCTTGCCGAACGCGCGG
>Ga0123339_10002690_pt1 | contig 11986 bp, 8 predicted proteins | sample lystaG_FD_89956 | JGI IMG/M metagenome (GOLD analysis project Ga0123339, IMG submission 89956) | Glacier valley bacterial and archeal communities from Borup Fiord, Nunavut, Canada, to study Microbial Dark Matter (Phase II) -... | ecosystem: Environmental > Aquatic > Freshwater > Ice > Glacier ... | reverse complement strand
CCTTTAAACCCTTATCTGTTCGAGTTATTAACCGTTCAATTATCTACAGTAAATAAATATGGACATGTATTGCTTAGTATAGATAAGCGGTATTACAGTGTCCCTTACAAACTTATTGGCAAGCGTCTAAAAATAAAATACAGTAGCCATACCGTATCTATATATGATGATATAGAAGTAGTAGCAGTACATAACAGGTTCTCGGGGAAAGGACAAAAATATATTACTATACAAGACCATTTAGCCTCACAACATAAATATTTATCAGAGTGGAATCCACAAAAATTTATGAACATGGCCACAGCTATAGACGAGGTGGTGGCTAATTATATTGCAAAAATATTATCCAGGGAAATGTATCCAGAACAAAGCTACAAATCATGTTCAGGTGTTTTAAATCTAGTCAAGCGAGTAGGTAAACAGCGTTTGATTAATGCCTGCAAAAGAGCCGATAGTTACAACCTTTATAATTATGGTATCATAGACCAAATACTACGTTCCAAGGCAGATTTTATTGCCTTTGAAGACGACCTGCCCAATCCCGATACGCCAACACATGACAATATCCGTGGACAAGATTATTACGAATAAGAAACATCAAATTTTAAAAATAAAATAGCAACAAAATGAACAAAGAAACAGTCGAAAAAATGGGACAGCTACGTTTGTATGGTATGCAAACGGCTTTTAAATCATTTATAGAAATGCCACCACCAAAGGCTTTTACCAATGATGAGCTGACTGAATATTTAATTACCAGCGAATGGGATGACCGAAAACATCGCAGTGTACAACGAGGTATAAAAACAGCCAAGTTCCGCTATGTAGCAGACATTGCAAACTTAGACTACAATCCTAACAGAGGCTTGGATAAAAACCAACTGAACCGCCTGATTGCAGGAGATTTTATTAAAGCAGCACAGGATGTTTTTATAACAGGAAGCACAGGAACAGGAAAAAGTTATATTGCTTCAGCCATCGGTTATCAAGCTTGTTTACTAGGCTACAAAGTCTTTTATGCAAGTACAGCAAAGTTACTGTCTGCTTTAAAAATGGCTAAGGCAGATGGCTCACATTTAAGAGAACTTAGCAGAATAGAAAAACAAGACTTACTCATATTAGATGACTTTGGTATCCAATCCTTCGATGCTAGCGGAAGAGCTTTGCTTATGGATATTATTGAAGACAGGCATGGAAAACACGCTACCATTATTGCATCACAAGTACCAGTAAAAAACTGGTACGATGTTATCGGCGAACAAACTGTTGCAGATGCCATACTCGATAGGTTGGTTCATCAATCCATACGTATAGAACTAATGGGTGAATCACTTAGAAAATTAAAAATACAAGCAACTATTTTAAAACAATCGGACAATATTTAAAGTTTACTTTTACGAAAACAAAACAACCAGTTCTTTGTACAACTTTTTAGGCTAAAACAGACAAATCCCCGCACCTGTTTTAGAGGGGTCAATTTGAAATGGCGGAAGGGGGTCAGTTTGGGTGGTATTTACAAATTGCCACCGACACAATATTATGCGAAACAACACAAAATTCCCAATTTTCAATGTGTTCGGATTCATGCTATTAGAAACTGTAATTTTCCATTGATGCGTAATACAGTTCAATTTTATGTAAATATTGTCTTATGTATTCGGTCTATGTCTATTAAGGTCGTCGAGGGGGCTTTATTTATTTTAGTAAGAAAGTGTAACATAACAATAGTTTTGTATGATTGTAATTTAAGTTAGATATGTTTATGAAAATTAAAACTTCATTTAAATGGAAATAAAAGTCCCAGTATCTCTTGAGGAATTTAAAATTGTTTATCTGGACGACCACTTGTTGTTTTCAAAGGCAATGAGCCAGGAATGTATCTACCCGTATTTTCCAAATGCTTGTGTTAGACAATTTACTAATGGTGATAAAGCACATGACTACCTAGAAGATGCCATTAAGGCTCACGATAAAATTGATTTGTTTATTACCGACATCAATCATCCTGGGATGCAAGGCGATTGTTTATCACATGCATTACGGATTTACGAGAAGAAGTTTGCTTCACCATTCAAAATTCCAATATTGATTGTTTCAATGGCTGCAGAAAATGAGGAGTCAATATATTTTGATAATAGCGGAACAGTAATTCAAAAATATTTAACCAAAGCAGCAACCGTAAAAGAGATAGTTTATTCAATAAAAGTGCTGCTTAAATAAAAAAGCTGCAGTATCAACCGCAGCTTTTGTTTTGTCCGTCCTTCTAGATGGGCTTAGGCGGCGGACAAGGTTCTCGAACCATATCATTAATTTTTGTTCTGCCAATTGTAATTCCCTCATCTTTAAGCATTAATTCTATTTTTCTTATTGGAAGTCCTAAATTTCTCATTTCGATTATTCTTCCTTTTAATGCGGGATCATTGTATCCTTTTCTTGCAGAAGACAATTCATGGAAGGGAATACGATTTCCTGTATTCTTAAACCCCATCTCAAAATTAAAGTCTAATTCGAAACTGTTATACTTAAATTCTTTACCAACATGATTACTTTTTACAACACATAAATGCCTATAATCAGGATTATTTAAATCTTGGCGTAACTCTAGGACTGTTCTCATGCTGCTTTCAAATCCCTGGCTTCCCAAAAGATTATCTTTGTTTGGTGTACGACTATCGTTATTTTTACCACAATGATGATTAAATATTATTAAACATTTATGCTCAATAGCAATCGATCTAAATTCCCCTAAAAAACCACGGACTGCAATTGAATCGTTTAAAGCTCTATTAAATACGTCTCCAAAAGTATCTATAACAACTAAGGATGCAGGATTGTAATTCAATTCTGCTGAAATTTCTTGAGACAAATTTTGATAGTCAAACAAGAAGCGAAGAGTTTCAAGAGATTTCCCGTCATTTTGCTTTCGAAAATTTTTAAGCCTGCTATTCATAGCAAATACATCATCTTCAGTTGATACATAAATTGCTGAAGGAATATTTATTCTTAGCTCAAAGTCTAAAAAACTTTCTGTATTGGTAGCAACAGCTACCGCAAGTTGTTGTAATAAATAACTTTTACCTAAGTCAGAAGATCCACCAAGGGCTACCACTCCATACATGGGGAAAATATTTTTTAAAAGCATTGGGAATTCTCCAAGGTTTGCTTCCAAAATGGTTTCTGCATTTACTGTTTTCGATTTATAATTTAACATACACACTAATTAATCTATTTGCGTATATTTTAAGATTTTCAGTTAATCTAGCTATAATGTATTGTGGCAATGGTTTAGAAAGCTCTACGTTTGAAAGTACAGGGCATTTCAGAATGTCTCTTACCAAACTATCTAACATGTCTTCGTATACCGTAAAGCGAAAAATAGATCCGTGATAAGCGAGAAATGAAATGACTATTTCACCCTTTTTGTGTTTTTTCCCATGGGTAGGATTGCTAAGTATTGTGTTTTTTACAATCTGGAAATTTGTATTTGTATTCATATTGATTTGCAGCAACGGTTAAATTTTTTTGTGTTGCTGATGTAAAACTCAATAAGAAAATACAGGAAAAAACGAATGTCCATCCATAGAAATTTTGCTTTCGATGAAGATGGACATTATAAAAAACTAGCGATTTAATATGTAGCAGGGTATTGAAACAATTAATTTGTAGCAGGTTTTTGCTTCTTTGTTCTTTGGAAATGCCTTGTAACAGCCGCTTTGGTTATAAGATTTCTTTGTCTGTTACAAAATGCTTTGTAATGGTCAATTGCGTTTAATATAAATTTATCACCGCTAGCTTTATTGATGACTGGATCGGTGAAAAAATAATAAACAAATCCATGATAACGATCAGTAGGTCCGTCTAAAACAAATAAAGGTTCTATACATATTTTCGGATTATAAATGAATTGTAGTAAGTCACTTTTTGCTTTAATGATATTAATATAATTAGATCTGTCGAAGTAGAACACTTTTATGTCATCCTTTGATTCAGCTTCATTGTAAAAATCTACCAGATTTTTAATTTCCATAAAATCTGAACGGTTACCATAATCAACAAAGTTTTTGAGGCAATTGACCACTGTTGAATAATCAGGTACATTTTCAAAAGTTTTAGCATTGGTTACGAGTACCTGATACAACCGCAAATAATCAATACGAAATTTAATCAAATCCCATAGCCAATCAGCAATAATAAAAATTGTATTTGATTTAGCGGTAAAGCTGGCATTTTGATTATTCAAGTCTAATAACAAATGCTCAGTGGTAGGTGTATTATGGTAATTATGAAGAATATCTTTTCTGAACTTTTCAAAATCGCTACCAATGTTTGCAATATCAGATACAAGTTTATATCTGATTGACAGAATCATTGTGCTTATTTTGTTCCAATGCAGTTTTAAATTTTTTCTACTAATTTCTGTTGAGGCTTGATTAAGGTCTCTAGTTTTCGTTTCAACGAGTTTATAAAGATTTCCTAATCGGATTATAGTTTGTTTTTTGGAATTTTCATCCTTAATATTTACAATTGTATAAGAGTCATAACTTATTAAAAGTTCAATTTTTAACTCTTGTAGCTTATCGTGTAGATCATTTTTGAAGTAATCATTCAAACACCTGGTTAAAATAGTATTGGAAATACCTAATTGTAATATTCCTGTTATAAATTCAAAAAATGCATCCACTCTAAGCTTTAAAAGTTCTTCTATTTTTCCTTCGCTTTTTGCTTCAAGGATTAATTTATCATGTTCTTTTGATAAATAAAACCAAATCAAATTTCTTGAGTCAATGACCTCTTCTTTTTGGCCAAAAAAAAATGTTTCTTCTTTTTTCATTATTTTTTTTATCGGTATCTAATCTTTCTAACTGATTTAATGTCTGATGATAAACATATAATATTTATTTGGTATTCTCGTATTTTTGTTGTACCTTTAAATCAAAGATCAAGATCTTGTGAGGGAAGTTCCCTAATTAAAGTTATTCTTTTCTGAATAACTATTTCAACATATCATCTTCACAAAGGCTCCTAGTACATGACTGCGTTAATCCTTAAGAAAGATTCGACAGGACTCAGAAGTTGGCTTGGATAAGTAACGTTGGTGCAAAACACCTAATCGTGAAAAAGATTATCGCCGATAGAGCCAAAAGAGGAAGGTTAAGCTCCCGTGTTACTACCTGAAAATTCAGGTTAGTGGAAAAAGTAACGACCAGGGTAACATTGGTAAAACAATCAGACCTACGAGGACAACTCCTTCATCGAAAGAATATAATTAGAAAGCATCATTTTTTAAAATGAAGAGGTAATTATATCCATGTCAGTGCAAATCTACCATTTGCTCTTAGGGCTTCTTATGCTCTAAAATAAAGGGATTTAAAAAGTAAAACATTAATCAAGGATGATCAAACAACTCCAAACTTCAACATTATTTAGTTGATAAGGAGTAGCCAAGCTTCATCCTTACCAACAAAATTAAAAATGAAAGCAACATTGAAAATCTGGAAACCAATTAAAGGGTATGAAAATGAATACCTGATCTCAGATGAAGGGTAAATTAAAGGAATGGAACGTTATGTAAAACACAGGAGTGGAGTAAAGATGATAAAGGAGCATGTTCTTTGTAAACGTATGGACCGCTCTGCATATTGGACGGTACGTTTATCAAAAGATGGTAAAGATTTAACGTTCTTTGTACATCGACTTTTAGCAGGAGCATTTTTATCTAATGTCTTCAATTACCGAGAAGTAAATCACATTAATGGGAGTAAAGAAGATAATAGGATTGAAAATCTGGAATGGGTTTCTCATTCTCAAAATGTTACTCATGCATATAAAACAGGATTAATTGGAATCAAAAAGAACTGTGTGGAAATTATAAATACTTGTACAGGAGAAATATTTCCTACAATAAAAGAAGCTGCTGTTGTTCATTCTCTCAACTATAGTACTTGTAAAAATTATTTGAACGGTCATCGACCTAATCCTACATGTTTACGTTACAAAAGGGAACTTAAAGTAGCTTAGACAAAAGGGTTATCTACCTCTTTCAACCTTGTATTTTGACGGCTGTTTTCATTAATTGCGTAATGCTTTTTTGTGACAGCTGTTGAAGTATGAGAAGCCATTTTAGAAGCATCCTTAAGGTCTAGTATTGCAGATGTTTCATCAAGATTTAAATGTTTCAACGAATAAAAGTCCTCAGATATTCCAAGTTTTACTTTTACCAATCTCTTCCATCTTTTAGTAATTTGATAGGATTGAATAGGAGATAGGCCAGGCTTTAAATTCTTTGAGAAAATGTAATCCTCTTGGTTTGCATTAGTTATAGCTATTTCCCAAAATTTTAGCGCTATGTTTTTTATTGGCTTTTCAACTTCCTTGTAGGTTGACCCTTTCTTTATAATTATTTTAAAACACTGCTTATTAAGGTCTATATCTTTTCTTTTTACCAGCATCATTTCAGTTAGTCTTGCGCCTGAGTGAAAAAATATATTCATAAAGACCCAAAAACTATAATGATTCTTCTGAAGATGGCTATCTATAATTTTTCTTGCTTCAATACTCGGTAAAACCCGCAAGCGTTCGATTGTTTTTCGTTTCTTAATATCTTTTAGTGGATTAGCATCAACCAGTTCTAGTTCAATTAATTCGTTATAGAGAATCATTAAATAGCTCCTTACCTTATTGTAACGATGTGGGCTTTCTCCATGTTTTTCATCAATGAGAAGTAAGATTTGCTTTAAATGTTTTCGAGAAACAAATGAAACAGATATATCACTATAATTTAGAGCTAATGCAGCTTCTGAAACAAAACCTAAAATACTTTTTAAATCTCTCTTACTAGAATCTGATCCCTTTATATTTTTTTCTACAATCCTTAACGCTTTTATAAATGGGGTAGCCTCATGAACTGATGCTATTTCAATAGCAGGAGTTTTATTTTTTATCAGAAGCGGGTTATAGCCGTCTATTTCTAACTTATCTTTTTCTTTTGTAATAACAAGCACTGTTTCATTTTGACGCTCTTCTAACGTCTTAAAATGATTCATACCTTTTCTTACAACAAGGTTACTATTTGTAAATATTTTAGTATCGTTATTGTCACTTTCGTAGAAACGATAGTAGATGTACCAGTCTTTTTTTAATGAAGCTTTTTTTGTTTTCCAGTTCTTTGGGAAAACCTCAATACCTGAGTAGGTGAAACCTGAAGATAATTTGATCATAGAATTAGCGTTGTTTGTTAACCTTTTTGTTAACTGTTACACTATTTCATTAAAATGTCAGGACAAAGAAAAAGCCTAACCCCTTGTTTATAAAGGTTTAGGCTTTGTATCGGGAAGCAGACTTGAACTGCCGACCTTCGGGTTATGAATCCGATGCTCTAACCAGCTGAGCTACCCCGACATCATTTTATCAATCAAAACCCAAAATCTAATACTTGAATACAAACAGGAATTCAGGTGGTTTTGGGCGGCAAAAATAAAGACTTTTGTTTAGATAAATGCATCTTTTTAAATTTCTATAAATAATAAGTCGCTTCTTTTAAAGGAAGCGACTTATAAAATTTCACTATTAAAATTTAAAAAAATTAATATCCTGCATTTTGAACTAGGCTACTGTTCACTCGTATTTCTCTATCAGGTATTGGATAAATTAATTTTGTTGAAGTAAAAGGCAAAACCCCAACATTATTTTGAAGTCTCTTCGCATCATGCAAAGCAAATCCTTCAAATGCCAATTCCAACTTTCTTTCTTTCAAAATATTTGCTAATGAAACCACTAATAAACTTGGCAACCCTACTCTGTTTCTGATAATGTTTATATCATCCAACGGTGTGGCTCCAACTGCAGATCCCAACCTAAAATTAGTTTCTGCTCTTGTTAAATACATTTCTGCCAAGCGACTTATGTGGACATTTCCATAAGCATTGTCAAACTTAGCTGAAACAAGCGCATTAACATCAATCAGCGTCAATCTTTGATCTCCTGGTTCGTACAATGCAACATGGTTATTTGTAATACCAATATCTCCTCTGCCATACACGGAAAAGAATGTATTAAAATCATTCACACCCTGAGTTGCATTTACCTGAATCATAAAAATATCTTCCTGTGTGTTAGCTATAGCAAGAGGGCCATTGGGATTGGAAGGAAATTCATCTGCATAATTAGCATTTAATAATTGCTTATTAGAAATTATTACTCTGTTTGCTGCTTGCAACGCACTTGCATAATCTCCTTTTTGTAAGTAAACTCGGGCAAGCATTGCTGTTGCTGCATTTTTTGTAGCAAAAAAACCATTTACATCTGGCAATTTAGCCTCTGCATTAGTTAAATCTTTTATTACCTGATCGTACACCTGCATCACACTACTTCTCGCTACATTGCTAGCCGGAGTTATTGATTTTGTAGGTGTAAGTATCAATGGTACTCCAGGGTTGTTTGCAGGCGTTCCATCATTCCAGGCTTTGCCAAAAAGTCTTACCAAATCAAAATACACTGTGCCCCTAATAAATTTCGCTTCACCTTCCACCCTGTTTACCTGATTAGCATTTACAAAAGCTAAAGCACTTAAAACATTGTTTACATCATTTATAGTACGGTAACCTGTTAGCCAGGTGCCGGCTACAAACCCATTATCAACAGGTATTGTTTTATTAAATATTTGAGTAAGACCCTGAAATGTACCCCCCCAACTAAGGTCATTACTGTTTCCTAATAATTCAGTGTTTACATAAACTCTGCCACCATAAAGATCAGCTGCTCCCATATCAGCATAAGCACCTACGAGCGCCACCTGCACATCGCTGTTTGTTTTTAATGCAACACTTTCATCAATACTTTGTGTTGGTTCTACATCTAAAGGTTTTTTGCAACCAAATATTAGAATTGCACCTGTTAGCAATATAGCAAATATGTTATTTTTCATAATAATCTTATTATTCATTAATTATAATCCAATATTAATTCCAAATACAACAGTTTTTAACTGAGGAGCAGAGTAAAAATCCTGTCCCTGGTTAATTTCACTCGCCTGAAAATCAGCATTTACCTCCGGGTCCCAACCTTTATACTTTGTAATGGTAAATAAATTTTGACCTCTCACATAAATACGTGCTTTATCAAGGCGTAGTCTTGAAAGAATTGACTTTGGTAGATTGTAACCTAGTGTAACTGCTTTTACTCTTAGGTAGGAACCGTCAGAAATATAACGGCTTGAGTTATCTGTTCCATTTGCGGCATTTAATCTTGCTTCAGGTACCTGAGTAATGTCGCCGGGTTTCTTCCATGAATTTAGCTGGTCACGAGTCTGGTTATCAAAACCATTACTGCCACTTGCTGACATGTATTGACCACCACCATTAAATATGTCATTTCCATAAACCCCTTGTAACAATACATCTAAATCCAAGCCTTTGTAACTAAAATTATTTTTAAATCCGTAAATAAATTTAGGGTTAGGGTTTCCGATTACAACATCCTGAGCCTGGTTGTAATCATTGGTTGTAGACCTGTCAAGTTTACCATCTGCACCTACAGTATTTTTATAGAAAAGAGCATCACCATTTTTAGGATCAGCTCCTGCAAATTCTCTTGCATAAAACACTCCTAAGGCTTCTCCCTCCTTAGCTCTGTTTAAAGTTCCAATCTGCTGACCTTTTAAATCAACAATTTTATTTCTGTTGGCTGCAAAATTTATGTTTGTAGACCATTTAAAATTTCTTGTTGCAACATTTTCAGTATTTAAAGTAAATTCAATCCCTTTATTATTGAGCTTTCCTGCGTTTCTGGTTTGTGTTGAAAAACCACTGGTGCCCGGTATAATTACACTTAATAAAAGGTCTCTTGTTTTTCTTTCGTAATAATCAACTTCCAGCGAAATTCTGTTCTTTAAAAAATTAGCTTCAAAACCAAGGTCTAAACTTGCAGTAGTTTCCCACTTTAAATCTGGATTTGCCAATTGAGTGGGGTGTTGGCCAGGTAACCCACCATAAGCTGCATTTCCGGAATACAAACCTCTCGAAGCAAAATTATTTATGCCAAGAGAATTACCGGTTTCGCCATATCCTGCTTTTAATTTTAGAAAGCTTAACCACCTAACATTCTGTAAAAATTTTTCTTCCGTCACAATCCATCCCACAGAAGCTGCGGGGAAAAAACCATATTGATTGTTAGTACCAAATTTAGAGGATCCATCATACCGACCGCTTACTGCTAATAAATAGCGGTCATTTAATTTATAGTTAACTCTTCCAAAGTAAGAAAGTACTCTAAACCCAGTACCCCCACTAAATACAATGGTAGGAGAGGCCGCGCTGCTTATTTTCTTATAAGCATCACTTGGAAATTGCTCGGCATTTAGACTGAGGGACGAAATGTCATATTTTTGATAGCTTGTTCCAAGTACTGCATCTAAGATATTTTTATCGTTGAATGATTTGTTGTATTGTAAGAAATTATTTACGGTTAAGTTTAGGATTTCGTCCGAAGAAGCAAATGCCGCTCCATTTGGGGCCAAAGTATTCCTAACGGTTAAGCGACCATTGTAATTTTCTTCATTTTGATTTGTTTGATCTATGCCAAACTCAGATCTAAAATTCAACCCTTTTGTAAGTTTTATATTGGAAAATATATTACCTAATGTACGGTTTACAGTAGTTTTGTAAGATGAATTTTGCGCACTCAATAATGGGTTATAATAAACCGGAAAGTTTGTATTTGGTCTACCGGTTACGGTATCTAAAGCACCACTTATTTGTCCTGTTCTAGGATCAATCAATGGCGTTATGGGTGAAAGGGCAACTATTTGCAAAGGTGTAGAAAACGCATTATCATTCGAAACCCTGTTGTTATTTGATCTAACAAAACTCATATTCATACCAAAAGATAACCAGTCCCTCACTTTGTGCTCAAGGTTTAATCTGCCGCTGTAACGCTTGAGGCTATTTCTTGTAATAATTCCTTTTTGATCTATATATTGACCGCCCATGTAAAAAGTGGTTTTTTCATTACCACCAGAAAAATTAATATCATATTGACTGATGGGTGCTGTTTGAAAAGCCTGTTCCTGCCAGTCAGTATTTACTTTTGCAGTTTTATAGTCATCATTACCTCCGGAATATCTTTTTAATCTTCTTTCTACAAAACCAACATAGGCATTTATTGCTTCTTGCTCTGTTGCAAAATTGCTTATCCCATTTTTAAAATCATACTTACCCCCGGGAATTGCTGCACCTCTAAAAAAGTCAACATACTCTTTAGCATTTAAAAAATCTCTTTTACCAGTAGGTTTTTGATTACCCGTAAAATAACCGAATTCAATTTTTGATTTACCGGCTTTACCTTTTTTGGTAGTTATCAAAACAACACCGTTAGAGCCATTAGCACCATAAATGGCAGTTGCAGAAGCGTCTTTTAATATTTCAATTGATTCAATGTCATTAGGATTAATATCTGCAAGCGGGTTTGTAGTAGCACCATTACTAGACAAGCTGCTGTTTTGTAATGTTATCCCATCAACCACATAAAGTGGATCGGCACCTGCAGTGATTGAAGCAGCGCCGCGAACCCTTACCTTAATACCCTGCCCAAGTTTACCATTTTGTTGTTCTACAAAAACCCCTGCTGCTCGACCCTGAATAGCACTTTCGAAAGATATTGCAGGTGTTCCTGAAATATCTTTGGAGCTTACTTTTGATATAGAGCCGGTTAAATCTCGTTTTGCTTTTGTACCAAAACCTACCACAATTACTTCAGACATAGAATTATCTGACTGAGAAAGAGAAATATTAGCAGCATTATCAATGGCTGTTTCCTGCACTTTAAAACCCACATAGGAAATCACTAATGCTTTTGTCTTGACAGGTACATTTAAAGTAAACGTGCCATCCTGTTTTGTAGTTGTAGAATTTGCAGCACCTTTGGCTTTTACTGTAACCCCAACCAAGGGAGAGCCGTCCCTAGAATCTGTAACTTTTCCGTTTACTTCTTT
>Ga0123339_10002688_pt1 | contig 11989 bp, 9 predicted proteins | sample lystaG_FD_89956 | JGI IMG/M metagenome (GOLD analysis project Ga0123339, IMG submission 89956) | Glacier valley bacterial and archeal communities from Borup Fiord, Nunavut, Canada, to study Microbial Dark Matter (Phase II) -... | ecosystem: Environmental > Aquatic > Freshwater > Ice > Glacier ... | reverse complement strand
GTATGCGATGGTCGGTATCAGAACGAGGAACAGTATCGACAGCAGGAAGACGGGCTTGTCGGCGAATACGCGGCCCGAGAAAAAAGTTGTCAGCAACAACGCTAAAGTCATGATCGGAGGGACCGTCAAGGTTCGGATTATTTTCGCAAATCTGTCCATTGTCCATCTCCCGAAAATCAGCAACGCGCACGTTCAACTATCGGCATGGCCGACAACCTTACGTTTGCTTTCAGTGTATCAGAATGGACTCCGACATTATTTCAGGAAAAATAATCGAATAAAAAAAGGTGGAAAGCGATTAAGCTCTCCACCTTTGCTTTTGTTGGTTGCGGGGGCAGGATTTAAACCTATGACCTTCGGGTTATGAGCGGCTGAAAGTGGTTTCCAGCTAATTCTATGTAAGTCGATATTATGCTTGATGAACTGCGGAAACAATAGGTTCCAAGTATCTGCGAATACTGCCAATTATTTGTCATTATCGCTCATTCCAATGACAAAATAGTGACAAATATGGATTTCTGGGAATAAAAACTACTAGAGTTGATATTGCATGGTCAAGTTATCGCAATTAGCTCTCCCCTAATAAGTCCAGAACAAAATGGTACATTTTTCTCTCTGCTCGTCCTGCTGCCCAATATGCGGATCCTCCCAATAAAATCAGTAGAAATCCAAAAACTATATACTTTTTTGAAAGGCAGGATAATATGAAAAGGACTATTGCACCTAATAAATAAGTGGAATAGAAAGTAGCTCTTCCAGCTTTAAACGCAAGATTTTCATGTCGCTTTTTTATACCTGTCATCTCACCATTCATATTTTCTAGTTCAGTATCTTTTTGTTTAAGCTCACGGTTTGCATCATCAACAAATTTTTGGCGGTATTCGTTAATTATTTCCGATGTGGTTTGTCCAGTAAATTCTTGGGAGTCGTTGTGGGTTTTTCTGGATAGCTCTTTACGAACTAAGGGGTCGGCAACTAACGCAGCGTATTCTTTATCGTCAATCTCTTTTTCGTCTTTTCTTTTAGATAAATCAGCAATTAGTTTTGATACCAAATTAGGCGATGGTTGTATGGCGGCAAGCGCTTCGGCAACTACACGTTTGACACCGACGGTCCGCCCATGATCTGGGTCTTCAATCCAGGCGAACGTAGCAAGGACAGACTCATTGATACAAGAAGATATTTCACGTTCTCCAGCGTTGCAGTCAATAGATTCATATTGCCAGACTGCTCTAATTAGCCCTTTGTTCCGAGTGACAAAAATAAAATGAGTTTTGTTTAGGTTGTAACAGATTTTTCCTTTTCTAAGCTTAACAATCGATGATATTGATTTTACATCGCGAACGATACTTCTGCTTGCTTCAAAGTAACTAAAGCGTTGATTGTGCCGTTTGTATTCCGTAACGATGTTATTCTCTAAGGCTATTTCATCAATGTTGAATTCTTGGAGCTGGATAGCTGCGGGCGCAGGATGGACCGTAATTCCGAGCGAGTTAAGATTTTCAACTAAATTGGTAATTTGATTTTCCACATCGATTAACGACCAACCGTTGTCAATAACGTATGTTGTTGTCTTGGTTGCTCTTTCAGGTTTGTAGAGAGAGTTACCAATCCAGCACTTAGTGCCTTCCAGCAAATCAACCACTTCGGTGATAGTATCCGCAAATACTCGAATATTTGCACCGCGTTTTTGCAATAAATCAATAAACTCTTTTGCTGCATCAATAAAAGGTTCTTCTGCTACGCCGACTAGATGCAAAACTATTGGTGAATCAAGGTATATATTTAAATTATTAAGATGGCCAATAGTGTCACCCATATTCCAGTTCATAATGGTACTGGCTAAAATATGGCCAAGCGCGAACTCAAAAATATATTCCAGATTGTCCTTATCCCCAGTCTCAAATAGCTCATTGATGAAAGCGTTCGCAAGGTAAGTGCTAGTGTCTGCGTCAGTGCTTGGAATAATCGATTCGCAATCTTTAGATAAAAATACTTCAGTATCATGCGATTTAAGATAACTTAAAAAAATTGCTTCAGCTTGTGGAACACTTAAAATCGTATTTTGTTTAGCACAAAAATCTTGGAATACATTTACAGTATTATCCCACCGAGTTGAGTGCTCTATAATTTTTTGGTCGAAATTGAAAGCGGGGAGAGCAGTTGGGCTAATTCGATATCCTCCGTGCTGGCTATCGAATATCAATATATTTTTGGACTGTGCATCTTGAAGAACACGCACCATTACATGATAAGGTATGCGCAGACCATATGTGTTTTCGAATTCGTCACACAGCATATGGATTTCGTCGGGTCCTATGGTATCAAATTTGAGTTTGCGCACCAGACTTCCGATAAATGGAATAAAGAGTTCTAACGTTCCATCCTTGGTATCTTGAAAGATACTTTCCAAAACGGATAAACTTACGAGTGGTCTAAGCATTTTCTCCCCCAGAGAGCGCAAATATATACGGTATCGATACAGAAATTATAGATATTTTGCCGCTGCAACATCAGACTATTCCTTGTATTATATTACCAAGTGGCCCAAATGAGTGGCGGGCCTGTTCATTCCTCATGACTTTTTTGAACCGAACGTATTCGCTCCGCATATTTGTTCAATTACATTAATAAGCTCGATGAAAGAGTTAGCTCCACCTTTTTGAATCTCAACCTTCATGCCGTGAGCGGTTAAATAGCGTTTGTGGTATTTCTCTCGTTGATCGTTATCAAAAGCCTTTCCGACATATTTAGCTGCATAGCTGGAAGCCGCCTGTGAATTGCTGAATTTTTTGACATGTACACGAGTATATTCGGCATCACCGCTGGGAATGAACGGCTGAAAGTGGTTTCGGCTAATTCGATGTAAGTCGATTTTATGCTTGACGAACTGGGGTAATAGCAGGTTTCTAGGACCTATATATATTGCTAATTATTCGTCATTATCACTAATTCCAATTACAAATAATGACAAGATAATGACAATTAATGACAATAATATTATTTAGAGTACATTTAATTTTACCTATTGGTTTTGCGCTTGTTTATTTCGATGATGATACAGCTTTGGAGTAATTAAAAAATAGGAAAATGATAAACAAAGGGAGCAATTGAGACAATGAAACTGATAATAAAAAAAATATCAGCAATTCTAGCGATAACAATAAAAATAATTTTTGCAGATAAAGAGTTTTTAAATAATGAAATATTTACATTGGAAGGTATTAAAGTAAAACAAGTATTTGCAAATGGAGCGATGATTGTCACGGGGATCATGTTGATTGTGCCTGCAATGGTTCCGGACTTACGACCGGGTTTCGGTTACTATACGCTAGCGGTAGGAATAGGTGCTACTATTAGCGTTACTCTACTGAACATGTATCGTAACGATGTTGATAAAGATTCCAATGAAAAGGCACAAGATAGATTATTAGAGGTAGTCAAGAATATCTCGGATAAGCTGCAACCCCAGAGCGCGGACGATTTTGTGAGTGAATCTTTTCAAAAAGTTGAGGGGGGCATAGCTAATCATTCAGTTGAGGGTCTGCCAGAGGAAGAAAAAATTTAACACCAAACTAATGCCAACAAAGATTGATTAGGCTAGGCATCTGCTCTGGCATTTGGGCTACCAAGTCGCCCAAATGAGTGGCGGCCCTGTCCATTCTTCATGGCTTTTTGAATCGAAGGTATTGGCCCCTTGTATTTGTTCGATTACGTCAATAAGTTCAATGAAAGAGTTGGCCCCACCTTTTTGAATCTCAACCTTCATGCCGTGAGCGTTTAAATAGCGTTTGCGGTATTTCTCTCGTTGATCGTTATCAAAAGCTTTTCCTACATATTTGGCCGCATAGGTGGAAGCTGCCTGTGAGTTGTTGAACTATTTGACATGTATGCGAGTGTATTCAGCATCACCGCTGGGAATGAGTTCATGGCGTATAAGGTAGTCGGTCCACTCTCCTCTTAAAAGCTGCAGTTCCTTCTTGCGGTATTTTGAGCAACCAGTATATGCCAATGCCAGCCATGTCCGCCCGGGTGAAGTTCGGGGACGGCTAGCCACTTGCCATTTAAGTGAAGCACGCTGCCGTGGTCGTGTATGAAGTCTTGCACTAAACGTAAAGCCCGGTTGTAGTCGTGTACGCCTTCGCTGGGGAAGGCGAGCGTTACCATGACGGACAGGCCGTAGTAGCGGCATTTCCTGCGGACGTTTGACCGTGCGCGTCTCTTTGTCTTTTTGTCTCCCCGTGGCAAGCACCGCAGCTTTTTCGTAGCCCAGTGCTTTTTCTTCGGCTTGTTGAATAAGGAACTCACGCAAGTCGCCATTGGGTTGGGTTTTCCTTGTCCGCGAGCGACTCCATATAGCTCACCGTCGCCGTCGGGATATTGGACATAGCCGATGGTGATAGGTGGGTTTTTTATCTCACCGGTTATGTGGTCTACCCATTCATACTCTCTCCCGATAAATGTTGTACTTACAAGATTAGATGCTACGGTGTTCGGCGCTGCATAAAAAGCTAATGACAAATCAATGATCGAACAAAAAAGGTGGGAAGCGATTAAGCTTCCCACCTTTGCTTTTGTTGGTCGCGGGGACAGGATTTGAACCTATGACCTTCGGGTTATGAGCCCGACGAGCTACCAGACTGCTCCACCCCGCACTGTGTGAGCGAGTTGTTAGTATAGCAAGGACAGGCGCCCCGCGCAAGGTCGATTTGGTATACTCGCACTTATGAAACGTTTCCTTATACTCTGCGTGCTCATCTTCAGCCTGGCGATGCCGGCGTTTGCTTCGCCGTCCACGACGCCCGAGGTCATCGGCGGCAACACCGCGAACACGTCGCGCGCCGACAGCGATGCTGCGCAAAAGGCGCTTAAAAACGCATCCCCGGCAGACAAGGCCGCCCTCGAGACGCTCATCAAGCAGCTCGACGCCATCGACCAGGAAACTGAGATCGCCTCGGAGAACTATAATGAGTCCCGCGTACGGCTCAGCCGGATTCGAAGCGATATGAAAAAGGCCGAGGAGCAATACGCAATAGTATCCGAGGCGTACAAACTCCAGTCCGCGCGCCTCAACGACCGCGCGGTCAGCCTGTATCGTCAGGGCGACGATTCGGTGTGGCAGATCGTCTTCGAGGCTAAATCCTTTCGCGACCTCATCACAAGCATCCAATATCTCAGCGAACTGAGCACGAACGACGCCAAACTCCTCGCCCAGATCAGCAACCAGAAAGCCACGATCGAAGACACCATCGCGCAACTGAAAGACGATGAAAAAGAGGCGCAAAGCCTCCAGTTCGAACTCAAAGCGCGCAAAATCGAAGTGGTCCAAAGGAACGAGGACCGCGAGGATATTCTCAAGAGCAAGAACCCGCGCCTTCTCGCCTTGCTTGAGGCGACGCAGGCCAACGAGGCGGCCACCGAGCAGCAGATCGCCGCGAAGATAGAATACGGCCAATATAAAGACATCACCGTGACCCCGGGTTCACCGGTGGAGACGGCGCTTGCCTATCGCGGCATCAAATATGTATGGGGTGGTTCGACCAAGAGCGGATTCGACTGCTCGGGGCTGCTCGTGTACGTGTTTCGCCAACACGGGGTGACTCTGCCGCATTATTCGGGGGCCCAGTCGCGGATGGGCACGGCGGTCTCCGGTGCGCTCGAACCCGGCGATGCTGTGTTCTTCGGATCGCCGGTGCACCACGTCGGTATCTACATCGGTGGGGGCTATTTCATCCATGCGCCGCATACAGGCGACGTGGTCAAGATCTCGAAACTGAGTATCATGTCGGATTATGTCGGCGCACGCAGGTATAATTGGAAAACACGTACGGGCTCGATAAATTAGGGCCGGATAGGGTCGAGTCGGGCCGAACCGATGGAACATCACAAGGAGAGCGCATGAAGAACTGGAAGCTACCGGCGGCGGTTGGCCTGCTTGGCTTGGGCGGATCGATTTTTTTCGCGGTGAACTATCCGGCGGTCGAAGGTATCGGCGCCAAGGTGCGTCTCCCTGTATTCCACGGTGCCATGACGTGGGCCAACTTGATGGTTTTTGCGGCCCTCATCGTGTATGCGATTCTGTTCCTTGTGAAGAAGGATGAGAAATACTACCGCATGGGCGAGGGGATTCGCTGGACGGCCATCGCCATGTGGTTTTCCGGAACCGTCCTCGGATTTTTGGCGGCCATGAACACGTGGGACTTCACCGGCTCGAAGACTCCCGAGATACAGCTTTTGATGTCGGACCCGCGTCTTATCGCCCAGGTATGTATCGCGCTCGGCGGTTTGGTCATGATCGTCTTGCCGCTCATCGTCGAGAAACAACGCAGCATGTCGATCGCCGACATCGTTTTTCCGACGGTCCTCTTCGTCGCCCTCGCATGGGCCATGAACGCAGGCAAAGCGCTGCACCCCGACTCACCGGTGCTCAATTCGGATGAGTTGATCATCAAGCTATTGTTCTTTTGCATGGTGATCAGCGACATGGTTATGGCGGCCGGATTCGCTGCAGCGATTGCGAGCTTTCGCACGAAGCGGCTTTCCGAGGCGGACGCGAAGTCCCTCCTGTCTTGATAAAGGGCGGGTAACGGATGCCTCCGTATGAAACAGAACACCCCCTTATCGCTCATCGACACACCTTTGAGGTCGAATAATCCTCCTTTGGACGATGCACGACTTTCTGTAACAATCTCTTAATTGTCTGATACTTTTTGCTGTGTTAATCTTGTGGAGAGTTCGGTTGGGAAGCTGGGCTTGAAAGAACTTTCGACATTCGTCGAGAAGAAACGGGATCATAGGAGGAAGCATGAAGGCACGCAAATCGCGTTTCTTTCTTGCGGTGGTAGCTCTAGTGGCGATTTCGCTACTCGTAGTGGGCTGCGGCGGCAAGAAAGCAACAACAAGTGGTTCTAGTAAGTCGACGACTTTGACTATCGGCATCGGTGCGCCGCTCACTCAAGGATCGGTTGCAATCGGGCAAGGTATCGTTCGCGGTGTCAAGCTCGCAGTTTCGAAAATGAATGCAAGCACGGATGCGAAATCTCTCGGCATCACATTCAAAGCCGCCGAAGGCGATGACCAAGGCGACCCGAAAACCGGTGTCACCGCGGCCAACACATTCGCTTCGGATCGTAGTGTCATCGGCGTCGTGGGACACTACAACTCAGGCGTTACCATTCCGGCTTCAAAAGTCTACAACGACAACCGCATCGTGATGGTCTCACCGGGCGCAACCAGCCCGACGGTCACCGCGCAAGGCTATGACGTTGTATTCCGTACCTGCGCAACCGACGCCCTCCAGGGTCCTGCCGGTGCCGATCGTCTCTACGCACTCGGTAAGCGCAAGGTCGTCGTAGTCGACGACTCGACCACCTACGGCGAGGGCCTTTCATCGGCATTCGCGGCTGAGTGGACGAAGCTCGGCGGTACCATCCTCTTGCAAGCCAAGACCCAAGACAAGGATACCGACTTCAACGCTTTGGTCACCAAGGCGAAGGCGCTCAATCCCGACTTGGTCTACTATGCCGGTCTTTACAATGCAGGTGCGCTCTTCACCAAGCAGATGAAAGACGCCGGCCTCAACGTTCCCGTTCTCGGCGGCGACGGACTTTACGACCCCGAGTACATCAATCTCGGCGGCAAGGGCACCGAGGGCGACTACACCACATGCGTCGGCCTTCCTGCATCCCTGCTTCCTTCTGCGGATACGTTCGAGAAGGACTATACGGCGATGTTCCCCGGTCAGACGATCGGCGCATTCGATGCCTATGCATACGATGCTGCGACCGCGATCATGACCGCTGCAATCAACGTCGCTAAGACGGATGGAGCTTCGACGCTCACATCGCCTGCCGGACGCGAGAAGCTCATCAAGGGCGTTGCGGCCGTACAGTTCGAGGGTGTAACCGGTCCTATCGCATTCGATGCGAAGGGCGACACCAAGAACAAAGTCGTCACACTCTATAAAGTCGTCGATGGCAAGTGGGCTCCTCAGGCGGAGAAGTAACACATGTCCCGAGGATCTCTCGATCTAAACCGTTAATGGATACGCATGGTGGATGCCTCATCGCAGGCATCCACCATTAGCGGTTTGTTCGGTTCTTCTTACCCAGTTAGGAAAAAGTAAAATATGAACATCCTTATTCAACAGCTTGTGAACGGAGTGACGCTTGGCGGAATGTACGCCTTGATCGCCCTCGGTTACACGCTCGTCTACGGTATTCTGCTCATGATCAACTTCGCGCACTCGGAGATGTTCATGGCGGGAGCATATTTCGGACTTTTCACGCTATTGTTTTTTACAAACGGAACAATTATCGGGAAAGTCACCTCAGCCGCGCCGTGGATGTCGTGGTTGAAACCGGCGAGCGTATTTTTCACCGGGTCCACGCTCGGACTCATATTCTTATTCATCATCGTGTTCGCGGTCACGTTTATACTGACGGGATTGCTCGGTATGCTTACCGAACGTCTCGCATATCGACCGCTCAGAAATGCCCCGCGCCTTGCTCCTTTGATTTCAGCAATCGGCGTATCGATCTTTTTGCAAAACGCGGTTCTGCTTTGGATCGACTCGAAGCCGATCGCGTTTCCATCTCTCTTCCCGATCAAGAACTTCGGTTACGGGATCAACTCGCTTAAAATATTCATAGTCGTAACTTCGATTGTGCTCCTTGCAATTCTCGATACATTCGTCTCAAAGACTCGTATCGGTAAAGCGATGCGGGCGACTTCTCAAGACCGCGAAGCAGCCGGTCTCATGGGAATCGACAGCGACTTCATCATCTCGCTGACCTTCTTCATCGGGCCTGCGCTCGGCGGGATCGCCGGCGTCTTCAGCGGCATGTATTACGGTCAGATCATATTCAGCATGGGATTCTTCCCGGGCATCAAGGCGTTTACCGCCGCGGTTCTCGGAGGTATCGGAAACTTGCGAGGCGCCATGCTCGGAGGTTTCGTTCTCGGAATCGTCGAATCACTCGGAGCGGGCTTCATCTCGACCGGATATAAGGACGTCATCGCTTTCGTCATCCTCATTATCGTTCTCGTCTTCAGGCCCGGTGGCCTGCTCGGCGAATCTGTAGTGGAGAAGGTGTAGCATATGTTTTCTAAAAACCAGAATCCAAATACAGAAAAAGCAGGCGGTTCGGTTATGGATGATTTCGCAAAACCGCAAAAACCCATGTTCCAAAAAAGCGAGAAGAAGTCGCGGGTGAAAAGTCTCTTGACGCTGGTGCTCATCGCGCTGGTGTTCATCGCTCCGTTCGTCTTCCAGGGATTCGGCCAGATTTTCATGGTTCGTGTTCTGGCAGTCGTCGGTCTTTACATCATTTTGGCTCTCGGACTCAACATCGTCGTCGGATACGCCGGACTGCTCGACTTCGGGCATATAGCGTTTTATGCGGTCGGCGCCTATGTGGCCATGATCGTCGGCACACCGGTCGCTAAACTTTTAGGAAGCACCTTCGGAGGGCTCTCGTATTTCATAGCGCTCCCCGTTGGAGGACTGGTCGCCGCATTCGTCGGCCTCCTGTTGGGCTTGCCCGTCCTGCGGCTTCGCGGTGACTACTTGGCCATCGTGACCTTGGCGTTCGGCGAAATCGTCCGCATCTGCCTGACGAACAATATCTTCGGCATCACCAACGGTGCCTCCGGACTTCCCGCGGCTGGACACGCGCTTCCCGATCCCTTCGGGTTGGCATGGCTCAAACTGCATACGTACTTCACCATCGGTGACAATTTCGTGTTCACGTTCACCTCGAACGTGTACTGGTACATCATCATCGTCGTGTTGATCCTCGTGGCGATTGTGGTCGTTCGTCGCCAAGACGACTCTCGTCTCGGTCGCAGTTGGGCTGCGCTTAGGGAAGACGATGTCGCGGCAAGCGCGATGGGCGTCGATTTGACCAAGGCCAAGCTTTACGCGTTCGCGCTCGGTGCGTTCTGGGGCGGAATCGCCGGCGTGACATTCAGTTACTTCCAGGCGTTCGTCAGTCCTGAATCGTTTACCTTCCTGGAGTCCTCCCTGGTACTCGCGATCGTCATCATCGGCGGAATGGGCTCGATCCCGGGGGTTTTGGTCGGTGCGCTGGTCATTCAAGGAATTCCGGAGTTTATCCGAGGAATCGCCTCTTCGGGGCTTTTGGACAGCGTCGGCATCCATCTGACAGCGGAGAAGATTTCCGAGGTCTCAAGCTATCGTATGCTGATACTCGGTGCTCTCATGGTCGTCATGATGGCGGTGCGTCCCGAAGGAATACTTCCTTCGAAGCGCCTTGCGCGCGAGCTGCACCCCGTCAAAGCAGAGCCGGTAGTCGAAGGCCCGTCCGAAGAGCTTGACGACGATATGCTCGAGAAGCAGTAGATGGGAGCTGACACAATGACACAACACTTGGTAGAAGCAAACGACGCAACCATCCAATTCGGCGGACTTCGAGCTGTCGACAACGTCAACATGGTTATCGACAAAGGCGAGATAGTGGCGCTCATCGGACCGAACGGTGCCGGTAAGACGACGTTCTTCAACCTCCTTACGGGGATCTATTCTCCGACGGAGGGAGAGATCTTGTTCGACGGCGAGAGCGTATCCGGCGTCAAGCCGCATATCATCGCAAAGCGCGGAATTTCGCGCACGTTCCAAAACATCCGTCTGTTCTCGTCGATGACGGCCCTTGAAAACGTTATGATCGGACGCCATGTCCGCACGAAATCCGGTGCGTTCGGTGCCACGTTCCATACGCCGGCTTTCAAAAAAGAGGAGATCGAGATCCAGGCTTCCGCTGAATACTGGCTTGAGTTCTGTAATCTTTCGCAATTCGCCAACGAGGTCGCTTCGAGTCTCCCTTACGGTGTGCAGCGACGTCTCGAGATCGCACGCGCCCTCGCCACGGACCCCAAGCTCATCTGTCTCGATGAACCGGCGGCGGGCATGAACCCCCAGGAGTCGGCGAAGCTCAATTCGCTCATCTTCAAGGTGCGCGATGCGGGCGTCACCGTGTTACTTATCGAGCATGATATGAAGGTCGTTATGAACCTGGCCGATCGCATCTACGTACTCGACTTCGGCAAGCTCATCGCGCAGGGGAACCCTGCCGATATCCAAGCGAACCCGGCGGTCATCGAGGCGTATCTCGGAAAAGGCGCGGAAGCGATGATGAAGAAGAATATGGACGCAAAGGCTGCAAAAGGAGGTCATGAGAATGCTTAAAGTATCCGACCTCAACACAAGCTACGGGAAAATCCACGCAGTGCGGGGTATTTCCTTCGAAGTCCATGAAGGGGAGATCGTCACGCTCATCGGCGCAAACGGCGCCGGTAAGTCGACGACCTTGAAGACTATCTCCGGTATGCTTTCACCTACTTCGGGCACCATCGATTTCGAGGGGGAGAATATCGCCGGTATGCCGGCTCACAAAGTGACCGCGAAGCATATCATACATGTCCCCGAGGGGCGTCGGATCTTCGCCCAGATGAGCGTTAAAGAGAACCTTGAAATGGGCGCTTATCTGCGCAACGACAAAGTCGAGATCGAAGAGGATCTCACCAAAGTCCTCGACCTTTTCCCTCGTCTGAAAGAGCGCCTCGTGCAAAAAGGCGGTACGCTTTCAGGAGGCGAGCAGCAGATGCTCGCGATGGGTCGCGCCATGATGTCGAAGCCGAAACTGCTCATGCTCGACGAGCCGTCGATGGGACTTGCTCCCGTCATCGTCGAGACGATTTTCGAGACCATCGAGTCTCTCAATGAGCAGGGTATCACCATCCTCCTGGTCGAGCAGAACGCCAACATCGCGCTTTCCATCGCCGATCGCGGCTACGTTCTCGAAACCGGTGAGATCAAGCTGACCGGTACCGGTTCCGAGCTCTTGGTGAACGAGCAGGTCCGCAAGTCGTATCTGGGCGAAGACTAGACATTTCGCACGTCCGGTATTGTATTCAAGGGAGGCTCCGAGTTTTTTGGGGCCTCCCTTATTTATGGCACAATGGTATCCAT
>Ga0123339_10002687_pt1 | contig 11989 bp, 12 predicted proteins | sample lystaG_FD_89956 | JGI IMG/M metagenome (GOLD analysis project Ga0123339, IMG submission 89956) | Glacier valley bacterial and archeal communities from Borup Fiord, Nunavut, Canada, to study Microbial Dark Matter (Phase II) -... | ecosystem: Environmental > Aquatic > Freshwater > Ice > Glacier ... | reverse complement strand
TGGCCGTAGAAGCTGGGGGCGGGCAGGTCCTCGAACCGGATGTTGCGGGAGCTGGCGCGGCCGACGCAGATCAGGTCGCCGGGTTGCGGCGGGTAGGCGTCCGGCCGTTCGGCCCGCAGCACGCCCTCACCCCGGGCGGCCCCGTTGATGTAGTCGGCGTGCAGCGGCGAGTAGGCGAAGCGCTCCGCGGCGCCGGCGGAGCGCATGACGTAGGAGATGAAGGCCGCCGACCAGGCCGGGGCGTCCCCGCCGTAGGGGGTGCCGTATTCGTTGTACTTGCTGGTCCAGTCCTCCTCCTTGGTGCCGGCGTTCTGGCCCAGCCACCAGTATTCGCCGACCCGCTGCCACAGGCCGGGCTGGTGGTCGGGGCGCTGGCTGCGCGGGCGCACCTGCTGGTCGGGCGGATCGTCGTTGACGTTCATGCCGAACGCCCGCCACTCCCGTTGCGCGATGGCGATGGTGTTCTGGCGGGCGAACGGCTCCGCCGGGCGGCGGGCGAAGCCCGGCACATGCGCGTCGGTGGCGATGCCGCCGGGTTGCAAGGTGATGCCGGCACCGGCCGGCGGCCGGGCGGCGCAGGCGGACAGCAGCAGGACCGGCAACAGGAAGCGTATGTTCACCGGGCAGGGTTGGCACGGTTTCCCATATGCCTCAACCGGGCGGCAGGGGCCTGGCCGATCACAAAGCCGCGCACCGGTCCTGTAACGAGTGCGGCGGGCCTCAAGCGAGGTCCGGGAACATCCCGGCCAGCCCCGCCGCGGTCGCGTCGCACCGGCCCCGCTCGGTGATGAACCCAGTGACCAGCCGGGCCGGGGTCACGTCGAAGGCCGGGTTGGCGGCCGGGCTGCTGGTGGGCGTCACGCGCACGGTCGCCACCTTGCCGTCCAGGCCGCGGCCGGTGACGGTCGTGACCTCGGCGGCATCCCGCTCCTCGATGGGGATCTCGGCCACGCCGTCCGACACCGTCCAGTCGATGGTGCTGCTGGGCGACGCCACCCAGAACGGGATGCCGTTGTCGTGGGCGGCCAGGGCCTTGAGGTAAGTGCCGATCTTGTTGGCCACGTCCCCGGTCCGCGTCACCCGGTCCGTGCCGACGATGGCCAGGTCGACCCGGCCGTGCTGCATCAGGTGTCCGCCGGCGTTGTCGGATATGACGGTGTGCGGCACGCCGTGCTTGCCCAGCTCCCAGGCCGTCAGCGCCGCGCCCTGGTTGCGGGGGCGCGTCTCATCGACCCACACGTGCACAGGGATGCCGGCGTCGTGCGCGGCATAGATGGGCGCAAGCGCCGTGCCCCAATCGACCGTCGCCAGCCAGCCGGCGTTGCAGTGGGTCAGGATGTTCACGGGCACGCCAGGCTTGGCGGCGGCGGCGATCAGGGGCTTGCCATGCTGGCCGATGGCGGCGTTCCGGGCCACGTCCTCATCCGCGATGGCAGCGGCCTCGGCGTAGGCGGCGGCGGCGCGGGCGGGGGCGGCGGTGTTCCGCAGCCGGGTCAGCATGCGGTCCAGCGCCCAGCGCAGGTTGATGGCGGTCGGGCGGGTGGCGGCCAATTGCGCCGCGGCGCGCTCCATCGCGTCCGTGCCAGGGTCGGCGCGGAGAGCTAAAGCGAGGCCGTAGGCGGCGGCGACGCCGACCAGCGGGGCGCCGCGGACCTGCATGGCGCGTATGGCGTGGGCGGCCTGGTCCAGCGTGGACAGGCGGAGGAAGTCCAGCGACCAGGGCAGGCGCGTCTGGTCGATGACGCGCACCGACCAGCCATCGTCATCCACCCACACGGTGCGGAAGGGGGTGCCGTCGATCTTCATAAGCCCGGGTCCTAGATGCGCTGGTGCAGCACGCAGACGAGCGTGAACAGCCGCCGCGCCGTCTCGTGGTCGATGGTGGCCTTGTTCAGCAGGCGTTCCTGCAGCAGGGCGGCGCCTTCGTTGTGCAGGCCGCGGCGGCCCATGTCGATGGCCTGGATGCGTTGCTCCCGCCCTTCCTCGACGGCCAGCATGTGGCTATCGACCAGCATCTGGTAGTCCTTGATCAGCCCGCGGAACGGGCTGAGCGACAGGCCGAGCATGGTGATCGGGGCGTCCCCGACGTCGCGCACGTCGAACACCAGCCGCCCTTCCTGGATCGACAGGTGCAGCACATACGGGCCCGGCACCGCCGCCCGCCCGGCCGTGCCGCACAGGGCAAAATTGTTCTCGGCCTCCAGGTCGGCGACGGCTTGGGCGCGGTCGGCCTCCAGGATCGGCGACAACCGGGTCAGCGCCTCACCGGCCAGCACGACGCGTTGCAGGCCGGGCGGAGGCGCGGTGCTTGGCGAGGCGCTGCTCACTCTTCGTCCGTCTTCGCCAAGCCGAGCCTGAGCATCAGCCCGAGCACGCCGCCCTTCACCGGGCGCAGCAGGGCCAGGGTCAGCACAAGGCTGAGCGGCAGCCACAGCGCCGCCTGCACCCAGAAGTCGGGGCGCCAGGTGCTCTCGACCCACATCATCAGTCCGATGATGACGTGTCCGACGATGAAGATGGTCACATACGGCGGCAGGTCGTCGGCGCGGAGGCTGCCCAGCGGGGCCGTGCAGGCGGCGCACTGCGGCGTGACCTTGAGGTAGCCCTGGAAGCAGCGGGTCTGCCCGCAGGCCGGGCAGCGGCCCAGGATGCCGCGCCCCACGGCCGTGAGCAGCGGCGGCACGGGCCAGGCAGGCTGCGCCACGGTGCGGTCGGGCTGCCACCGCACAGGCGGGATCTGATCGGGCAAGATGGGCGCCTTCCATGGCTGGCTTCAAGCCGTGCCGCTGCTCGGCCATACCTTGACCCAAGCTGCGGCAGGGTCAACACCAAGATGATGCGCCGCTGCCGCCGCATCAACCCGGCGGCGTGCGGGTCTGCCCGGCACGGACCTGGCGGCTGCTACAGCCCTTGCTGCCCGCGCATCGGACGGAAGCCCATCAGCGGCACGCTGTTGCTCGGGACGGTGGCGCGCGTGGCGGGACGGGACGGGGCGGCCGGCGTCGCAACAGGTGCGGCCGGCCTCTCAGGCCGGGCAGGCGTGTCCAGCGGCTCCTCGGTCACGGCAGGCGGGGGCGACGCCGGCTCCGGCGTGGGCAGCGGCTCGGGCCGGGGCGGCGGAGCGACGTATCGCGGCACCGGCTGCGGCATCGGCCGGGGCGGGGCATAATAGACGATGGGCTGCGCGGAGTAGCAGCCGGACAGCAGCCCGGCGGTGGCCAGAAGCAGCAAGCGGTTCACGGTGACAGCCTTCCTGGGTGTGTGGGACTCAATGGGTGGCCCGGCGGATGAAGCGGCCCGTGCCGGGCTGGGCGAGCACGGCGGCGCCGTCCCAGATGGTTTGGCCGCGCAGCACGGTCGCGGCGACGCGGGCGTGCATCTCGCGGCCATGGTAGGGGGACCAGCGCATCTCCGGGCGGTCCTGGATGCTGGCCTCGTCGAAGCGGAACCGCCCGCGTTCGAGCACCACAAGGTCGCAGTCCGCGCCCAGGTGGATGCCGCCCTTTTGGGGGAACAAGCCGTGCAGCCGGGCGCTGCGCTCGGCGCAATAGGTCGCCATCAGGGTGGGGGGCAGGCCGCGCTCGTCCAGCAGGGTGAACATGAGCGGCGCGAAGCTTTGCAGGCCTGTCAGCCCGGCGCCGCAGGCGAAGATGTCGGGTGACGCCTTGCGGTCCGCCGGCCAGGGGGCGTGGTCGGTCGAGACATAGGCGACCTGGTCCGCCAGCAGCCGCTCCCACATGCGTTCCACCTCGGCGGCGGTGCGGAAGGGGGGGTTGCACTTGCCCCGCCCGCCCAGGCGGACCAGGTCGTCCTCCGTCATGCACAGGTATTGGATGCAGGCCTCCCCGGTCGCCTGCCCGCCCATGGCGCGGAAGGCGGCGGCGATGTCGAAGCCGCGGGCCAGGGAGGAATGCGCGATGTGGACGTGCGCGCCGGCCTGCAAGCCGATCTCGAAGATTTCCAGGTCCGCCATCGTCTCCGCCAAGGGCGGGCGTGTGCGGGCGTGCATGATGGCGTGCGTCTGCCCGGCGGCGCGGGCGTCGGCGGTCAGGCGCTCCACCAGCTCCTGATCCTCGTTGTGGACGGCGACGGGCAGGCCCGTCTTGGCAATTTCGGTGAAGGCGGCCAGCATCGTTGAGTGGTCGATGCGCGGGAAGCGCACAGGGTCGTATTCATAGGTGGACAGCTTGAACGCGCTGACGCCGCCCGCCGCCAGCCCGGCGATTTCGCCCACGCCGCCGTGCTTGGCGATGGTGCCATACAACGCGACATCGACATGCGCGGTCCGCTCCACCCAGCCAATCTTGTCGGCCAGCACCGCCGCGCTCGTGACGGCCTGCGGCACGTCGTAGGGCATATCGACGCAGGTGGTGACGCCCCCGGCGGCGGCGCTGCGCGTGGCGCCTTCGATGCCGGGCCAGCCGATGCTGGAGGCGGTGTGCATGTGGCCATCGACCAGGCCCGGCAGGATCAGCTTGCCGCGGTGGTCCTGCACGTCCAGGGCCGGCGGCGGCTCCCCTTGGCCCAGCGCCGCGATGGCCTCCCCGCGCAGCGCGACGTAGCCGTCCCGCAGCACCTGGCTTGACGTGACGATGTCGCCAAGGAACACGCGGTCGAACGGGGCTGTCATGCGTGAGGGGTCCTGGCGTGCGTGAAGACGGGGGCGTGAAGGCGGGGGCGTGAAGGCGGGGGCGTGGGATTGCCGAAGCATTGCGGCAACCTTATGACCCCCGCAGCACGCCGCCAAGAAGACATGAGGTCAGCCCCGATGCAGGTCCACGACGTCCGCGTCCACCCGTCCAAGTCCAACCTGCAGCGGGAGGACCAGTTGGCCTGGAAGATCGCCGCCGTCGCCGCCGACCCGGTGGCGGTGCCAGCCGACACGGCCGAGATGATCGTGAACCGGGTGATCGACAACGCTGCCGTCGCCATCGCGTCAGTCAACCGCCACCCGTGCATGAGCGCCCGCGACATGGCGCTGGGCCACCCTGTCCGCGCCGGCCGCCATGGCGGCGCCACCGTGTTCGGCATGGCCGACACGGTGCGCGTCAGCCCGGAGTGGGCGGCCTGGGCCAACGGGACGGCAGTGCGTGAGCTGGACATGCACGACACCTTCCTCGCCGCCGACTACAGCCACCCCGGCGACAACATCCCGCCGATCCTGGCCGTGGCGCAGACGCTGGAGAAGTCCGGCGCCGAACTGCTGCGCGGACTGGCGACGGGCTACGAGGTCCATATCGACCTGGTGCGCGCGATCTGCCTGCACGAGCACAAGATCGACCACATCGCCCACCTGTGCCCCGCCCAGGCCGCCGGCATCGGCACCCTGCTGGGCCTGCCCATCGAGACGATCTACCAGGCCGTGCAGCAGGCCGTGCACGTCAGCTTCACGACCCGCCAGAGCCGCAAGGGCGAGATCAGCAGCTGGAAAGCCTACGCCCCCGCCCACGCCGGGAAGCTGGCGATCGAGGCGGTGGACCGCGTGATGCGCGGGGAGGGCGCCCCAAGCCCGATCTATGAGGGCGAGGACAGCGTGATCGCCTGGATGCTGAACGGGCCGGAGGCGCACTACCAAGTGCCGCTGCCGACACCCGGTGAGGGCAAGCGCGCCATCCTGGACAGCTACACCAAGCAGCACTCCGCCGAATACCAAAGCCAGGCCCTGATCGACCTGGCGTTCCGCATGGGCAAGCGGGTGACGAACTGGGACGACGTGGCCGAGGTGGTGATCGAGACCAGCCACCACACGCACTACGTCATCGGCACCGGGTCGGGCGACCCACAGAAGATGGACCCGCGCGCCAGCCGGGAGACGCTGGACCACTCGATCATGTATATCGTCGCCGTGGCGTTGCAGGACGGCGAATGGCACCACGTCCGCTCCTATGCGCCGGAGCGTGCGGCCCGTCCGGATACGGTGGCGCTGTGGCACAAGGTGCGGACCGTCGAGGACCCCAGGTGGACGGAACGCTATCATGCGAAAGACCACAATCAGCTTGCGTTCGGCGGCCGGATCGAACTGCACATGAAGGACGGCAGCGTCATCGCCGACGAGATGGCCGTCGCCAACGCGCACCCCTTGGGTGCGACGCCTTGGACGCGCCCGGACTACGTCAACAAGTTCCGCGTGATGACCGAAGGCCTGATAACGCCGCAGGAGGCCACACGCTTCCTGCAAGCCTGCGAGGAGCTGCCGGGCCTGCGTGCCGGCGAGCTGCACCGCCTGCACGTCACCATGCCGGATGGCACGGTGCAGGTCGGCCAGCCTGGCATTTTCTAGGCCCATTACCTGCTCCCTCTCCCTCCGGGAGAGGGTCGGGGTGAGGGGGTCTTAGGGACCGCACCTCGGTTCCAGGACTCCAGGAAGGCGCAGTGCTGATACGGGTTGGGGTGGCGCCGAACGACCCCCTCACCCCAACCCTCTCCCAAGGGGAGAGGGAGAGAGAGCAGTCTATTAGGGGAGACACCATGTCAGACACACAAACGGTGCCCAAGCCGAAGAAGTCCGTCGCGCTGTCCGGCGTCACGGCCGGCAACACCGCGCTGTGCAGCGTCGGGCGCACCGGCAACGACCTGCACTACCGCGGCTATGACATCCTGGATGTGGCGGAGACCAGCGAGTTCGAGGAGATCGCGCACCTGCTGGTCCACGGCTGGCTGCCGAACGCGGCGGAGCTTGCCGCCTACAAGGCCAAGCTGAAGGCGCTGCGCGGCATCCCCGCCAGCGTGCGCGCCGTGCTGGAGGCGCTGCCCGCGGCCACGCACCCTATGGACGTGATGCGGACCGCCGTCAGCGCCCTGGGCTGCGCGATGCCCGAAAAGGACGACCACAACCACCCCGGCGCGCGCGACATCATCGACCGGCTGATGGCCAACCTCGGCTCCATGCTGCTGTACTGGTTCCACTGGTCCCAGCACGGCCGGCGCATCGCGGTGGAAACCGACGACGACAGCATCGGCGCGCATTTCCTGCACCTGCTGCACGGCCGGCCCTGCTCGCCCGAGTGGGAACGGGCGATGCACACTTCCCTGATCCTGTATGCGGAGCATGAGTTCAACGCGAGCACCTTCACCGCCCGCGTCGTGGCCGGCACCGGCGCCGACATGTACTCCGCGCTGACGGCCGGCATCGGCGCCCTGCGCGGGCCGAAGCACGGTGGGGCCAACGAGGTCGCGCTCGATATCCAAAGCCGCTACACGGCCGCCGACGAGGCGGAGGCGGACATTCGCGCCCGGGTCGCCAACAAGGAGGTCGTGATCGGCTTCGGCCACCCCGTCTACACCATCGCCGACCCGCGCAACGTCGTCATCAAGGAGGTCGCGCGCCGCTTGTCCGAGGCATCGGGCAACATGCGCGGCTTCCAGGTCGCCGACCGGATCGAGGCGGTGATGGCCGACACGAAGCGCATGTTCGCCAACCTCGATTGGTTCAGCGCGGTGTCCTACAGCCAGATGCGGGTGCCGACGGCGCTGTTCACGCCCATCTTCGTCATCGCCCGCACGTCGGGCTGGGGCGCCCATGTGATCGAGCAGCGGATCGACAACAAGATCATCCGCCCGGCGGCCAACTACACCGGGCCGGAGAACCTGGCCTTCGTGCCGCTGGCCCAGCGGTAGGGTTGCCCTGGCGCCGCGGCGCATAAACCGGCAAGTCGTTGCTGGTTTTTATTGACAGATACTATGCTGTTGCGTGACAGCGGAAGTAGCGGGATGGGCCACGATTCGTAGCGCGGTGCTGCGGACGGGGCAGCACCGCCGCGGTGGCCACGGGCAAGGCGCGTATGGCGCGCCGACCGTGCCGCCGCCCCTGCGAGCGATGCAACCCGGTCAAGAAAGGCCCACCACCATGAGCGACGACAGCACAACCCGCCGCCTGCCGGCGCAGCCAATGGCCGTGCGCCTGCCGGCGCAACCAATGGCCGTCCGCGCCACCACCAAGTCCGCGCCCGCCAAGACGAACGTCGCCGAGCACGCGCCCGCCAAAAAGGCCCCCGCAAAGAAAGCTGCCCCAAAGGCAGCTGCCGCGGAGCCGAAGGCCGCCGCGCCGAAGAAGGCTGCCGCCCCGAAGAAGGCCGCCGCGAAGCCCGCCGCCGCAGCACCCGCGCCGGCCAAGGCAGCAGCGCCCAAGAAGGCAGCCCCCAAGGCCGCTGCAAAGGCGCCTGCGAAGGAAGCTGCCGCCCCGAAGGCTGCGCCGAAGAAGGCCGCTGCCAAGAAGGCAGCCCCAGCCGCCGCGGCGCCCGCCACCAAGAGCGAGGCCGCCAAGGAGATGAAGGCCGGCAAGACCCCCGCCGCACGCAGCGCCGCTGCAAAGAAGCTGAGCAGCACCAGCCCGGCCACCAAGAAGGGCAAGGCCACCAGCGCGTCCGCTTAGATACCGCAGGTTGCCCCCGGAGGCCGTCCCGGGGGCAACGCCTACTCGAACGTCTGCAACAGGTCCTGGACCTGCGCCGCATCCAGTGTGCGTGGCCCGGCGGTGCGCAGCAGCAGGAATACCTTCGCCGCCTCCTCCAACTCCTCCGCCGCATAGACCGCATCACGCAGGCTGCGCCCGCTGACGACCGGCCCGTGGTTCGCCAGCAGCACGGCGCGCGCCGTCAGGGCTTGGGCCGCGATCGCCGGCCCCATGTCCGGGTCGCCGGGCCGGTAGTATGGCACGACAGGCAGGCGCGGCCCGATCCGCATGACGAAGTAGGGCGTCAGCGGCGGGATCGGGTTCTCCGTGTCCACGTCCGCCAGGCACGCCACCGCCGTCGCCATCGTGGAATGCAGGTGCACGACGGCGCCAGCCCGCGGCCGGGCCTCATAGAACGCGCGGTGCATGAACACCTCCTTGGACGGCTTGTCGCCGGACAGGTGGGCAAACCGGTGGTCCAACCGGGACAGCCGCGCTGGGTCCAGCCGGCCCAGGCAGGAGTTGGTGGGCGTGATGAGGTAGCCGTCCGGCAGCCGCACGCTGATGTTGCCGGCGCTGCCGACGGAGTAGCCGCGGGCGAACAGGCTGGCCGACAGCTCGACCACCTGGTCGCGCGCCTCCGCCTCCGTCATGCCGTTCCGGCTCATGCCATGGCTGCTCATGCGAGGCGCTCGAAGGCTTGCAGGAAGAAATCGCGCCCGCCGAAGTTGCCGGACTTCAGCGCCAGCAGCAGCGTGGGGCCGGCGCCCTCCGCAAGGGTCCACGGCACGCCGGGGTCGATCTCCGGGCCGATCCGCAGGCGCCTGATGCCCAGGCGGCCCACCACGGCGCCGCTGGTCTCCCCGCCGGCCACCACCAGCCGGCGCACCCCGGCTGCGACCAAGGCCTCCGCAATGCCAGCCATCGCGTCCTCCACCAAGGCGCCTGCCGCGTCCCGTCCCAGCCGCGCCTGCAACGCCGCCACCCGCTCCGGCGTGGACGATGCGGCGATCACCACTGGGGTCCGGCCCAGCTTGCCCGCCATCCAACTTGTCGCCTGCCGCACCAGGGCGCTGGCATCCGGCGTCGCCAGCGGGTCCAGCTCCAGCGTCGGCACCTGGTCCCGCGCCGTGCCGATCTGGAACAGCGTGGCGCGGGAGCACGACCCGGCCAGCACTGCCGCGTGTCCCGCCACGTCCGGCAACACCCCCGCATCAGCGTCCCCCAGCAGCCCGGCGCGACGAAAATTCTCCGGCAGCCCCATTGCCACGCCAGACCCGCCCGTCACCAAGGCCTGCCCGTCCACCGCCTCCCCGATCGCCATCAGGTGCGCGTCCGTGGTGGCGTCCACGATGCCGTAGCGCCGGCCCTGCTCCTTCAAGGCCGCCAGCGCCGAGCGGATGGTGGCGGCCCCGCGCTCCACGGTGGCGAACGGCACCAGGCCGACCGTGCCGTCCGTTTGGCGGGACAGCACGCGGACCAGGTTGGGGTCACGCATGGGCGTCAACGGGTGGTCCTGCATCCCGCTCTCGGACAGCAGGGCGTACCCGACGAACAGGTGGCCCTGATAGACGGTGCGCCCGTTGGCGGGGAAGGCCGGGCAGGCGATGGCGAAGCCGCAGCCCAGCGCGTCCGCCAGCGCGTCCGCCACCGGGCCGATGTTGCCGTCATCCGTGCTGTCGAACGTCGAGCAGTACTTGAAGAAGACCTGCCGGCACCCGGCGGCCTGCAACCACCGCAATGCCTGCAAGCTGCTGCCCACCGCGTCCCGCACCGGGGCGGTGCGGGATTTCAGCGCCACGACGATGGCGTCGGCGTCCGGCACCGGGTCGGACGCGCCGGGCACGCCGATCAGTTGCACCGCGCGCATGCCCTGACGCACCAAGGTGGAAGCCAAGTCCGTGGCGCCGGTGAAGTCGTCCGCAATGCAGCCCAGCAGTGCCATCCCTAGCCTCTCAATATTTGATCAAGCAGCGCCGCCTGCGCCTCCCAGCCTGGCAGGGCCTGTCCCGCCGCCCAGGCCGTGCCGGCCATGTCCGTCCGCAGGGCGCGGTCGAACACCAGGCGGCGCAGGCATTTTGATAGCGTCGGCAGGTCATCCAGCATGCAGGCCAGCCCGGCCTCGGGCGGGACCATGGCGGCAGCGCTGCCGCCTGCGCTGACCAGCATCGGCAGGCCGCGCCGCAGCGCCTCGGCCACGGCTGCCGGATAGCCCTCCCAACGGGTCGCCAGCGCGAACAGGTCGGCGCCTTGCCACAAGGCCTCCAATTCGGGGTCGTCGGGATTGCGCCGCAGCGTCACGCGCCCTGACAGGCCCAGCGTGCCGATCAGGTCCTGCACCTGGCCGGGATAGGCCGGGTCCCGCCCGTCCGCCCCGGCGATGTCCAGGGTCCAATCCAGGTCGGTCAACCGGGCGGCGGCGCGCAGCAGCACGTCATGCCCCTTGCGCGGCGTCAGCACGCCCACGGACAGGATGCGGCACCCGGGCGAGCCGACGCTTCGGGGCAGCACGTCCAGCCCGGGTGCCACGACATGGACCGCACCGGCGGCGACCCCAAACTCCTCGACCAGCCGCCCTGCCACGGCGGTGCTGGTGGCGACCACGCGGCGCAGCGCGGGGAGCATGGCGCGCTCGGCCGCTTGCACGCCGGGCCGCGCCGCCGGGTCGCGCCCGGCGCGGGCGGAGGCGTGGAACTCCAGCGCGACCGCGTCGCAACGCACCAGCTCGTCCAAGCGCGGGAGCAGGGCAGGGAGCAGCAGGCCATCGACGATGGGAACGGCACTAGGCGGGAACACCGGGTCGTCATCCTGCAAAACCTCGGCCTCATGGCCCAGCTGGCGCAGGCAGGCCGCCATCCGCTCGGCATACAGCAGGCTGTTGCCGCCCTGGGCAGGGTCGGGCCGGGGCAGGGCGAAGGCGATCCTCACCCGGGCGGGGTAACACGCCCCCGCTGGAACGTCACGCCCGCGTAAGCAGGGCCATCGCGCCCCCGTCGGGCCGCGGCTGCCCGGCGGCGCCGTAGCGGGGCGGCGCCTGCATCCGGGCGTGCCGGACGGCGCCCGCCACCAGGCGCATCACCCGGCCCTGCACGTCTATGGCGCCGGCCAGCAGCCGCTGGTTCTCTGCCGCCAGGTCACGCAGGCGCAACGCCAGGGCGGCGCCCTCCGGCGTCTGCGGCCCCGGCCGTTCCACCGCGCTGGCCAGGTCCTGCGACGCTGCGAGCTTCTCCTGCAACAAGCCTGGCAGGGCGAGATGGTCCAGCCCCGCCAGCGCCGCGTTCTCGGCCAGCAGCACCTGCTCCAACCGACGGGCCGCCGCCAGCATCGCGCTCATGCGCCGGCCTCCTGCAACCGCAGCATCTGCTGCATCACGGGCCGGGCTAGGCCCAGGCCGCCATGCGCCGCGACGTGCTTGGCGAGTTCCGCAGTCATCATCGGCTTCCAGGCCGCCTCCGCCTCGCCGCCGCCGAACATGCCCTTGCTGGCATCGACGGTGCCGAACACCGGCGCGAGCAGCTGGTTCAACGCCATCGCCTCGAACTCCTGCGCCGCCTTGGCGATCTTCTGGACCTGCGCCGGGGGCAGGCTGGACGCCGC
>Ga0123339_10002685_pt1 | contig 11991 bp, 10 predicted proteins | sample lystaG_FD_89956 | JGI IMG/M metagenome (GOLD analysis project Ga0123339, IMG submission 89956) | Glacier valley bacterial and archeal communities from Borup Fiord, Nunavut, Canada, to study Microbial Dark Matter (Phase II) -... | ecosystem: Environmental > Aquatic > Freshwater > Ice > Glacier ... | reverse complement strand
TGTAACTCCGATATCCGAATATAAGGAAGAAACGATCGGTAACCCAAATAAGATAAAGTTACTTCGATACATAGCTTGGACCATGACGCCCTTTTTTCTCGGATCATCATCAACATATTTGACAGCCAACATGGAAGCCAACATAACTGCCACCAACCCTGCCAATGCAAAGAGAATAAATTGCAAATTGAATGATACGCTCAGATCTGTATGATAAATACTTTGAAACAGTACCAGTGGTAAAAACAAAACGAAAACAAGTTTATTGATTTCGATAAACGCATCCCTGCCGACGACGTTGAATCGTTGGACTGTATAACCGATCAAGATCAAGCAGAAGATCGGCAGTACCACATTCACAGCCAGAATCATGCTTTCTATCATACTTTCCCCTGCCTTTTAGGTTAAATGATACAGTACTTTTTCTTACATTCAATCTGTTTTCAGAATCATGGATAAATATTTCTGACTTTCATCATAAAAAAACGGAATTCTAAAAGGAATTACCCGTTTTTGCGTAATTTATTAGAAACGCGACGCAATCTTTATCATACTAGGATACGCAAATTCCAAAAAATCACGATACCCACAATAATCTCCATCAAAATAACAAACGTTCAATCGCTTACAATTCCCATGGCAGAGTTTGATAAACTCGCAGGTTTCGCATTGACTTGTTGTTCTTTTCGCTTCATGGATAAACACATCATTGACTGCGCTTGACTGAATTCTTTGAATCGAATCTACGTTAATGTTTCCATTTCGATATTCATCCAATACGTAGAAATCACACGGATAGATACTGCCATCCGATTCAACAACATTCTGAGCACTGCAGAATCCAAGCATTCCGCATTGTGAAGGTGCGATACCCTTAAACATCGGAATCAGATCATCAAACAGTGTAATACTCATATACTCTTGCTTATTGAAATCCGTTAACCAACTCGAATAGAATTTTTTATAAAATGATGCGAACATCTTAGGTTTCAACGAAAAAGCATCATATAAACTATTTATTTTAGGTAAACAAGGTATCAGCTGAATATATCGGAAATTGTTTTCTTTATAAAATCGATAAAGTTTTTCAGGGTGTTTCGCAAGTGAATTACTCAACACCGTCAAAACATTAAATTCGATGTTATATTCTCGTAATTTAGCGATCGTTTCCATAACTGTCTTAAACGTAGGTTGATATTGGTGCCCCATACGATAATAATCATGGTTTTCTTTATATCCGTCTAATGAAATTCCGACTAAAAATTGATGATTTCGAAGAAATTCATACCAATTATCGTCAAACAATGTTCCATTTGTTTGTATCGAGTAACGGATAATCTGATCTTTTCCTTTTTGTTGATCGACAAATTCAAGAAATTTTTTGAAATAGCCTAATCCGGCAATTGTAGGTTCTCCTCCTTGAAATGCAAAAATGATTTCACCCGCATCAGTAACTTGGCAAGCTTTCTCAATAAGCATTCGCATCGTTGAATCACTCATGATTCCATTAGAAGCATCTGCACGATGTGAACTGACATCATGATAAAAACAGTACTTACATTCAAGATTACACAGTGAACTTGCGGGTTTGATCAGATAACTGTACTGTTTCATGTTTACCTCTTTATTTTACATAATATTATCACAGATATAGAAAAGATGCCTTTCGACATCTCTGTTTTCAATCAACGGACATCGCGTCTATTCGGGACGAAATCACCTGTTTCTATCATAAATCGTAATAGTCTTTCTTTGAACTTAACCAGAATTTCAAAATAATCAGAATCATCAATAATGTTATTGAGTTCCAACGGATCCCTATCTAAATCATAGAGTTCATGTTTCTCGTATAAACGATACGTGTATTTGATATTCTCCATTCTAATCATGATCGCTTTTGTATGTTCTGATCCTTCACTGTATTGAGTAGAAAGGCGTGGCCAATATGGGGATACTTCTGTGTGACCAAGTTCCATAGCTTGCTTTTCACCATGAATACGGCCGCCTTCGCAAATAACTGCATCCTTATGGAATTGATTACCGGCAATTGCGGAACTGAGGGATTTTCCAAACTGTGTATAAGGCAACTCGAACCCGGCCATCTCAGAAATCGTAGCCGATAAGTCCACTAACTCGACTAAAGCTTTATTTATTCCTGGAAGCAGTTTGAATTGTCTTGCAGGTTTTACGATGAGAGGAACATTACTTAATGGATTTTCAAACAAGTTTTGAGCTTTTTCAGCTACACCATAATCTGTTGTAAAGTCACCGTGATCACTAAATACGAACACTGAACTATCTTCATATAATCGGTGTTCTTTAAGTTTATCCATCAGCATTCCGAAATGGGTATCGAATCTGGACACCATCGCTAAATATGTCGCACGTAATTCATCAAATCTTTCTTCATCCCAACTTGTTAATTGTTGTTTCTTACTTATTTCGACAAGCATGCTCGCTTTTCCTTTTAGTGTTTCAGCATTCGGTCGACGTTTTAATAACTTACTTCGATTGATACTGCTGTACCAAGGATCCTCACACACATAAGGAGGGTGCGGGAAAATCAATGTCACATAAAGGAAGAATGGTTTTTCACCGAAATTCTTGGATTTTCTGTCAAGATAATCTAGTGCACTTGTCAGACAATTCCAATCCTGTTTCACGAATCCGTCTGACGCTGTTCCTTTTCCGATATAGAAAGAATAAAGTTCACTTGGATCAAATGATCCGTCAGCGTGTTTTCCCATTCCTTTAAAACCATCGTCTTCAAGTGGAATTACTTTATTTTTTAAATCATAACCATCATAATACTCATCACAATAATCAACTTTTGAACGGCTCGCAGGCAGTATATCATTGCGACCGATCCAAATTACTTCATAGCCTTGGTTCTTCATGACGCGAAGTATATTCGGTTCATCTTCGCCCTGAAGAAAGTGCATTGTTCGATGACCTGTTGTATGAGGATACAATCCGGTTAAAAAACTGTTGCGTGATGGCACACAAACAGGGTTTTGACAATAAGCATTGCTGAATGAAACACCATCATGTTCGATGATCCTATCCAGGTTAGGCGTAATCGACGCAGGATTCCCGAGATGACCTAGGGAATCACTGCGCATTTGATCAGCCACAAAATAAACGATATTTGGTTTTTTCATTGTGCTACCACCTTATCTAATTATACACGTATAACTGATTATTGAACTTGTTGTTCTTCTGCCAATGCTCGTTGATCAAGAATTCGAATGAATGGGAAATAGAACACAAACTGAATTAATACTAATATCACCTGAAGTGCAGCGACTGCCCAACCACCCGTAATAAACCCTGAAAGTATGACCGGTGTACCAGTAGCAATCGTTGTACCGTTAAGAATCGGAACTATTTTGGCAACTGTCAATCCATATGAGATCAGGAATGTCGTAATCGGTGTGATAATGAAAGGAATCAGTAAAATCGGATTTAAAACAATTGGAATTCCGAAAGTGATCGGCTCATTGATACCGGTCAAGCTGGCCGGAAGTGCCAAACGTCCTAATGTTTTAAAGCGTTTGCTCCTGGCGAAGAAAGCCATGAAAATACAGAGACCAAGCGTTCCTCCGCCGCCTCCGAGTGATGCGTAAACGAACCAATTGGATTGAACGATCATGTTCGGAAGCGGTGTTCCGGCAGCCAAAGCGTTAAGATTTTGGATAGCCAACGGAGCGTAGATTGCTGTTAGAAATGGCATTACAACTTGACCGCCATGAATTCCGAAGAACCAGAAACTGGAGACTAAGAAAATGAAGATCAAGAAAGTCAATGGGCTAGCTCCTAATCCAGTCAATGGTTGCTGAACGAATGTATAAATGAATTGATTGAAATGTCCATATGTTGTCAACGTAAATCCATATCGTACCAGACAGAAAATGAAAGTTATGATGAATGCAGGAATCAGAGATGAAAAGGCATTTGCGATTTGAGGTGGAACACCATCCGGCATTTTTATAGACCATCCGCGTTTGACAGTAAATATATAGATGGATGGAACTATCATACCGATGATCAACGCACTGAATAGCCCTGCAGCCCCCAAGAAACGGGTATTTAGTGCTGCTGCGATTGTAACAGCTTCTTTGCTTGTTGCAGCGACTCCATTAACGCCAAGCGGTATTAGAAGTAAAAACACCAGTAGTGAGAAAATTCCGGCATGCGTTGCTTCTTCTTTGTAACCTTGTTTTTCCATGAAGCTCTTGCCGACCAGAAAGGATAAATATAGTGCCAGCATATCAGTTGTAACTTTAGGCACATATGATAGGATGTCTTTAAATTTATTTGCGATGATAAATTTTTGATAGGCCGGAATTTGTAAATTAGCCAGAAGTAAGAATATTGCCCCCAAGATCGTAATCGGTAATAGTGCTGAGAATCCGTTGCTGATCGCCTGAAGATATTTATTGCTTGAGATCTTACTTGCGACAGGCATAAGATGTCTATCAATAAATTCCTGTAATTTTTCCATGACTTTCTCCTTGTTAAGTTGTTTTGAATGTCCGGTACCTTAAACACTCTTAATATACTTATAAACTAAAAAGAAAGCGCTGTCAATGAATATTTGAAATATATTCCAGTTTACATATTATATTGAAATACATTTCTAACTATGTTATATCCTTGCTTTCTATGTTAGAATTAATGAAAAGGTAACTAACATGAATCCAATCGAAGCCATAACAGTAAATCTTTACAAACTTACCAAAAAAGAGCAGGCAATTGCCGAGTTTATTTTAAATGATCCAGTATCTCCCATTCAACTCTCGTCCGAAGAGTTCGTGAACCAATCCGGAACTTCGAAAGCTGCTTTCATTCGTTTTTGTCAAAAAATCGGATATAACGGATATTCGGAATTCCGTTTCGCTTTGTCTCGTTTTCTGGTAGGAAATATCATTGAAACGAATTCTGATGACTCAGTTCAAAGTATTACTAATCTCTATCTCAATTTTATCGCTCAAATTCCAAATATGGTCAAAATTGGGGATGTCCATGATATTGCAGAAAAGATGATTTCAGCCAATCGAATTAAAATTTTCGGATATAATCGCACTGCACTCAGTGCACGTCAGTTGAGATTGCGCATGTCAAAAATCGGTATTGATGCAGAGGTTGTCGATGATCAAGTTCAAATGCGCGACGTTTGTGCTTATTTAAATTCCACTGACATCGCAATCATATTTTCAATCAAAGCAAGTGATAATTTTTATGGCGCTAATATTCGTCAAATGCTTTCTAATAATGTTCCGATTGTTTTGATCACAATGAATCCTAAAAATAAATTCTCTGACGATGTCACAAAAATGGTGACACTTCCCTTTATATCCAGAGCAAGTTCAACGTCATTTCTTGATGATCAAACAATTTTCTTTATTTTCATCGAGTTACTTCTTAATGAGTTAGCTAAAATCGCTGTATTATGATTTTTTCAACAATTTTCTGCATAGCTTTTTTCTTTTGAATCGACAGATACCGAATCGACAAATTAATGATTGTTCCGGTGAAGAGTACGGAATATACCGTTCCGATACCCCATTTACCTCCCAAAACGATTCCCATTAATGTTAATGTCAAATCGACAGCAATCCGCAGATCTCGATATGAAATTCGTATTTTTTTATAAACTCCGTAAAGTACGCAATCGAGACAACTCATACCGACTTCAAAATAGATCAACACTGCCAATCCGATTGAATACACGGTCTGTCCGACAATAAACAAAATCAATGAAAGACTAAGCGAAGTTTGGATAAAAAACATACTGATGACTCCTAAATAGAAATCGATTAAAAATCCAACCAGAAAGGCTGAGATCACTGTTCCTATACCGATATACTTTCGGCCGAACATCAGCGCAATCGAAATCAAAATCAAATTATACAACCGACTTGCCGAACCGTAGGTGATAGTCAAAAAAACATGGATTCCGTCTTGAAAGACAGTGATTGAGTCAGATCCTATATTCGCCTTTAAAATAAGAGCGACTCCAAGTCCGATTAGATTGGTCGCCAGTACGATTCTGCCTATTTTTGTTAAGTTTAATTTCATATTACCCTTCTTGAATAAAAATACGCCTGTCAAACTGACAGACGTATTTTTATCTATTTAGATATCTGATCCATTTGTTTCAATTATTTTTTTATACCAATAAAAACTATCTTTCTTGATTCTATTCCCTGAACCGTTACCGAAATTGTCGATATCAACATAAATAAGCCCATATCTTTTATCCATTTCGGCACTTGAGCAACTGACAAGATCGATGGGTGACCATAAACAGTACCCAATCAAGTTTACACCGTCTTTGATGGCTTCTTTCATCTGTTTCAAATGATCACGGATGTATTCGATGCGATATTCGTCATGAACTTCTTTCGACTCCGTTACCAAATCTTTAGCCCCTAACCCGTTTTCAGTTATGAATAACGGACAGTTATATCGATCCTGGTAGAGATTCAAAGCCGTTCTTAAGCCGATCGGATCGATCTCCCAACCCCATTCAGATTCCAGAAGGTAAGGATTCTTTTCTTTATCCAACGGATCCCATGAATTCTTCGTGGAATCGTTAACCTTTGTGTAGTAATAACTGAATGACAAATAATCTGCCGGATACTCTTTCAATAATTCTTCGTCACCTTCGCAAAATTTGATATCGATACAGTGCTCTTCGAAAAATCTCGTAGAATAGCTTGGATATTCGCCGCGAATAAGAATGTCACTGTAGAAATATTGCATTTGATTTTTGCGAACATTGAATAGTACATCTTCCGGTTTACATGTTGCGGGATGTGCAATCTTATCGCTGATCATGCATCCAATCAATAGTCTTGGGTTAATTTCTTTAGCGATCTTATTCACTAAAGAACTAGCGATGAATTGATGATGGTTTCCTTGCCAAAGAGCATTTTCATAATTCTCAACTTGATCGATGAGTATACCCAGAGAATTGAATGTGATCAGATTTATCTGATTGAAAACAATCCAATATTTGACTTTTTGATTATATCTGTTTAGTACTACGGTACTGAACTTTACGAAAAGGTCAATAACTTTTCGGTTCGACCATCCACCGTATTTTTTTACAAGATTGATCGGCATTTCATAATGTGACAGAGTGATGACTGGTTCAATATTATGGTTCAATAATTCATCGATAAGTGCATCATAGAACAAGAGACCTTCTTCGTTTGCGTCAATTTCATCACCTAACGGAAATATTCTTGACCAATTGATCGAAGTTCTGAAACATTTTATCCCCATTTCAGCCATCAGTGAAATATCCGACTTATATGTATGATAGAAGTCAATTCCATGTTGTTTCGGATAGTATTTATCCGGATCAATCGTTAACATATCGACCGTATTCTTCAGTGCAGCTTCTTCTTTTCTGGCATCCAGTTTATTGGAGTGACTATTAATGGACTGGAAGTCTGCGATACACAGACCTTTACCTCTGACGTCAAATGCTCCTTCTGCTTGATTCGCTGCGATTGCACCGCCCCAAAGAAAATCACCGGGAAATCCAGTATTCATCTTTTTCATCTTCTATTTACTCTCAACTTCTTTCAATCGTTTATCCACCGTCTCGAAAATTCTCACCAATTGTTTAGAAAGGTAGAATTCCGAATTAATCGTCATTAAAGTATCTTGTGCATGTGTGAAAAGGATCGAATGATGATACTCTAGCCCACGTGCTTCGTCTTGGATGATTTTTGTCTGGGCAGTGTGTGCAATTCTAATCTTCAGCTCAGCAAGAGAAAGCTTTTCTCTTGCTAAGTCAAAGTCAAAGGACTCCACATCTTTTAAGGCATCTACGATCATCTCTCTGGCATCTCCGGCATTTAAAATCATCTCCATCGACACAATGTTTATATCTTTTAGTTCACTCATAAATTTCCTCTTTTCGATTCCTTGTAGGCTAAATTGATTTATTCAACTTTATTACTGATCAAATCCTGTTCTTTTTTCACTTCTCTGCCTTCATAGATTCTGAAGAACGGATACCAAATAGCCAGAGCGACACCTAAGTTGATAACAACCAGAATCAAGGATCGGAAATCGCCGGTCATAACGAAGGCAGATAAACCGATCGGCATATACCACATCGTAAACGCTGAAGCAGGAATCGGAAACCAGCCGAGTGATAAAGTAACGTAAGTGATCAACGGTAAGACCAATGCAATGATCCACATCGGGATCATCAAGATCGGGTTCCAGGCGATCGTTCCGAAAACGACAGGTTCATTGATATTCAATAAACTTGGAACCAAGGAAGCTTTACCTAATGCTTTTAATTTCTTCGAAGCCGAGAACAGTAGTAAGAAAGCCAACGGTAATGTAGCACCGCGTCCACCCAAACTCAAGTAGGCATAGAGGGTTTCGGAAGTAGCAATATAAGTAGCTGTTGCACCGGCGGTAACTGCAGCTGCATTGGCTGCGATCGCCGTTAAGAATACCGGATTCAAGATCGGTGTAAATACCCAGCCGCTAATTCCCATTGAATAGAAAACTGTCGGAATAAAGTAAATGATGACAAATCCGAACGGCGATTGCATAATGTGAACCAACGGCATGAATGTAGCAACGATAAACGAATAAGCATCGAATTTTGATTGAATGACAACAAACCAACCGAGTAACAGAATTAAAGCGATCGGAATCATTGAATCGAACCATTCTTTAACGAAATCAGGGATAACCGAGTCTTCTTTAAAGAAGGAGGATTTTTTGAACATCGAGAAAACGAAACCTACCATCAAACCGACGACGATCGCGACGAACATTCCGCCTGCACCGAAGCTGGTGAAATTATAAAGATAACCGGCAGCTGAGATCTTAGGATTTACAAATAACATGAACAGTGAGATACCGGTAAATCCTGCTACGAATTTTGTTCTATGGATCTTTTTGTTTTCAAGAATATAGAAAGGAAGCATAAATGCGATGAAAATCGAAATCAACCCAAATGAGTAACTGCTGATCGGTGATAGATTCGGTAATGTGACGATATGTTTTCTTAGTTGGCTGTATACGGTAACGACTGAGCTTACTAAGATCATCGGTAATGTCTTCATTATAGATTGTTGCAGAGCTGAAATATAGTGGTTCTGTGAAATTTTCTCTAGCTTCGGAGCAACCGTAGAGTTCATCCAATCAATTAATTTTTGCATTTTTCATTCTCCCTTTGTTTGTTTTAATAAATCCAATGCCTGATCCAATACCCCTTCTCCATTCATACTTCCATAAAAATTCTTGTCGATTATACCGATACTTATATTAAATCCGGTCAACTTTTCACGAATCTCTTCTTCTCTGCATTTAAGATGCGGTCCAATCATCAGAACATCGATTTCATCAGCAAAGTCCATTAATTCAGCATCACTCACAGCCTTGATCTTAGCTTCTAAATTTCTTATTTTTGCAGCTTTTCTCATGCTTTGAGCGATAAATCCACTTGAGGCTCCTGATCCGCATACCAATAAAATATTGATCACAGTTTACCTCCTTTCCAATGTCCAAATCTTACCTTGAGATACATTCGAAAACCAATATTTAAACTTCCTAAGTCTAGGAAAATATATAATTTGTGATATTCTGCTTTTGCTTTATAATAGTAAATGAAAACGAGGGTCTTATTTATGAACAACAAAGATAAGCTATTGGGATTCCTTGTCGACTCCGAAGATTGGGTAGATTCGACGGCTCTTTCTCGCTTTCTTTGCGTAACATCGAGAACAATTCGAAATTATATTAACGAAATTAATGCCTTATCCGAAAGTGATTCGATCATTGAATCCTCTTCAAAAGGATATAAAATCAACCGCAGCAATTTTGAAAACAGCAAGATTCATAAAGTTGAAAATCACAATTCCACATTCTCACCGAAAGAAAGATGCGATTTTATTTTAAAAAAATGCCTGACTTCCAGCTCTCCTATACAGTTTTTCGAGTTAAGTGAAGAATTGTTTATCAGTGAATCCACGCTTGAAGCTGACCTGTCGAAAGTTCGCCATTTCATATCCGATTTTGAATTGACGATCCATCACGATCACGAGCTGATCTTGCTGAAAGGATTCGAAAGAAACAAGCGAAAATTAATGAGTTCGATCATTAGAAAAGAAACATACGATGATTTCATGTCGATTGAAAGTTTAAATCTTATTTCAAATGAGTTTAACCTTGCTGAACTGTATCATTTCATTTTGCATGCATTTGCGTTACATGAGCTGTTTATTAATGACTATGCCGTCAATAATTTGATCATCCATCTGGCTATATCGATCGACAGAATCAAAAATAAGAAGTTGATACTGGAGTTGGATGAGTTCGAAAAACTAAACGGAACGCTTGAATACACCGTTGCCCTCGAAGTAGCGAAATACATTGAAGAGAAATTAAAAACAACTTTGAGCGAAAGCGAAGTATACTATATCGCTTTGACCATATCCAGTAACACTTCGATTGCTGATTTTTCAATTATCAACCGGCAAAATCTAGCTGACTACATTAACCTGAAGTACATTGACATCACAAACAACGCATTAAAAAAGGTCGAAGATACGTACTATCTCGAACCTTTTGATGATGACTTTTTCATCAAATTTACAATCCATGTTTCTAACTTATTTAAGCGGGTGAGGTTCAATTCATCCGTCCATAATCCCTTAGCCAATAAAATAAAAAGATCCTATCCACTAATCTATGATATTGCTGTTTTTATCGCTCATGAGTTTCATAAAAACGAAAAAGTATTCCTGAATGAAGATGAAATTGCTTATTTGGCTTTCCATATCGGTGCTTACCTTGAAAAATCCAAAAAACTTGAAAAGAAGATCCATTGCTTGTTTATATATGCAGACTATTATTCCATACAACAGATCGCCTATGATAAATTGTCAACTCTTTTCTCTGACAGTATGATCTTGCTGGATGCCATTTCAATCCAGAAATTCAACGTAGCCGCTCCGAATATCGACATGATCATCTCGACTGTTGCGCTAAACTCATTTACCGAAATTCCGGTCGTAAATGTGAATATTTTTATTACCTCGGAAGACATCGAAATGATCCGGGTTCAGCTAAATCGAATCACTGCTTCACGTGAAAATAAAAATCTCAGAAATCATCTTCAACGTTTCATAAAACCTCAGCTTTTCAAAAAGAATTTTTATACTAAAGATGAGTTCGAAATGATCGAAAATTTGACGAAAGAAACTTTTTTATGCGATTATACAAACGAGGATTTTACTCAAGAAGCACTAGAACGCGAAAAAATGTCATCCACTGCGTTTGGAAGTTACATTGCGATACCGCATTCATTGAATCAAAACGCGAAAAAATCGTTTATTTCGGTCGTCTTGAACGAGAAATCAATGCGATGGGGTACTTATGATGTAAATATAATCATCTTGATCGGGATCAGTAAAGACGATCGAACTTCATTCAGAGAAATATTCGATTACTTGATTGAGATTGTTTCCGATACTTCAAGTGTTGATGAGATCATACAATGTAAAGACTATGAAGAGTTCATCGATATGATTATCAATTTGATACATTAAATTCAGTAGATAGAACTTCAGTTTAGCATGAAATATAATAATGACTAAAATCAATAAATAAAAAAGACCGGAATTTCCGATCTTTTCAGGGATAATTGGTGCACCAGACGGGACTTGAACCCGTACGATATAATCACACGCCCCTCAAACGTGCGCGTCTGCCATTCCGCCACTGGTGCTTTTGTTTTTGTTGGTGCGACCGACAGGAATCGAACCTGTGACCTAGCGCTTAGGAGGCGCTCGCTCTATCCAACTGAGCTACGACCGCGAATTTGGTCGGAACGACGCGATTTGAACGCGCGACCCCTACCACCCCAAGGTAGTGCACTACCAAGCTGTGCTACGTCCCGATTTGCTTTTATATTATACACTAGCAGAAATAATTTTAATAGACGTA
>Ga0123339_10002679_pt1 | contig 12009 bp, 8 predicted proteins | sample lystaG_FD_89956 | JGI IMG/M metagenome (GOLD analysis project Ga0123339, IMG submission 89956) | Glacier valley bacterial and archeal communities from Borup Fiord, Nunavut, Canada, to study Microbial Dark Matter (Phase II) -... | ecosystem: Environmental > Aquatic > Freshwater > Ice > Glacier ... | reverse complement strand
GTGACCCTGTTCGCCGCGCTCAGCACGCTGCTCATCGGCGCTCGAGTGCTCAAAATTCCTTTTGGCCTGCTCACTGGAACCCTGGCGGGGCTGCAAACCCAACCGGCGGTGCTGGCCTTCGCCCGCGAGCGGGCCGGGTCCGAGCTGCCCGCCCTGGGTTACGCCACGGTTTACCCGCTGGCCATGCTGCTTAAGATTGTGCTGGCTCAAGTCTTGCTAGCTGCCCTGCACTGAACATTTTTTAGGGAGAATGATGTCCACCACACCCAAAAAACCTCATCCCACAGCCCTGCTCGAGCGGGTCCGTCAGCTTTATCACCATGTGCTCGAGGACTCGAAAAAACGTACCGACGGCTGGAATCTCGAGACCTTACGCCCCGAGGTTCACGAACGCCTGAGCAATCTAGCCGATTATCTGGCCCTGCGCGGTCAGGATTTGCGTGAGCTACAAAGTGAACTCTCAAAGTGGGGGCTGTCCTCGCTGGGCCGTGCCGAGGGAAGGGTACGCACTAATTTAGAAGCTGTGCTGGGGGCGCTCGAGGCGCTGTGCCAACTCGAGCCAAGCATCCCCATGCCCAGTCCTGCGAATTCGCGGGTGGGGCCGCTTCGTCTGAGCGCCGAGGCCCAGCGGCTGTTTGGCCCCGCTCGAGCGGGACGCGACGTGCGAATTCTGGTCACGCTCTCCCCCGAGCACCTCAAAAAGCCCGAGACGCTCGAGCGGCTGCTCGAGGCGGGGATGGACTGTGTACGCATCAACTGCGCCCACGACGCGCCGAAAGTCTGGAGCGCGCTGATTAAAGCGGTGCGAAAGGCCGCGCTCGAGGTGAACCACCCGTGTGCGGTGCTGATGGACCTCAGCGGCCCTAAGCTGCGCCTGGAAGCAGTTTCCAGTGACCACAGGCTCAAAGTGGGCGACCGGTTTCACCTAGCGCTCGAGCAGCCCAAACACCCCCATCATCAGCTTTGGGCCAGCCTGCCCATCCCCGAGGTCTTTTCGGCTTTGGGGCGCGGCCAGCAGGTGGCTTACGACGATGGTCACTTGTACGCCACGGTGGAGGAGGTGAGCGAGAACAGCGCCGAGCTGCGCGTGACCCACACCCTGCCCAAAGGAACCCGCTTGAAGCCGGAAAAAGGGGTTAACTTTCCCGGCCTCGAACTCAAACTCGACCCCCTGACCCCCGCTGACCTGGAGGCGCTGGATTTCGTGGCGGTCCACGCTGACCTCATCGGCTACTCGTTCGTGCAGCGTAAAAGCGACCTCGAGCGGCTGTACACCGAACTCGAGCGCCTGGGGGTGAACCCGCTGGACAAGCCCATCGTCGCTAAAATCGAGACCGCCCGAGCGGTGCAGAACCTACCCGAACTCCTCGTCTGTGGCCTGAGCCGGGGACCCTTCGGGGTGATGATTGCGCGTGGAGATTTAGCGCTCGAGCTGGGCTTTCCGCGCTTGGCGGAGATGCAGGAAGAGCTGCTGTGGATGTGCGAAGCGGCTTCGGTGCCGATTATCTGGGCCACCGGGGTGCTCGAGGGACTCGTTAAGGACGGGCTGCCGTCTCGCGGCGAGATGACCGACGCGGCCATGAGCGCGCGGGCCGAGTGCGTGATGCTCAACAAGGGCGCGCACCAGCTCGAGGGTGTGGAGGTGCTCTCCGACGTGCTCTCGAGGATGCAGGGCCATCAGCACAAGAAAGAACCCCAGATGCGAGCGCTCTCGAGCTGGACGTAATGGCTTGGTAATGGGTGAGGACCATGCTGAGGACGCCCCACCCACGGACGCCTTTCAAAACCTCACCAGGAGAAACCTCATGACCACCGCCCGTCCCATCCAACGCAATCCGCGCTCGCACCTGCTCGAGATTCCCGAGCCGAACATTACCCGCTTTTTGTTCGCCGACACCCGTCTCGCACCCTTGTGGACCCTGATTCGCCTGTATGTGGGCTACGAGTGGCTGGTGGCGGGCTGGGGCAAGCTCACTAACCCTGCCGGCGTGTGGGTCGGGGCCAAGGCCGGAACCGCCGTGAGCGGCTTCCTGGGTGTGGCGCTGAATAAAACCACGGGCGAACACCCCGATGTGCAGGGCTTTTACGCCTGGTTCGTGCAAAACGTAGCCCTGCCCAACGCCACTTTGATGAGCTACTTCGTGACCTACGGCGAGATTCTGGTGGGCATCGCCCTGATTCTGGGCTTGTTCACCGGCATTGCCGCGTTTTTTGGCGGCTTCATGAACGCCAACTACCTGATGGCGGGCACCGTCTCGAGCAACCCGCTGCTGTTCGTGCTGGCCACCTTATTGGTGCTGGCGTGGCGCACCTCGGGCTACTGGGGCCTGGACCGCTGGGTTCTGCCCCGAATCGGCGTGCCCGGAGCGCCTGGACCGCTCGAGACGCATACGCCAAGCTGACCTCCTCTCGAGCCTCACCGATTCAAAAAAGTCAGGCTCGAGAATGAACCTCCGAGCGCCCATCCGAAGACGGCTCCAACCTCGAGCACCGCGCTCGAGCAAGACTGTCTGGTGGGCTTTTCTACCCCAGTGGACCCGCTGCGCTGGACGCTCGAGTTCAAGACGCTGGACGCCTGAGTTTGAGAGGAAAGACAGGCGTGCTCGAGCGCCTCCCACACGGTTCAAAAGAGCCACAAACAAACTTGGAGAACACATTATGCGCGTCAACTACACCATGACCCGGAAAGTCATCACTGTGCGGCCCGAGGACTCCCTGGCGGACGCCGCTGCCCAGCTCAGCATCACCCGCCTGCACGTACTGCCCGTGGTGGACGCCGAGCACAAGCTGCTGGGGCTGATACTCGAGCGAGACCTGATGGCCGCCGTTTTGAAAGCACACCCCGAACCCAGCGACGTGCCGCTGTACCAGTTGACCCGTTTCGTGCTGCCCGAAGCAAAGGTGCGCGACCTGATGAAACCGCCCACGGCAACCGTGCGCCCCAATATGGCCCTCAAGGAAGCGGCTCGCCAGATGCTCGAGCACTCGGTCTACGGCCTGCCCATCGTGGACGAGGAAAACGCTCTGCTGGGGGTGTTCACCGTGACCGACATGCTCAGGGCGGTCACGCAGGGCGACTTGGTCCTGCTGTGGCCCTGAACGGGTTGGAGAACGCACTCGAGTTTCCAGAGGCGTCCTGCCGCGCTAGCAGGTTTCACCCACAAGAAAGCAGACCCGCTCGAGCGGGTCTGCTTTCTTGTGCTCCGATTGACTCGAGCTGAAAAAGGCTCGAGCGCTGAAATCAGCGAACCCGCACCGTGACTTGCTGGGTGCCCAGCAGCGCTGCGCCCGCCCGGAACTCCACCGTACAGGTGTAGTCGCCCACCGTGCCAGGAGCGGTGATGGTTTCGTTCCAGACGTAGTTGGTGCCTGCGGCGACCACGGGTGCGGCGGGTGTGTAGCCGAAGTTGATGGCGCAGTTGCCCACCGGCTTGGCGGTGAGGGGGTACTGGATGTTCTTGAGCGCGTCGAGAACCGCGTCCACGATGTCGCTCGAGCTGGAGGTGGTGTTCTTGACCGCTCCGCCCGTGACCGCCACGATGTCGTCGAGTTCACTTCCCGCGCCAGGAGCTTTGAGGCCAATGACCTGCACATGCTGCGCCTTGAGCGTGGCGATGGTGGCCACCTTGCCGGGAGCCGGGTAGCCCGGCTCGGTGTCGGCATCGTGAAATGTTGCGTCGGTGGTCAGGGCGATGATGCGGGTGGCGTCGGGTCTCCAAGCTGCGCCTCCCGGACCCACCGCCGCGTGCCACAAGGCGTTGTACTGTGATTCGGGAGTGTCGCCGCCGCCGCCCGCAGTCATGGCGTCTACGGCGGTGATGAAGTCGGTGTCGTTGAAGGTGAGCTGCTGCTTGAGGAAGTAGGGATTGGGAGTGTCCGAGAAATCCAGGAAGGTGGCCAGGCCGAACACTGAGTCGCTCACGTTGCCCGGCGTGCTTCGGATGCCGTCCACAATCTTGCGGGCCAGGTTGCCGCCGCTGCTCTTGAGGTGGAAGATATCGTCGCCGTAGCTGCCGGTGTTGTCCACCACCAGCATGAAGTCCAGCTTGTCTGGGAAGGTGTGAATGCAGATGTTTTTGCTCACCTGGGTGCTGGCTCGAGGGCGAAGCGTCACCAACACCCGCGCCGGGGTCACGGTACAGTCCCCGAAAGCCATTTGGGGCTTGAGGCTCGAGTCGAACGGTGAAGGCTGTGAAGCAGCGCCACTCCCGACCACAGGGGCAGCGACGCCCTGAGACTGCTGGTTGCTCGACTGGTCCTTGAGTGCGGGGGTCTGGGTGCAGGCGGCCAGGGAAAGGGCCAGGCCAGTCAAGCAAAGGTAGCGGATTTTAGACATACTCGCTCCGAATCAGGCGCGTCCCGACATGCGCCGATGTGAACTCGAGGAACATTCCTGCATACGCTATGAACGCAGTACAGGTCTGCTCCCGCCAGGGCAGGGTGTGCGGGCTGCCCAGGCCGCGAACCAGAGGTGGAGAACAAAGGACGACCGCTCCCAACAGGGTCCTTCTCAGAAGCGGATGGCGTGAGCCGGGTCCGCCTCTGTTCTGCATCCGTGGCCAAGCGTAGCGGGGGCAGCGTTAAAGAATCGTTAAAGGGTAGATGAAACCCCCAAACCCGCGTTGAATTCGGTAAATCGCTGAACTTTAAGCCTTCAACTCGAGCACACCTTATGCTTTGTAGCCTTTCTAAGTCCCGCTCGAGCTGGGTAAAACTTCTTGCCCGCTCAAGGGAACCCCTCAGCGGTCTTGAATATGCCCTGTTCCAAAGCTCTGTATGAAGTCTTACAAAGCTTTAACGATTCTTTAACGGTCCTTCTCGTAAGGTGCAGCTACCCAACAGGACGCATTCACCGACGGGTCACAGCGTCGGCTCTTCACCCCCTCCACTTCACTCTCTTTCCTCTCCCGAGTGCTCGAGCCACCCTCGAGCCACCACACCGCCTCTCACCCTCGTGCCTTGTCCACAAAACCGCCTGGTTGGGTTGGGCAGGGCCGCAGTCAGGAGTACCCCATGCGTAAATTGTTGCTCACCCTGAGCTTCGCGCTCGCCGCCGCCGCGTCCGCTGCCGACGTCACGGTTATCCCCACCACTGGCTCTGGAGCCGACGACCTCAAAATCAGCGACACCACCAAAGTTTCGGTGCAACAAAAAGTGACGCTCAACCTGCCGCTTCGCACCGCGCTGCACCTGGACGTGACCGATTTGGTGTTCGACCTGAACGCCAAAAATCTGGGCGGCTCGGGCACCGACATGGTGTGCGTTCACGGCAATGTCAGTGTGGACCAGGAAACCCGCGACACTACGGGTCAGTATTTCAACCAGTTGCAGGTCAAGCCCAACGGCATCGCCTACAAAATTCCCGACGACGGCGGCTGGAAAGCGGGCAACCCAAAAATTGTGCTGACCGGCGTCAAGAACATCGCCACCCAGTACCCTCCGGCCACGCTCGACTCCAAAGGCGAACTGGTTCCCGGCAGCAAAAACAACTTCGTGTGCTTCAAAACCTTCATTCTGCAAAAGTTTTCCAACGTGGGCAACTTCAAGCTCAGCGTGACCCGCGACGACCCCGGTGCGGGCAAGCTGGGCAATCAGAAGCTCTACATCCAGGACAACTCCTGCCTCACCATCTTCGAGGGGGCCGGAACCGGATTCTTCGCGCTGCCCCCTGCGTCCACCCGCGAACTGCTGCCGCTCAAGTATACCGTGGGCACCACCGGACACCAAGCCGAGAGCTGTGGTCAAGGTGAAAAAAGCTGGCTGGACGACCTGATTGTGGTGGCGGTCAAAATCAACGGCGACCCGGCGGGCAAGAACGTGGCCACGCTGACCTATACCCTAGATTCCCGCGCCTCGGCTTTCACCGCAGCCGACTCGGCTTCTGCGGGAGCCGAGAGCTACTGAGCCATTCACATAACTCGGGCGAAGGCGGAGCCGTGGTGCTCCGTTTCGCCCTGATTTTGAAGCTGAGCCTCGAGTCTGCTCGAGTGGACAAATCTACGTTGACGGAGCGTGTTTTTTAGGTTCACACAGTTCGATTTTGGCTAAAAAGTTTTCGCTCGAACGAGCTGAGACGAACATCTGTCAGCCTCAAATCGCTGGTCGCCCCGAACTCTCAAGAAGCATCCCCCAAACAACCCAAACGGAGGTTTTATGGTGTGCCCCAGACCCTCTATTCCCATCTCGGCTTTCACCTTGCTGGCCCTCTTTGCCCTGATACTGTGCCCCCCCACGCTGGCCCAGTCGGCGGTAGGGGTGGCCCCGGCGGCCAAGCTCTATACCGCCTCACCCGGCGAGACCATCAACGCCACCCTGACCATAGACAATCCCTCGCCCAATCCCCTGTTACAGACCACGGTGCGTGCTTACCTGGGCGACTGGGACCAGGACGCCTCCGGTCAGCCCAAGTATTACCCCGCCGGAACTCTAGAGCGCAGCGCCAGCAGTTGGGTGACGCTCAGCAGCAGCGAACTCAGGGTGCAAGGCGGGACCTCGAGCCAACTGCGCTACAGCCTCAACGTGCCCACGAGCGCCGCGCCCGGTACCCACTGGACCATGCTGTTTCTCGAGAGCGTTTCGCCGGACGCCAAACCGGGTCAAATCGCGGCCTTCCGGGTGCGGGTGGCGCACGTCATCTACGTCAACGTGCCCCCCACGCAGAGCGGCGGCAAAATCGTGGGGATGTTCGCCAACCTGCCCAAAATTCCCAGCAACCCGGTGGAACTGGGCGTGCAGTACGCCAATGTGGGCAACACTGCCGTGGCGGTGGAAGGCCGGGTGGAGATTCGCGGTGAGCGCGGCGACCTGGCGCTCACGGTCCCAATTCCCGTCACCGTGGTGCTGCCCGGCGCGGTTCAACTGCTGCCCGCCGGGTTTTTTGGGCCGCTCGAGCCGGGGCAGTACACCGCCCTGGCGGTACTTAACAGCGGAAACCGCACTCAGGACATCGCTGGGGAAACGGTGTTCGAGCTGAAATGGGCGCTCACAGCCCCCGGCTCGGCCAGCCCCCCCAGCCTGGTTGGTCCTGTTCCAGACGACACAACGCCGACCAGCCCCGCACCCAGCCCCACGCCCAGCCCCACGCCAGGGGGTGCACCGTGAAGCGCTCGAGCCTGCTGCTGCTGGTCCTGCTCACGCTCGGCTCGTCGCTTGCAGCCCAGCAAACCCTGCTCGAGCGCAAGCTGTGGCTCACCCTGCCCGACGCCCTACTGGCCTTCGAGGTCCCCGCCGCGAGTTACCCTAGCTTGTCGCCCGAAACCCGGCTGCGCCTGAGCACCCCGGACGGCACCCTGCCGTTGGTTTTGACGAGTGCGCTCGAGGGCGGCTGGAGCCTGCTGCTCTCGGTGTCCGATTTGCTGCCGGTGGCGGGCGGAACCCCTCTGCCCACTGGCAACGTGCGCTACCGGGTGAACGGCGGAACCTGGCTCACCGCCGACGGCACGCCGCAGGTGCTCTACACCGCATTAGGACCCACCCCACCGGGCGACCCGGTGCGGCTGCGGCTCGAGTTTGAACTCAAGGTTCCTGCTCGAGCCAGTTACGGTGGCTACTGGCTCGACCTCGCGTACAGCGGACTCGCATTTTGAGGCTCGAGGTCGGGTGAAAGCTGAGTTGTGAACATTACAGGACACTTTTCATATCTGTAAAACTTCTGGAATAGTGCGAATGTACTGAATTCACGGCTGATAAATTTGCTCAAGCGCCTCGAGTTCGCGCCTTCTCGCAGAGCTTGAATTTTTAAGTTCCCGTTTGCACAGGTTCTCGCTCGAGCGATTCCACTCGACCACGGATTTCCACCCGCCTTGTCCTCCCGCTTACCCCACTTTCCTGGAGATTTCCGTGCGCCCGCAACTGACCCTCACCCTGCTGCTGTGCCTGCTGAGCGCTCCCACTGCGCTGGCTCAGGACGCCATGCCCGCTCGAGACGCGCTGCCGGGGAGTTACGTAACCGTGGTGTTCCCGGTGGATGTGGACGGCGAAACCCTGCTCGAGCCGGAGGGTCCCCCCAACTGGACCCTGGTGACTTCCCCGCGCCGCACTTCGGTGAAGGGTCGGTTGCTGGTTCCGGTGACGATGCGGGTTCCACCCGGTGCGGCAGCGGGGGGGCGTTTCGAGGTGCGCCTCAACCTCCGGCAAAGCGGTGGAGACCGTGTGAAGGTGGGTGAGGTCCGGGTTCTGGCGCAGGCGGGCTTTGCTCTGGTTGCCCCAAAAAGTGTGCAGGGCAACGTGCGGGGTGCGTCCCGCGCGCCGCTGAGTTTCGAGTTGGAGGTGCAAAACACCGGCAACGCGCCGGACACCGCCAGAATTAGCACCACCGGAACGACTTGGCCGGTGGTGCTCGAGCCGTCCGAAATTGCGCTTGGAGCTGGTGAGCGGGGGCGGGTCCGGGTCACGGTGCTGCCCGAGGGCGTGCTCATCGGCAGAGCGCCCACCATACTGTGGCTGCGCGCCACCAGCGTGGCGGGTCCTGCCACCGTCGTCACCCGTCGGGTCACGCTCGAGTTCAATGGTTCGCGGACCGATAGTGACGCCTCGAGCGACGCCCCGCAGCTGCGCTTCGGGGTGCTGCTGGGCGCGGGGCTGGACCTCAACTGGCGCGGCGCTGCCTCGGGCAACGCGCCCTTTTCCGCTGCCTGGAGGTACAGCGTGGCCCCTTCGCTGCGGGGCGCGCTGTCTCAGACCGTGGCGGGCGAAGTCAGCAGCACCCCGCTCGAGGGCGATACCCAGACGCCGTTTTCGGGGTTGCCCCGCGTGCGGCTGGGCCTCAGCGGGAATTCCTGGTCGGCGTCAATGGGGCTGGCCCAAGGCGATTACGACCTCTCGGGGAGTTTTCGCGCCCTCGATTGGACCGTGGGGCTGGGCGCGGCGCTGGGCTTGTCCCAGACGCAGGGGCGCTACGGCCTCAGCGCGCTGGGCACTCGAGAAGACGCGCGCACTGCGCTGGGCTTGTCGGCCCGCACCCTGGGTTCGGCGCTCTGGAACGGAGAAGGGAGCACCCGCACCGATGAACTGCGCGCCCGCTACCGTTTTCCACTGCTGGGCGGGGAGACCGAGCTGGGCGGCACCCTAAGCGGTGTTCAGGGACCGGGCGGCTACCAACTCGGCTGGGGCGCGGCCCAGAGCTTTCGTTGGCGCGACGAGGGCTTTGACCTGACCCAGAGCCTGAGTGGGTCGGGGAGCGGCCAAACCCTGGCCTTATTGGGCGGAACCCGCACCCTCACGCCGTTCGGGGTGCGCGGCTCGAGCGTGCTGAGCATCACCCCATCTGTCATGGGCGTGGTCACGCGCTGGAAGAACAGCCTCACCCTGCTTTCAAACCCGCTGCCAGGGGTCACGCTGAACTTTGCGGGCCTCCTCGAGACCGGAGCCGGACTGCGCTGGAGCGTGTCGCCCAGCTTTGGGGCTAAAGTCAGTCTGGGCGACCTTCAGCTCGATTTGGGGGCAGGCTATCAGCACGACGAGGCGCAGGCCGATGGGGACTCGCCAGCGCGCTCGAGCGACCACTACCGGGCAGGTCTGGGCGTGGTTCAGGGTCCCTTCGTGGCCCAGGCCAAACTCGATTTTGAAACGCGCCGCGAGGGTGAACTCTTCGAGCAATCGCTGGGTACCAACGTGGAAGCGCGCTACGCGCTCTCGAGCCGCAGTTTGCTCAAGCTGGCCTACACGCTCGATGGCCGAGTACTCGACGGCCAAGCCAACACCTTTCAGCACGTACTCAGCGCGGGATGGCAGCAATACTGGACCCCCCGGCTCAGCAGCGAAGTTTCTTACAGCCACAGTTTCGGGGACCGCGAGGGGTCGGACCGCCTAGGCGTGAATCTGGGCGTGCTCGAGCTGTGGCCCGAGGTCTTGCCGGGTCTGAGCGGCAGTGTGGGCTACAGCTATGGGGGTACCAACCTTTTTGGCGGGGACTTCACGAACGGTGAGCACCGCCTGAGCCTGCGGCTGGGTCTGGATTTGGATTATGGGGTGAACACGCCCGAGGCGCTGGTGAACGCCTTTGGCGGGCAAGCCAAAGGCGAGGTGCGCGGGGTGGCCTTTACTGACCGCAACCGCGACGGCGCTTTCGACGAGGGCGACCTGCCGCAGCCCAACCTCCGCTTCACCCTGGGCAAGTACCCCGTGACCACCGACGCTGCGGGCCGCTACCGCCTGAGCCTGCCCGCAGGCCGCTACCGCCTACTGCTCACCTCCGACCTCAGCGCCACGCTGCACCTGGCCGACTCGAGCGAACTGGATATTACAGCGGGCGAGCGGCTCGAGCGCCCGCTGGTCCTGCTCGAGGACGTGCCGCTGAGTTTGAGCTTGTTCGAGGACGCGAACCACAACGGCCTGCGCGACCCCCAGGAGGAGGGCATCGCCTACGGCAGCATTTTGCTCGAGGGTGCCGCTCTCGGGGGCAGTGGGAACGCAAGCGCGCTGCGGCGCAGCTTGAAGATGGGTGCCGACGGCAACCTGGTGGGCGCGCAACTGCCGCCCGGAAACTACACCCTGCGCCCCGACCCGGACGGCCTGCCCGCCGATTTCCAGGCCAGCGGTGAAGCGGTCTCGAGGACGCTCACCCTGGGACAGCGCCCCGAGCCGGTGCTGCTCGGCGCGGCCTTGCCGCAAAAAACCGTCAGCTCGACCTACTCGGGCGGGGAACTGGCGCTGTTCGCCAGATTGCTCGAGGACAGCGCCCCGCCGGGTGCGGAGGTCAGGGTGGAGGTGTGGGCGCAGGGCGCGGACCGGGTGGAGGTGGAACTCGGTGGGGTGCGCTCGAGCCTCGAGCTTGAGGGCGGCGATAAACCGGGCGACCCAGCGGGTCATTTTGTGGGCTGGCTCAACGTTCCCCTCGAGGCCAGCGGACCCCAAAGCGTCGCCGTTCGTGCGACGGCGCTAGGGCGCACCTCCGAGCAAACCCTGACCCTGAGCGTGCGCCCCGGTCCGCTGTTCGATACCGACTCCGAGCTGCTCGAGGCGAATTTGAGCGAAGTGCTGGACCTGGCCCTGAGCACCCGCTTCCGCGCCCAGACCCTGCGCCTGGAACTGCCGGATGGACGTGAGATTGCGCTCGAGTCCCCGGATGGTCGGCGCTGGAGTGGACGGCTGGAATCTAAAGTCCCGCTCGAGGGAGAGGTCAAGGTGATAGCGGGAGAAGAGCTGCTGGGAACCCTGCGGGTGCGGGTGCGCTGACGCTCAACGCACCCGCTTTTACAGCTTTGCCACGGTAGCCTACCCCGTTGGCCCGTCCCGAACTAGGCGGGAAAAAGTCCCGCTCGAGCGGCCAGGAAGGGATGGGCGTGCAACACCGAAGGGTGGCTGTGCGGACTCGGAACACCCAATAAGCTGTGACCACACCACTCGAGCTGCCCGATGAGGAGCGCCACATCGAGTGCCCGCACCGAAAGCTCGAGGGTTTCTCCCTCCAGGGCGCACAGCGGCAAGCGGTGCTCCATCCAGCCGAACTGATGCACTGGCTCAAGGACGGGACGCAGCTCGAGTTCCCCCTCGAGAAACGGCGGAAACGGCTCGAGGCTGAGCAGATGGGCGTCCCCGCTGCGGGTCAGTCGCGCGCCCAGCGGGTACGGAATTTCGCACGGCAGGGTGTCGTACCCGCCACAAAACTCATCGAGCCGCCAAACGAGTTTGAGTTCGCCGATTCGCTCCACGCCGCGCTCGGAGAGAATCGGCAGCGCGAAGTGCAGTCGCAAGGTTTCGGCGTGGCCGTAGCACCCCCGCCGCCGCACGCCGAGCCAGCCTCGCTCGAGTGACAGTTCAAAGCCGCGTTCACGCTCGGGAGTGGACTCCGCATCGGTCTGGGGGGGCGGGGGTGCGACTCGGGGTGTAGCCTGCTCACGCGAAGCTGAGGTGGTGCGTTCCCGCAGCGGACTGCCTGGGGGAAGGGCGTACAAGTAGCGCTCGAGCAGGCGATTAAACTGGGGCAAGTCTCCGGTCCGCCGGGCGTAAAAAGCGGCCAGTCCGGGGTCGGAGGCTTCGGTCAGACCAATGAGATGTCGCCGGACTTCG
>Ga0123339_10002676_pt1 | contig 12013 bp, 9 predicted proteins | sample lystaG_FD_89956 | JGI IMG/M metagenome (GOLD analysis project Ga0123339, IMG submission 89956) | Glacier valley bacterial and archeal communities from Borup Fiord, Nunavut, Canada, to study Microbial Dark Matter (Phase II) -... | ecosystem: Environmental > Aquatic > Freshwater > Ice > Glacier ... | reverse complement strand
CAGCTGAAATACTCAGTAACGAGGCTAGTAAAATGATAGAACCGATGGCCGCGGAATTCAAAGCGCTTGGCCTTACGGATATCGAAACGAGAAAGAGAACTGCAGAGAGAATCAGGGCCATACGCGCAGGACTTGACCGAATAAAGTATTTTATTCGACTGGAGAAACTAAACATTTTATTTGTTTCCATACTTTTCACCTCTCTTAAATTGTTTAATTAGACCCTTTTTGAGCGTCTCACGCTGCGCTTTCGCTGTAACAATGGTCATTAATAATCCCAGTAGAAGAATAACATCAGATACCATATTTTGCCAGTATGATGTTACAGTAAATCCGGGAATCAGTTTATAGAGTAAAGTAAAGAAATAGTATACTGTATTTTGAATGATTACAAAGAAGCCTGCACCGAAAATTCCACTACTAACAGACCCCCAGCCACCGAATCCGAGACCGCCTAGAATACAGGCAGATAAGGAACGCAGACCATAATCTTCTCCCTGTAATGGGTTACCGGATGCCGTCATCAAAGTGAGACAAATGCCTGCAACTCCAACGATAAAGCCTTTGAGAATAAAAGCTTTCATCTGTACAGAAACAGGATTGATACCTGCAGCAAAAGCATTGCGCGGGTGGCCTCCTACAGCATATATATGCTTTCCAAATCGTGTTCGCATGATTATTACACATAGTAAAAATACGCCTATTATTACAAGCAGTGATACGGGTATTAATCCGCCAATTAAAGAATCATACGCCTTATACAGCACCTTAGGTACTGATCCCTGTGGAACGTTCATAATTAAAATATTAACACCCCTGATAATAAAAATCATAGCATAGCCCACCAACATGGACGGAAGACGCATGATAGAACTTCCAACACCGCAAAGAATTGAAACCGTAACAGCCGCCATGATTCCAAAAATCCAGCCAACATAGACAGGCACGCCTAATTCTTGTGGTATCATGATAACGATTACATTGACTAACGCCAATTGAATACCAATCGATATGTCAAGAGTCCCCGATATCAATAAGAGGCTCTGAGCCATAGCTATCAGGATAAACGGTGTGTTTGACATAAATAGAGTATTTATACTTTTAGGATTAAAAAATGACGATGGACCTTGAATAATGACATTTAAAATAATGGCTATCACAAACAGAACAAAGCCTGTGAAGGCAGGGCTACGGCGAAACTGCAGAAAATACTGTTTGACTCTTTCCATGCTTATTCGACCTCCTTTTCCAATAAACTTTGTGAGGTCATTCCGACCATGGCAGCCACGATTCGCTCCGCATTTTTATTTTTGCCGGAAAGTTCTGCACTAACCATACCCTCATAGAACACATAAATGCGATCGGAGATATCAAGCAATTCTTCGGTGTCGCTTGCAGAAATGATAATTGTCATACCTTCCTCTGCACACTTATGTAAAATATTATGAATGTCGCGTCGGGAGTGGATGTCTACCCCCTTTGTGGGATCATCAAGCAACAATAGGGACGGATTCATAGAAATCCAGCGTGCTACTACAAGTTTCTGTTGGTTGCCACCCGACAGAGAACTCGCTGGGTTTTTAAGCTGACCAATCTTGATGTCATATTTGTCTACTGCGCCTTGCGCAAATTTGCGAACCTGCTTGGAGAACAAATAGCTAAATAATTTTCCTTTCGCGGCATCACCAGCAAAAATGTTTTCACTAATCGTCCGCTCTGGGAACATTGCCTCCTTGTTTCGTTCACCTGAAATAAATCCGATTCCGCTCTTTACAGCATCAGCAGGAGAATTAAAATGAATCTTTTTTCCTAAATAAGTAATCGAGTCGCACTCAAATTTAAGATCTCCGATCAGTGCACGAATAAATTCTGGTTGTCCCTGACCTTCTAATCCGCCAATGCCAACAATTTCCCCCTTATAAGCTTTAAATGAAATGTCCTTTACCTTTGGAACAATACTTATGTGCTCAACATCAAGCACCAATTCTTGATTTTCAATATGTGATACTTCCGTCTCATGTTCTTTGTTTTCTGTATCAGGACGTTGGCCTGTCATATGAAAAACAATATCATCCAGTGTCAGTTCACCGACAGGTGCTCCTATTACTGTTTTACCACTTCGCATAATATTCACATCGTCGCAGATTTCAAATATTTCTTGCATACGGTGCGTAACATAAACCATCGCAACGCCCTCTGCTTTGAGCTGCTTGAGTATGTGAAATAGAGTATCAATTTCTTCACTGTGTAATGACGCTGTGACTTCATCAAGTAACAACAAGCGTGGCTTCATGAGTACTGCTTTTGCAATCTCAAGCATGCTTTGAGTGGAAGGTGCTAAAGTCTGCACAAAGTCAAAAGGATTACATCTGATATGAAACCGATCTAGTAGGTCGCTTACTTCATTTAATGCTTTTTTTCGATCAACTAAACCAAGCTTTGTAACCGGCTCAACGCCGAGTACCATGTTATCCATAATTGTCATGGTTGGAACAAGACTGAGATCCTGAAATGCCGTGCCAATACCCAGCTTTCTTGAGTCAATACCTGCATTGATATGTACCGGCTGCCCGTCAAATAGTATTTCCCCGCTATCAGGTTTTACCAGACCAGCAAGTACTTTAACCATTGTGGATTTTCCAGAACCATTACTGCCTAGTAGTGCAGTAATTTTACCTGGTGTAATAGTCAGAGATGCATTCTCCAATGCAACGACTGCATCAAAATGCTTATTGATTCCTTGTAATTCAAACAATGTTACCACCTCCTAAAAGGATTGCAAATAAATGTAAATATATATTAGTTTAATTGATATAGTGCAGTCCCTTACGAAAATAAGAGTGCTAGAATCGACTTTAAAATTACAAAAATTGCAAAATAATAGCTCCAATAAAAAACCGCGCTTGACCGGTGAAACTACATTTCGCCAGTCAAGCATGGCTCTTAATAACTATTCATTTGCAATTGTTGTTATTTGAAGTACGCTTCTGCAACCTCATCAATCGTTAGCCAGTATGTGATAGAATCGCCAGGTGCCATACTTTTTGCCATATCAGCATATTCGTCTTGGTTTTCATAGGTATACCATATCTTAGATGGTAGATAAATGCTATGGTATTTTTCATTGCCATTCTTGTAAACGTCATCTTTCAGTTCTTTTCCAAGAAGCTGATTCAGACCGAAGTTCAGAGCGCTGGCACCTACTCCAGGAGGATTGCTAACTACGATGTAAGGCAATACTTCTTTTTCTGCATTTATTTTCAACATTCTCTGCATATATTCGCCGGTATCACCAAAACCCATAAATTTAGGTAGTGCCACACCTGACGCTTCAAAAGCAGATAAAGCAGCCTCAGCGCACTGGGAAATAAGAACACCGTCAAACTCGACACCGGAGTTGATAACCTCGGTCATAATTTGCTGAGCGAGAGCGCTATCCCAGTTGTGGTTGTAAGTACCAACAACCTCAAGACCTGACTCTTCGATACCTTTGTTAAATCCGTTCTTACGGAATGTATCTGCTGAGTTTCCATCAATAGCGTTAATCAAAATTACTTTTCCACCTTTACCAAGTACTTCTCCTGCATAAGTTGCAGTCTTATAACCAAGATAATATTGGTCTGTAGCAATATTCAGGATGTTAACATTCTCTGACACATATTCACAGTCAGCGTTTATGTAGGTAATACCAGCATCCTGTGCCTTCTCAATAACAGGATCTAAACCGGTTGCTGCAACTGGATTAACAAGAATAATGTCATAACCTTCATTAATACTGTTTTGAATCTGCTGAGTTTCGGTAGCTGCATCCCAGTTAGAAACGAAAGATGCATAAGTAATGTCAAAGCCACTATCACTTGCAGCTGCAGCTGCCTCCTTGATATCTTGCTCGTAACGAACACGGTAGGGATTGCCCTCAATAACTGCATTGTGAGATGCCAGTTTCAAGGCAACTTTCTCATTAACCACATCTTCTGTCTTGTCAGAAACTACATCGGTGGAGTCATTTGTTTTAGGATCCGTCTTGCTGGAATCACCCTTGGAGTTTGAACAAGCTGCTAATGACAATACCAACATGCAAACCACCAAAACTAACGAAAAACTCTTTTTCATAAATATTTCCTCCTTTAATAATATAATTAAAGCTTTTGCTTTAATTTTCAAAAATCAACGAAGTTTCGCCAATAGCAGTCAAATTCAAGTAATTTATATAACTAATTATAACCTAATGATATAAGTAATGCAAATGAATTTTGCATTAACAATCATTTTTTTGCATTTATCCACAGTCCTTATCATGCAGTCTCAATTAGATGCCTGAAGTATTTCTGTGCAAGGTAAATTTGATTTTCAATATAGTCATTATAACCAAACACTTTCCCTGCGTGGAATGGCATATGACAGAACTCGAAGTTGATATAGCCGTCATAACCAACATCTTTACTGGCTTTAACGAACATTGGGTAGTTAGTCAATACTGGCTGTTCATGGGAATCAAACGAAATCATTTCTATTGAACCATCCTCTTTTTCTACAAACTCAGCATTCGCATGAGAGATCATCTGCAAATCACCAACATCGTGTACAGCTTTCCACATGTATTCATCACTCTGCGATGTTTCGTTCCAGCCACAGCAGGGAGCATCAAAGCAGCATTTGAAATAAGGTGAATCAACCTCTTTCATAAATTCCAGCATATCATGATAAGTCTCAATGATTGGATGATGGTTCTGCAATGCCAGTATGACACCCGCTTCCTCTGCCCACTTCGCACATTCTTTAAAGCATCTGATGACAGACTGATGGAGCTCATAGCCAAGGGCCCCATTATAGGAAGGATGGGCTGTAATCTCATAAGAGGCAATACCATTTTTTTGGACAATACCTCTCCATGCTGCAAACAAGCGTAATACAGGAGCACCCAGCTCTTTTGCTACCCGGATTTGTTCACGTACCATTAACAATTCATTTTCAATTAATTCTGAAACGATAGAAGCAAAGTTATTGTTTGCTGCAACACCGCAAATTTCAATTCCTTGCTTTTTCGCATATGCTTTTATTTCTGCACAGCGCTTCGCATCAAGATCTAGTGGTGATCCATGTGGACGTTTCAAATCGATTTCAACTCCGTCATAACCATACTTCTTGGCGGTATCAATAACCTCCTCTAACGTTAATGCCGGACGATCATTGAACCATGTACCAGAACAGGAAATAGAATAAAGACCTACTTTCATTTTGTTTCTCCAATCTATGTTTTTATTTTAAAACCAAGATTAAATAAAGCCTTACCAATTTTCATCAATCATCTTGCCTAGGAACATATTTTCACATGCGTTCAACATGTAGGTATAAAACGATTCCTTCATATCGAATTCAATTACACCGTTCACTTCTGCATATACACGACGTGCAGTCCCCTTGTAGAGTTTCATAACATCCTCTGCTTTTGCAGTGTTTATATAGTGATATATAATGGTCATCAAAGGTTCGCTATCTGCTGTGGTGCTTGACAGGTATTCCCCATCAGAAGCAGATGCGCTCGTAACAAGTCGATAAAATGACTGAAATAGATTAATATCCATATCTTCACCATTTAGAGTAATTTGCTGATTGTTATTTTCGTCCCTGCTTATGGCAAATTCTAAAGTTTGCGTCTGTGTAGCGATTGTTAAACCAGACAGATCCAACAGCAGAGGTGACAAGAACCAGCGTAGCATGAGTTTTTCATATTGAATATCCACAAATGCCGGCCGATCAATTTCATACACAGCACTACTGCCTAATAAGTGTGCCAAAAATGAATTATCACTCTTCTTTATCAAGGACAGTATATTGTGCTCTAATATGCCCTCATTGTTTTTAAAATCATATTCAACCTTCATAAAAGGCTCTGCAAATCCAAAAGCTGCAATATCTTCTTCGCTCAGCCCGTAACCGACAACCTCCTGGGCTTTTATGCCAAGTATGGATCCAAGTATTTGGGCACCATAGGTCTGATCGAGTTCATATACACCTCTTCCACGTACGAGGTGTGTAACCGCTCCAAAAGACAGGGCAGCTAGCTTGGTTTCCTCATCTCCTGCGCTGACCGATTCAATGGTAATCGGTTCTTTCAGCTCACCACCGGAAAACTTAACATCCAAAATTGCTGCCAATACGTTGCCATCAGCAAGCTCTGGGGTAACATAATGATTGATATACTGTTTTTTATCACACAGAAAGTAGGCTGCGATGGATGCAGATAGCAGGTAGACATCCTCCTCCTTATCAACCTGCAGATAATAATTGCCGCTGACAAGATCAGCATTGCCAATGTGCAGCAAAAGCTCTGAATTATCTGTATATATGATAGATGCTGTTGCCACCGGTTCATCCAATCCATAAATAGATAAATCGGAAGGCTTGGATGTTACTCGTTTGAGTGCGCTGATTGCGCCACACTGCGTCATAAACGCTACAAAATTATCCAGATCAACAAGCTCAGCGGGGATATCACTCAAAATATAACCCTCTGCTTCCGTTGATACCTCAAAACTGCCAAAAGAATTGCTAACTTTAACACAGCTAACATCCGTCGGTGCCAACGTCTTAAATATCACACTTTCAGTAGCCTTTTTTGGTGTATTGATGATTAGAAATACAAACACTACAGCAAGCACAAGTGCAGTGGCAGCGATAATAGCAATTAGATTAATGAGTTTTTTCATCATTTATACCTCCGAAGAAGCCAAATGACAATCCCTGCAGAAAGGATTATTAGTGGAACAATACCGCAAAGAATGACACCTAATCTAGTTGCCTGAGAAGATGTTATACCCAACGTGTTACCTGAAAGTGATTTTGGCTCAATATTGATTGTATCCGTACGTTCTGTCACATCATTAAACAAATTTAGTATATACTCTGAGTTTGTCAATGAAGAATTTTGCAGAGTGCTTGCTTCAAACATATAGGTTGAAGCGCTTACAATCACATTCGAGCGAAATTGTGTCACACCTGTTGTGCCGAGGATACGACGGCTTGCAAGTACAAAAGCAGGCATGGGCCCCCACTTAGTAGCTTGAGATGAGGTGAAGGTATCCTCTGCGTCGGACGGACGAACACCTGCTGTTTCATAAAAGCTCAGCAATGTTTCAGTATATTGACGGTCTTTTGTTTCATACAATACACTGAGAGGGCGGGACAAAGGCATTAGCAGGGGGGAATTGGAATCCTTCAATTTATTTTTATAGGTATTATTGGTATATTCAACTATGGGATAGTAAGGTTGATAGTTATAGGTCCGTTCTTTCGTTGTTTCAAATATAGCACCGTCTCCAATGTTGATTCCCCACTCACTTAGAAACAATTCTAGATTGGGCAGTTTCGGTTGAGATACGTCTGCTGTATAAAGTAGCGTTTTCCCGTATTCCCCATTATTATAAAGAAAATCATCTAATTTTTGCAGCACATCCTCTGATAAATCAACAGTCGGTGCAAACAGTATGCACAGGTTATATTTATCAAAGGTTTCTGTTGCCATGTTTACATTTTTTACAATATAATTGTTTTCTGATACAAGAGATAAAAAAGCAGGCATATCCGATACTCCATTACCGGTCAGTACGGCTATTGACACCTGATCTTCACTAATGACATTTAGAATTGACGATGTAATTGTTTCCTCAGCACGTGAGGATTCTATAGCGGAAACACCTGAAGTGGTATAGGTATAGTTAAACATACTGGAAAGTGTAATTTGCTTAACACGGTTACCACGGGTGACAAGAATATTACCTGCTGAAAGCGTTAATTCTGGATAGCCAGCCGCAAAAGTTGGGTTAGCTTCAAAATCGATGTATTCCAGGTTAATATTACTAGAATATATCGAATATTGATCAATAATATTTCGAGCTTGAATCAAATAGGAAGAACCCTCGAAGCTGTCTGGCGTTGCTAACACATAAATATTGATGTCGTCTGTCAGACTTCCTAGTATTGTTTTTGTCTCGTCACCGATTTTATAGGCAGCGTTGGCTGTTAAATCAATGCTTAGCGGATAACGGTTGGATAAAATCAATGTAATAGTGTTAAACAGAAACATAACAGCCAGCATTAGGACTATAAGTAGTGTAAACAGTGTATTTATCCGTAAGTTTTTTGTTGTTTTTAAAGATTTCATATTCTTGTTCCTCCTCAGCACCAACGGCTTCGTTCTAGCACAACCGTCGTGAAACATAAAAACAAGGCGGTAAAGCTGACGAAAAACAGTGTATTTGATAAATCGATGATACCGTATGTAAATGGAACATATCGGTCATTAAAAGATACGTAGGAAAAAAATTTCTGTAAAAAGGGATTTGATACCACATAAGACAAGGCATCAATCAGAATTAGGAACAAGCTCACTGCAAACCCACTTATGGCAGCAATTACTTGGCTCTCAGTCAGTGAAGACAGGAACATACATATTGCAATTAAAGTTGCACCCAACATAAATAGCCCAATGAAATTGCCAATGATAACAGGCCAATCCGGCCTGGCAAAATACGTAACAATAAATGCATCTATAAGCGTACCTGATATTGCAATCAAATACACAAACAAGGCAGCCAAATATTTGCCTAGAACAATTTCAATTCGCATAATCGGTGATGTAAGCAGCGTCTGATCTACCTTGCTGCGTTTATCCTCACTCATCAGTCGCATTGTTAATACAGGGACAAGGAACATCACAACACTAAACAGCAAGGAATACAAGGAGGAGAAATTCGTTGTATTGTTATAGAGGTTATAAGTAAAAAAATAGTAATTGGTAAAAAAGAACATTGCGGCTATAACAACATAACCCAGAGGAGACTGGAAATACGCACGAAGTTCCCGTTTTAATATAGCTTTCACTTCTGTATCACCTCCGTTTTGATTATGTTTTTGTCTTCTTGATTATCACCGACTAGATGCAGGAACACATCCTCCAGCGAAAACTCATGACCATAGGTATGTAACAGTGGTAAATCTGCTTTGGCACAGGCGTAAAATACATCTGCACGTATATCACAGCCTGTTTTCCCTTCAATACAAACATCGCAGGTACCAGTTTCACGCTCCGGGATTTCTGTTATGTTGATAATACTTTCCACTGAGGCTAATGCCGCTTTTATCTGAGTAATTTCTCCCTGAACCCGGACAATAAGCTTATGGTTTGGATGAATGGTACTGGAAAGATTCTCAAGTGTATCATTTGCTATTACCCTGCCCTCGTCGATTATGATAACACGGTCGCAAATTGTCTGAATTTCAGATAAAATATGGGAGGATATGATAATGGTTGTGGATTCGCCTATTGTCTTAATCAACTGGCGAATTTCTATAACCTGTGACGGATCCACTCCAACTGTTGGTTCATCGAGAATCAGCACTTTAGGATGTCCGATCAATGCTTGTGCAAAACCGACACGCTGGCGGTAGCCTTTGGACAGATTGTTTATCAAACGCCCTTTCTTGTCGGAAAGACCTACCTGTTCGCAAATTGCATCCAGATGTTCTTTCCGCTTAGCTTTATTTCTTGATAAGCCCTTCAGCTCGTATATAAAATTCAAATATTCCATAACGCGCATATCATTGTAAAAGGCAAGTTGTTCGGGTAAGTATCCCACCACTCTCTTTGCTTCTCGTGATTCTTTCATAATATCGTGGCTGTCGATCGACACCTCTCCTGAGGTAGCACTGATATAACCAGTCAGAATATTCATCGTTGTACTTTTACCTGCTCCATTTAGCCCCAATAGGCCTACCACTTCGCCACTTGCAACAGAAAAGCTAATTCCTCCTAGGGCAACCTTTTTACCGTAGTGCTTCGTTAAATTATGTACTTCAATCAAGTTCAATCCCCCCTTAATCATGTATATCATATGCAATTATCAGGTTGTTCAAGCCTCCAAGTAATTTCTGATTTCTATCTTCTTATGAAAGGTTTTCTAAGCTTCATTATCTCCAATAGTAACTTTTAATCCCATCCTACGTCCAATCTCTGCCAGTGGTTCCAGCTCGGCATTAGAGATCATCGCTAAGTCACCCAATTGATAGGGTAACGATAATTTCTTGTACTTGCTCTTAGCCAAGGAGTGGTACGGGAGCAAAACCGCGTGATTTACACCAAGTTTCAAATCTAATTCAAATATATTCCTAATCGTATCCGGGGTGTTATTAAAATTCGGAATCACCGGAGTGCGAAGTAGAACATCAGCGCCAAGTGATACCAGCATATGTATATTCATGCTTATGATGTTTAAATCTGCACCTGTCACCGTCTTAAGTGAAGCTGCATCCGCGTGCTTGATATCGATCATAAACAGATCAACCAAAGGTAATGCCGTTCTAAGAATTTCAGTATCGACAAAAGCCGTGGTTTCAACCGCAGTATGAAGTCCGTTTTGTTTCGCAAGTGTAAGTAACCGTAAGGCACCCCTTGCTTGAAAAAACGGTTCTCCACCTGATAAGGTGATTCCTCCGCCTGTTGCTTCATAATAGGCAAGATCACATAACACTTCCTTCATAATCTCCTCCACTGTCATATATTTTCCAGACAGTGATAAAGCTTCTACAGGACACGTATTCACACATTCTTCGCAAAAATTACAACTTCTTTGATTAAATATCGGTTTACCATTCTGCATAGTAGCAGCGCCGACGGGGCATACCTCCACACAATTTCCACAGCCAATACAGCGGTCTATGTCATGCAGCAATATTCTTTTTAACTGCTGTGTCTCGGGATTGCAGCACCAGGGGCAACGTAAAGGGCATCCAGCCATAAATACTGTAGTTCGAATACCGGGACCATCATGAAAAGCCGCCCGTTCAATTTCCGTTATCAGAAGCTGCTCTTTTCTATCATCCATAAAGGACACGACTCATCACTTCCTCTTGTATATCACTATCTAAATCAACAAAAACAGCAGAAAAGCCGCTGACGCGAACAATCAGGTCACGATGCGAATCTGGGTCTTTAACTGCTGCTTCCAATACTCCACGGTCTACAACCGTAATCATCAACTGACATCCTCCACGGGCAAAATATGTATCCAGCATGGCTTTTACTTTGTCACGACAGCCATTAAACAACGTTGGTGTAAATTTCATATTCTGAACGGACCCGCCATGATATTTAGCCTGAAACTTGCTAAGAGAGTTCAACATAGCTGTTGGCCCGCTCTTATTTGCGCCACCCTGCGGGTTGTTGGCAGGATTCATAAACTTCCCAATATGTCTGCCATCATAGGATGCAGCAGTGCGCTTTCCCCAATCTGTGTTGAGCTGATTGTTGCTGATAACAATCAAATAGTATTGCATTCCTGCAGCAATGCCACGATTACGGATACCGTTTGCCACATATTCAAATAAATTGTTCGCAACCGAGTCTGCTTCTTCGTTGTCATTTCCATATTTAGGGCAATGCCACATAGCCAGCCGAATTGTGTTCTGTCCTTTGAAGTCATTGTTAGCCGCGTCACGAAACTCTGCAAGAGTATATCGCTTTTCTTCAAATACCAGTTTTTTTATGGCGCAAAGCGAATCTGAAACATTGATGTTTCCATATGTTTCATTCGTTCCGCCAAGATATCTCACTCCTCCATCTAGAACCGCACATCCTCGCTCGATACAGTCATCCATCAGAATACTGGTAAACAGAAAAGAAACATCTCGATTCATAATTTCATAGGAACTGGCTTGTGCCATGATAGATAAATCAAAATAGTAATCGAGTAGTCGCTTATATTGACTGATAAGTTCGCTATATGAAGTAATTTCTTCTGCCGGTTTCAGTGTTATAGATCCATTCTTTCTAATACCATCCATCGGGTCTATCCCGTTGTTGATTGCAATCTGTAACAATTTAAGCAGATTGATACAGGTATTCGGGGTTCCAACACTTTGCCCTTGAATGACAAACTCTCCACATCCAAAAGGTACGTACTGCATGGCAGTGGCTTCATCCACTCGCATACCATACTGCAATGCAGGCACATTG
>Ga0123339_10002674_pt1 | contig 12020 bp, 8 predicted proteins | sample lystaG_FD_89956 | JGI IMG/M metagenome (GOLD analysis project Ga0123339, IMG submission 89956) | Glacier valley bacterial and archeal communities from Borup Fiord, Nunavut, Canada, to study Microbial Dark Matter (Phase II) -... | ecosystem: Environmental > Aquatic > Freshwater > Ice > Glacier ... | reverse complement strand
TGTGCCACCAATTAATAAATAACCATTTTTTGAAGGTGAAAAAATAACGCTTATGTTCTCATGACTTGTACCACCATAAGTCTTTTCCCATATTAGTTTTCCTTCTGTGTCGATCTTGAGTATGTAAAAATCTCCATATGATGAAGTAATTCCATTCTTATTTGTCTGAGAGTATCCACCTAATAAATAGCCTTCTCCAATTAATGGATAAACGCATGAAATACCTTCTCCACTATTTATTTTGCCAAATGATTTTTCCCATAATAATTGTCCGTTTTTGTCAATTTTAACTACCCATATATCAACATCTAACCAATTATATGTTAGTTTACTTCTTGATTGGACATCACCATCAACTGAGGTTGTGCTGCCTAAAAGTAGAAAACCTCCATCATCAGTTGGTTGAATCTTGCTTAATTCATCGTTCCCATTTCCTCCAAAAATCTTTACCCAAATAATGTTCCCAAATTTATCAATCTTATAAATTAAAAAATTCTGAATGCCAGACAATGGATTTATCTTTTCCAGATTAATCATATTGGTTGATCCACCAATGATAAAGCCTCCATCAGATGTTGGTTTAAAATCAGAAAATATTTCATCTCCAATCAGACCAAATGTTTTTTCCCACAAGATTAAGCCCTGCTCATTTGTTTTAACAACCCAAAAATCACTTTGCCCTTTATTCCCTGACTTAATGTCACCATCTGTTGACATAGTCCACCCGCCCAACAAATACCCATTATCATCAGTTGGCAATAGTGCATGAAGCTCATCTCTACTATATCCGCCGTAAGTCTTTTCCCATTCTATTTCTGGTTTGCTTTGAGAGATTGCTTTTTGCGAAAGCACGCTAAGAATTATAAGAAGAATAAGTAATTTAAAAATTTCTTGTTTCATTGTGTGTGTCTGTTTTAAATGCCCTATAACTAGTATATATCACCAAAAGTATAGTGCTTTTTTGATTATCCAATTATATTAAGCAAATTTATTTTAATACTTTAGGTATTGGTTGACTGGGAAGTAACCGATCCAAGGGACTAATAATATTTTTAGCAGCTTTTGGGGTGATGTGGGTATAAATCATCGTGGTTTTTATACTGCTGTGACCCAACAATTGCTGGATATAACGAATGTCAGTCCCACTCTCCAACAAATGGGTGGCAAAACTATGCCTGAGGGTATGTACCGTGGCTTTCTTTTCAAGCCCGGCCTTGCTAACCGCCATTTTCATCACCACCTGCACCGTTCGGCCACTCAATGCCTCACCTTTATACTGTCCGGCGAAAACCCAACCATCACTTGGGTAAAGCGTCCGGTAATTCTTCAGGTATTCAACCACAGAATAGGGCAACATCACTATACGGTCTTTATTTCCCTTGCTTTGCTTCACATGGATTTTATGCTCCTCAAACAAAATGTCCTCCCATTTCAATGCCACAATCTCGCTGCGTCGCAAACCTGCCCCATAACCCATCAGCAACAACAGTTTGTGTTTCGGATTGTCAACATAACTGAATATCCTCATACATTCTTCCATCGTAAGCACAGTCGGTAAGTGGTGTTCCTTTCTTGGCCGAGGTAATTTAATTTCAAACGAATCCCTTTTTAGTACCGTCCTGAAATAATACAGCAATGCATTAATCAGCATATTCAGACTCGAAGCCGAAAGCCCCTTCTCAGTCATTCCTGCAAGGTGTTTTACAATCTGCATTTCAGTCAAGGTATCCGGGTTCTGATAGCAGTTAAAGCGTAAGAACAGGTTAAACGACTTCATGTAATTCCTGATCGTATTGGCGCTGTAATTCTGAGCCATCAGGTAATCGAGCATCGCCAGGGTATAAGTCCTGGCTTTTACCGGCACTTGTTGCAGCATCATTTCCCTTACATTTTGCAGCTCCATTGCTTTCTTGTTCATCGCCTTGTACTTACTCAAATACCGTTGAGGTAAATTGTTGTGTATTGAAATTGAAAGTTCTTCTGCCAGTTTTTTTAGGTTATCGAACACAACAGGGGTGGCAGTGAGCAGGTAGGCATTATTTGCCTTACTAAAACGACTCCCTTCCCAGCGTTTTACCTGTTCAATCAAATAGGGAACCGGAGGACAATTGAGTATCATCCACTTCTTATCCAAGGAATATTCATTCAGTTCAATAAAGGTATTCGGGTTTGAAACAACCCGCTCCAGGTTAAAATATTCATGTGGAAAGATTTCTCCAATGCCCAGTAAAGCTTCTACCTTAAATTTTACATTGACATGCCTTAGAACAAAAAATGCTTTTTGTCCCTTGTTCCAGTAAACCCCTTTAAATGTTCATTTATCAGGTTATAATTTTCCTTGTTATACAACACATACCAGCATTTATGGCTCTGGCTCCATTGGGCCCCAATGCTTTTGGCTTTGATCTTCAACACTTCGTCGAATCCAAAGTAAATCCCAATCTGGTCATTCCCTTTATGGAATAGCTTTCGCAGTTGTACCATCATCTAAAAGGTATGTGAGAACTACTGGTTTTCTTGGTAAATCTAAATTAATAAATTATTGGGACTTCTCCAATTATATAATAAAACTAGCCATCCAGCGAGTTCTCGGGACTCAACAGAATGATAATAGGCGAGTTCCATCTGGCAATTAAAAAACAATTATAAACACATGAAATATACGCCATAAATCCAATCAGTTTTCAATTTCCTTGTGGAGGTTTGGGGTATTTTTATTTCCTGTTTGCAAGAAATTTTAAAGATCCCTTGAACTGCTTTTATAGATGCCTTCTCCCTGCTTCTCCCTTATATTATCTGATACCCATCTGATACTCATCTGATACCTTTCTGTAACCTTACCTTACAGAAAGGTATCAGATGAGTATCAAATGAGTATCGGATACAGGCACTCAAACACCAACCCATCCCAAGGGAATGGGAGCGAAATTTGGGATCGATTGCTTATTTTGAAAAGTAGTCAGGAAAGGGGCGCATGCGATTGGCAAATCTGCACCAGCGGCTATGTCGGTAAACAGGTTACTTTTTCCTCCATTGCTGATGCTGTTCGTCAGTAAGGAAAGTCCATGCCACAATGCGGCTTTGCTTCTGGCCGTGGGTCATTTCAATGGTGCGTACCTGCATGGCATTGGCCTTTTTAAGGGCTTTATTGATTGCATACAGGTTCGATTTTTTGGAGACCAGGCTCGTGTACCACAGGCAGCGGTTGGGATTTTCCGAACTTTGTTTCACCATCCGGCGCACGAATTCAGCCTCCCCACCATCACACCACAACTCATTGTTTTGTCCCCCAAAATTCAGTAGAGGAGAAGGTTTTTTTTCTGAAGCCAAATTCCGGGCCTTGCGCTCTGCTCCTTCAGCCGCTTCTTCCGAAGAAGAATGAAAGGGCGGATTGCAGATGGAAAGATCGAACACTTCACCTTTTTTTATGATATTGCTGAAAATATTGGAAGGTGTGCTTTGCAACCGGCACTCAACAGCCCTCTTCAATGTCGGATTAGAGGCGATGATTTGGTTGGCTGTCCTGATGGCTATGGGATCAATATCAGAACCCACAAAATGCCATCCATAAGCCTTGTGCCCAATGATAGGATAAACGCAATTGGCGCCTACGCCAATGTCGAGTACCGAAACTGACGATCCTGTTGGAATGATTTCATTGTTGGAAGAGGCCAGCAAATCGGCCATGTGGTGAATGTAATCAGCCCTGCCGGGAATAGGCGGACACAGATAATTTTGCGGGATATCCCACACGGCTATGTCGTAAAACTGTTTCAGGATGGCCTTGTTGAGCATTTTCACCGCCTGGGGATCGGCAAAGTCAATGGACTGATTGTTGAACTGGTTGAGTATTACAAATGGAGCCAGCTCAGGGCAAACCTTGATCAGTTGCTCAAAATCATACCTGAAACGATGGGGGTTCCGGGGATGCATCCCTGATTTCTCAGCATCAGTCGTTGTTATTTTATCTGTCATTGCAGAGCCTTTTAAAAATAGTGTTTGAAGCGGGCAAAGGTAAAAAAGTACGGTGGTTAATTCCGCATGGAATAGAATGTTCTTTTTAAGGGAGAAATTATTTTCATCTATATGGCCTAATATCAATTAATTGCCAAGTTGATACATCAACCGTTTGAGTTCAATTTCAGCAATCTTGGCCGCATAATTAAGGTTCACCAACTGGTAACCCGTAGTTTCATAGCTTGCCTGTGCCGCTTTCACATCCAGAATGGTTGCCTGGCTTACCTGAAAACGTTGTAACACAAGATGCACGAGTTTATCAGACATTGCAATTGTATTTCTTTGTGAATCCAACTGAGCCAGAGTGGTGCTGTACGACTGATACATTCTTACCGCATCAGAGGTTAAGGTATTGAGAAGGTTTTCCTGCTCCAGCACCGCATTGTCCACGTTAAAAGTAGCCGTTTCCTTTTGAACCTTATAAATATTGCCATTGTAAATGGGAATTTGCAGATTAAGTCCGGCAAAAGGGCCGTAGGTCTGATTCAGCAATTGCAACCCTGCTGCATTTTGATTACGGTTCAGACTATAACCTGTATTGAGCCGCAGGGAAGGATAGCGCAGGGCGGAAACTTCTTTCACAATCTGTTTGTTGATACTGATTTGTCGTTCGGCGGAAAGGTACTGTGGATTTTGTCCCAGATAGCTGGTAACAGTATTCAACTCAATGGATCGGTCCACTACAATGCTATCTTTGACCGTAATGGGATAAAACTTTTTCTGGCTCATGATTTCAAGCAAATCGGTTTTCGTCCGGTCAACCTCCAATTGCTGATTCTTTAAATTTTGTTCTGCCGTATTCACATCAATCAGAGCCTGAAGATAATCTGCATCATTGGCCATGCCCACATTCTTTTTTGCAGTCACTATTTCCAGATACTGTTGGGACACTTCCAATGAAACCTGAATAATTTTCAAATACTCCTGCTGCCTGATAATGTCATAGTATTTTGCCATTACCGTTGCAATACTATTCTGTACCTGAAGATTGAGCTGCAATTCACTAAGTGATTGAAGATGCTCCAGGCGCCCTTTGGTAGCTACTACTCTAAAGCCATTGAATAAAATAATTCCGGCGGTAATATTTGAACTCATGTTGTTACTTGTGGCGCTGCTTTTTTTTATTTCCGCACCGGTATTCAATTTCTGATTTACGTTGTTGTACGATTGGTTGTCGTTCACTGTGGCATTGATTGAAGGCAACCCGCCGGCAACTCCGAAGGTGTTGTTTATTTTGCTGATATCCAAATTATTTTCCGCAATCTGTATGTCAAAACTATTGCGCAGCGTGGTATCAATGGCACCCTTCAGGGTAATGCTGGTTTGTGCCGCCCCCATAAGGGGTAAGATAAGGGCCAGGAATATTATTCGTTTTTTCATGGATTCAATCATTTAAACCGGTTATCAATTTCCTCTTCACTGACATGCTTTCCTGAGAAATAAGTATATACAGCCGGTATTACAAACAAAGTAAGTATAAGGGAGAACAAGATACCCCCCACGATGACGATACCCAACGGAACACGGCTGGTGGCTGCCTGACCCAGGCTAAGGGCAATGGGTAAAGCCCCCAGTGAGGTGGCAAGGCTGGTCATTAAGATGGGGCGTAAGCGTTGGGTGGATGCATCAATGACGGCATCAATTTTAGATAACCCGCCTGCCCGTCTCTTGTTGGCAAATTCTACAATCAGGATTCCATTCTTGGTCACAAGTCCAATGAGGGTAATCATCCCGATCTGAGAGAAGATATTAAGCGTTTGATTAAATATCCATAGGCATAGAACGGCCCCGGCAATGGCCAAAGGCACAGTGACCATGATGATAAATGGATCCTTGAAGCTCTCGAACTGGGCTGCCAGCACCAGGTAAATCAGAAGCAGTGCGAGGGAAAAGGCAAAGGCCGTATTGGACGAACTCTCTGCATGATCGCGTGAGGGGCCGCTCAGGGAAGTTTGATAACTCTCGTCCAGTAATTTGTCAGCTATGCCTTGCATTGCCTCTACCCCGTCACCTATGGTTTTTTCTTCGGCCAGTGAAGCAGAAATGGTGGCCGCTTTATACCGGTTAAAGTGAAACAGGGAAGGAGGAGTGGCAGTAGTCTTCATATTCAACACTTCAGACAGGGCAATATTATTTCCCAAATTGTTACGTACGTATAATTTTGATATGTCAGTTGGTTGCTGTCGGTCTTTCAGACCCACCTGACTGATGACCTCGTATTGCCTGCCGTTCATAATAAAATAGCCCAGACGCCGTCCACTGAAGGCGCTTTGCATCACCCCGGCAATATCCGAAACCGTAAGGCCCAGTTCTCGGGCTTTTAACCGGTTAATTTCAATATTGACCTCCGGCTTATTGAATTTAAGGTTTACATCTACATTTTGAAATGTCTTGTCGTTGCGTGCAGCCTCCAGAAATTGAGGCACCACTTCCTTGAGTTTCTCAAAATCCAGGTTTTGCACTACAAACTGTACGGGCAGCGAGCCTCTTGAACCCAGGCCTACGGCAATGGTTTGCTCTTCGATAGGGAAGATGCGCAGGTTGTTAAACCGGGGCAGTATTTTCGATATGTCCTTTACAATATCGCTCTGTGACCGTTCTCTTTCGTTGGTGGGAATCAGGCCAACGCGCCCAAAACCCCCATTGACACCCGAACTGCCAAACCCAGGTACGGCCAGAAATGAGAAGCTGGCTTCAGGAATTGAATCCAGTAAATAATTGTTAAAATCATTTGACGCTTCGGTCATGTATCCGTAGCTGGCCCCTTCCGGTCCGGTAATCTGGAAACGCACATTTCCCTTGTCTTCTAAGGGGGCTATTTCACTCTGAAGTGTACGGCCAATAAAAAAGATGATACCAAGGCACCCTACAACAATTACCCAGGCCATCCATCTGAGTTGGATAAACCTTTTTAGTAAACGGTTGTACCCGTTTTCCATTCCTTTAAAAAAGGGCTCTGTACGAATGTATATCTTACTATGTTGGGCTGTAGATCTGTTGAGGTACACATTTAATACCGGGGTGATTGTCAGGGATACAAATGCAGAGATAAGCACCGCCACGGCTACCACAACGGCAAATTCACTGAACAGACTCCCTACAAAGCCTTCCAGAAATAAGACGGGCAAAAAGACAATGGCCAGGGTGACAGAGGTGGAAATAACGGCAAAGAAGATTTCCTTGCTCCCCTCAAGGGCGGCCTTGCGGATGTGCATGCCCCCCTCGAATTTCCGGTAGATATTCTCGGTCACCACAATCCCGTCATCCACCACCAATCCGGTAGCCAAAATAATACCCAACATGGAAAGGATATTGATCGAATACCCCCAAAAGTAGAGCACAAAGAAAGTGGCAATCAGGGAGATTGGAATGTCAATCAGCGGCCGGATGGCAATGAGCCAGTTTCTGAAAAAGACAAAAATGACCAGCATAACCAGCAGAAAGGAGATCATCAGGGTTTCCTTCACTTCATCCAGAGACCTGCGTACATTGAGAGTGTTATCAATGAGGGTGGTAAATTGAATGTCGCCCTTCTGCGATTGTTTGATTTCCTCCAGGCGTTTGTTGAACTCATCCGAGATGTTGATATAATTGGCCCCTGGCTGGGGTATGATCGCCAATCCAACACCATTCACCCCGTTGATTTTCCAGGTGCGTTCATAATTCTCAGGGCCTAATTCAACTTTTGCCACATCACGCAGCCTTACAATTCCATCAGCATTGTCGCGGATGATCAGGTCCTGGAAATCTTTTTCAGTAGTAAGCCTTCCCATGGCCCTGATGGTTAATTCGGTATGGTTGCCATAGATTTTCCCCGAAGGGGTTTCCACATTTTCCTGTTGCAGTACCGTTGTAATATCATTGAAGGCGATATTGTAGGCATTCATCTTGTCGGGATCAATCCACAGACGCATGGCCGGGCGTTTTTGCCCATTGATATTTACCGCACTTACTTCGGGAATGGTCTGAAACTTATTCTGCAATACATTTTCAGCATAGTCGCTTAATTCCATCAGTCCTTTGCTCTGGCTTTGGATGGCCATCAAAATGATAAAGTCGCCATCGGCATCTGCTTTGGTCACTACCGGTGGAGCATCAATGTCCTGGGGCAAATTGCGCACCGCCTGGCTTACCTTGTCGCGCACATCATTGGCTGCCGCTTCCAGGTTGGTACTTAGTTCGAATTCAACAGTGATCCGGCTATTGCCCACAGAACTGGAAGAGGTCATGGTCCGGATGCCCGGAATCCCGTTGATAGATTTCTCAAGGGGTTCTGTAATCTGGCTTTCGATGACATCGGCATTGGCTCCCGCATAGGAAGTATTGACCGTAATGACAGGTGGATCAATGGCCGGATATTCCCGGATACCCAGCAGGTTGAATCCAATTACCCCGAAGAGTATGAGAAACAGGTTCATGACGATGGCCAGAACAGGTTTTTTAAGTGATAATTCTGATATATTCACGTTGTGGAATCATTGAATTTGATTGACTGATCCATTTATTTACTTGCATTCATGGGGTGAACCTTCTGAACCCGGACGACTGCATTGGGCCTTACGAATAACATCCCGCTCACGATAATGCTGTCGCCTGCGTTGATGCCACGGGTAAGTTCCACCAGGTTTGAATTCCTTAACCCGGTTTCAACATTGGTAAAAACAGCTTTGTTGTTGTGCACCACCACCACCTGGTCTGAAAGGGCATCAGGAATAATAGCACTGGTGGGTATCATGATGCCTTGCCTGTTTTGATTAAGAATCACTTTGACGAAGGCCCCTGGTGAAATAAGGCCGCTATCCAGATAGGCCCTGACCATTATGTTACGTGAAACGGAATTGATCTGTGGTTCAATGGCGCTGATCGTTGCATTCATTGGTCCCTCCGTTTGTTGGGTTTCAATAGTAACCTTGTTTCCTTTTTTTACAATGGAAGCGTATGTTTCAGGAACCGTAAAATCGATTTTCACCTTGTTCGTTTGCTGTAAAGTGCCAATAAGGGTTTGGGGGGTAACAATGGCTCCCGGACTTACCTGGCGCAAGCCAAGGTCCCCGGAAAAGGGAGCCCGGATGACCGTCTTGTCAATCTGGGCATTCAATACCTTGATGTTGGCCTCAATGGAATTGACCTGGCTCAAGGCCACATCATAGTCGGCCTGGTTCACACCGTTGACTTTTAACAGATCGCCCAATCGCTTTTCTGTTTTGTGTGACAGGTCCAGCTGTGTTTTCTGCTGCTCCATCTGGGCCTGCAAGTCGGCATCGTTTACTTTGGCCAATATGGTGCCTTTGGTGACCGAAGCCCCATCTGGAATGTTCAGATAGATGAGCCTTCCGCTGATTTCAGGACGAAGTTCAACCATTTCGTTGGAGACCACCGTTCCATTGACCTCCAGACTGCTGGCCACCTCTTCAGCCCCGGCAATGATTACTTCAACCATGACCGGTTGTTTTGCCTTTGCGGCCGGGTCTTTACTTTTTGATTGGCATGAAATCAATAAGGATATCCCTATCAGTGCACCAATTGAACTTTTATACTTCATAAGCCGATATTTTTTGCTTTGCTTAAATTCTTTTTAATTTGATCAAGGGTTGAAATAAATTCTCCCTGCTGTACTTCAGTAAGGCCATCAAAAGCCCTTGCCGTGATCTCCTGCATCGACTGTTTTATTCCCGGCAATGCCGCTTTTGCTTTTTCAGTCAATGTCAGGCAGTACTTTCTCCTGTCAACGGTACTTTCCATCCTCTTAACATATCCTTTGGCGCTCAGGTAATCCACCACCCGTACCACACTCACCTTGTCGGTTCCCAGCTGGCTGGCCAACTCCTTTTGTGTCAGGTTACCCTCTCCGCGTTCAATCAGTATCAGGGCAAAATAATCTCTTTCGATATCAAGGTAGTTGAGCTTATCGTTTAATAGATGCAAAAAGCTCTTGCCTGTAAGCGAAAGAACTCTTCCAAGTGGCTGAAGGGGCTGTATCGTTGAATTGTTTTCCATTTTTGCTTCTATACAAATATAAATGAAAAATCAATTGGTTTACATCATTAACTAATCATTAACATTATTGTATGGCTTGGATGTCGATTTAAGTAAAAGGTTTAATGGACATGGAAGAAAAATTGAAAATAATTCGATGCTAAGTAGATGTGAATTAGCGTCATTGCCAGTCAATTTCTGCATGAGGTTGCAACACTACAAAGCTCACACGACAGTTGTAAATTCCCTTTTCCTAATTCATGACCCTTTGTTTTTATTCAAAGTATTGTCTGTATATTTGAATACTATTTCCTCAATACAAAGTCAATACAAAGTCAATATTAATTCCAGTGTTAACAGGTACATAATAGGTTATTAATAGGTTGTTAATAGGTTATTATCAGGTTATTTTAACCTATTAACAACCTGTTAAAAGCCTGTTATCAACCTGTTCATACAAAAATTAGTATTGAGTTAGTATTGACTTTGTATTGAGTTGATGTTTGCCATCGTATAATCTAAGCTGTTTCCAATGGCAGGAAAAGTAAGAACAATACAATTTAAGGAACTGATTATGGGACAACTATATTCAGGCTGGCACGAAGCAATCTCACACTCCGCACATCATTGCGAAGTGCGAAGCAATTTCAATAAATCAAGTATTGCCTTTTTTTTTGTCTTGTTGTTTTTGGTGAGATTGATTCGTTCCTACCAATGACGTTCTTCGCTATGGCGCGCTGATCATGCTTCTGGAGAAACTTAAATGACTTTGCGACCTATTTGCCTTGACACGATAGTATGAATTTTATAAAATTTTAAGTATCTTTGAGTATAATAATAAAGGATGAAATATTAAAACAAGTAGTTGATTTCAGGACGCTTTGTGAAAATCATAATGATGGACAGTGCACTTGAAATAGTTGTGGCATACAGTGATTTTACATGCTGATAAATTAGGATGAGATAAATTATAGTGGCAAGAATTAAATTCAAAAGTATAATGGAAGACAGTCATTTGATCTATCAAGGTGAACAAGCGCCATTGCATTTTCTTGTTTTTTCAGCTTCGTTAAGAACTGATTCATTCAATACACGATTGGCAAAATCAGCCGCTCATCTGATTGAGAAAAATGGCGGCAAGGTTGACTTTGCAAACATGAGTGAGTTTGATTGTCAATCGTTTAACCAGGATTTGGAATTAAGTGATTTTCATCCTTCGGGAGCCATAGAATTCCGCAGGCGCCTTTTGGCCAACGATGCATTTATTATTTCGTCGCCTGAATACAATGCCTCTATGCCGGGCTTTCTGAAAAATGCGATTGACTGGGTTTCCAGATTTCGTCCCCAACCTCTCAATGAACACCATGCTTTATTAATGTCAGCTTCTCCATCCATGGCTGGGGGCAACCGTGCACTTTGGTCTTTGAGAATTCCTTTCGAGCATCTGGGCACAAGGGTTTATCCCAATATGTTTTCATTGGCAATGGCGCATCAGGCGTTTACGTTTGAAGGCAACATTGCCGATGCAACTCTGGCACAACGGTTTGAAGAAAACATTGTTGCATTTATGAGTGTTGTAGAAGCCGCGAAACATTATCCATGTATCAAAAAAGCATGGGTTGAATTTTTGGGAGAGAAACCCGACCCCACTACAGAACGGGTTGAATAAACGGGGCAAGAAGAAAGACGATAGATTGCTTTAAAAGTTTCTTAAAGTGCTACTTATAAGATTATCATATCATGAAACTCGGGGCTTTTATTAACCTGAGCTCGAAATAAGAAACATGTTTTTCAAATTAAAGCCGCTAAGTATCAAAGTTCCAAAGTTCCAAAGCATTTTACCCCATTTAAGAGATAATTTCTACTATAATATAGCACCGAAATAGAGAATTGAAGCCTGTTTTTGCTTTGGTACTTTGTCTCTTTGGTACTTTTTTACACTACTTTGCTTAGTTAACACTCAGGTTATTAGATTTTAGCCAGCAGCTTTTTAAAGGCTGAAATCATGGCTTTTTCGATGATTCTAT
>Ga0123339_10002673_pt1 | contig 12020 bp, 12 predicted proteins | sample lystaG_FD_89956 | JGI IMG/M metagenome (GOLD analysis project Ga0123339, IMG submission 89956) | Glacier valley bacterial and archeal communities from Borup Fiord, Nunavut, Canada, to study Microbial Dark Matter (Phase II) -... | ecosystem: Environmental > Aquatic > Freshwater > Ice > Glacier ... | reverse complement strand
TCACCGCTCCCCGCGCGCGTAGGCACTGCCAGTCGAGGGCTCCTAGAGGGCGGCGGCGAGCAGGGTCGCGACCTCGTCGGTGGCGGGCACCCTGCCGCTGACAAGCACGTGCTCATTCACCACGAGCCCGGGCGTCGACATGATCCCGTACGCGGCGATTTCGGCGTAGTCGGTCACCTTCTCGACCGTGGCATCGGTGATGCCCGTGGCCGCGAGGGCCTCCTTAACGTTGGCTTCGAGGCGGACGCAGTTGGCGCAACCGGAGCCGAGGACCTTGATGTTCATGGTGTTCTCCTAGTGGTGAGAGTCGCTGTGGTGAGAGTCGCTGTGGTGAGAGTCGCTGTGGTGAGAGTCGCTGTGGTGAGAGTCGCTGTGGTGAGAGTCGCTGTGGTGAGAGTTGCTGTGGTGAGAGTCGCTGTGGTGAGGATCGATTACGTAAGGATGGCGTTAAAGAGATAGCCGACCGCGACGATTCCGACGGCGACGACACCCGCGAAGGCTCCCAGCAACGGGAGCTTGAGCACGCGCTTGAGCAGGACCATCTCGGGCAGCGACAGGGCGACGACGCTCATCATGAACGCGAGCAGGGTGCCCATGGGGACCCCCTTGTCCGCGAGCGCCTCGATGAGCGGGAGCGCTCCCGCCGCGTTCGAGTAGAGCGGCACGCCCAGCCCGACGGCCACAAGCACACCGAGGGGGTTATCTGGCCCCGCATGGGCTGCGAAGAAGTCGGAGGGAACCCATCCGTGAATGACCGCGCCGAGGCCGACGCCTATGAGCAGATAGGGCCACACCTTGCCGAGAATCTCACGCACCTCTTGAAGGCCGATGCGCACGCGCAGTTGCGGGGACATGTGGGTGCCGACGCCGGCGCCAGCGTTCGCGGTGGCCAGCAGGTTCTGCTTGAGAACGAAGGGCTCGACCCAGCGCTCGACGCCCATACGCCCCAGCACCCAGCCGGCCACGATCGCGATGGTCAGCCCCGCCGCTACGTAGAGCAGCGCAATGTCCCATCCGAAGGTGGTCCACAGCAGCCCGATGGCGATCTCATTGACCAGGGGCGATGCGATGAGAAAGCTGAGCGTTACACCAATCGGTACGCCAGCACCCACGAACCCGATAAAAGCGGGGACGGCCGAACACGAGCAAAACGGGGTGGCCACGCCGAGACCCGCGGCCATGACGTTGCCGACGCCCTCGCGCTTGCCTCCCAGGAGGGCGCGCGTGCGCTCGATCGTGATGAACGTGCGCAGCACCCCCACGAGAAAGATGATCCCCGTGAGGAGCAGCGCGATCTTGGTGGTGTCGTACAGGAAGAAGTGCAGCGCCGATGCCGAACGCGTCTCGGCATCGAGGCCCAAGCGGTCGAACAGGAGCCATTCCCACATGCGCTCGTTGAGTGCATACGCACCGAACCACGCCGCCACCGCGACGACACCTGCGAGGCCGATGCCGCGCTTGGTCGCAGGCAGATGCTCGACGATCGTCATCGCGTCGCCTCGGCGATCCGATCGGGTGTCGCACACGACTCGCCCGCGACCTCGCGCGGCGCGCACGGAAGGGCGGTGGCAAGGGCGGTGGGAAGGGCCCTCGCCAACCGGTCGGAGGCGTCTGCCGCGATCGAGTAGTCGATCCACTTGCCGCGCCGTACTGAGGTCACGAGGCCGGCCTCGCGGAGCACCTTGAGGTGATAGCTGAGCACGTTGGGGGCCACGTTGGCAACTGGCTCAATCTCGCATGCGCAGCGAGTCCCAGACGACGCGAGCGTCGCGAGGATGCGCCAGCGCGTGGGCTCGGTGGCGGCGGCGAGGAGTTCCACCGCATCGGACTCACTTGCGGGCGCCCAGCGGGCAATTGTCATTTCGATCACCATCGAAGTGTGCCTCAATCGCAATGTCGCGGTCGAGGCCGTAGGTCCCGGGCCGCGGGTGACCGAACCCGGCCTTGACCTTCCAGCACGGTGGAGGGTCTAGCGTGGACTTCATGACTGAAAGCGATTCCACCGAAAGCGAATCTACCGACCAGGCGCAGCAAGGCGCTCACGCGGGCCACGGCGCTCCTGCCGACGACTCCGGGCACACAAAGCAGGAGCCGCACGGCGCGCACACCGACCACCATGCTCATGTCGACCACAGTGGCCACGCGGAGATGTTCCGCCGACTGTTCTGGATCAACCTCCTGCTCGCCATCCCCGTAGTGCTCTTCTCGGCCATGGTGCAGGACTGGCTCGGCCTCAGCCTGAGTTTCCCCGGATCGTTGTGGATTCCGCCGGTGGTCGGCACCGTCCTCTTCATCTGGGGCGGGCGCCCGTTCTTCACCATGGCCGTACCCGAGGTTCGCAACCGTCAACCGGGCATGATGCTTCTCATCGCGATGGCCATCACGGTCGCCTTCCTCGCGTCGCTCGCGAGCACCTTCGGCGTCGGCAGCCTCGACTTCTGGTGGGAGCTCGCCACGCTCATCGTGGTGATGTTGTTGGGTCACTGGCAAGAGATGAAGGCCGTGGGTCAGGCCAGCGGCGCGCTCGCCGCACTGGCTGAGCTGCTTCCCGATGAGGCGGAACGCGTGGTGGGCGACGACGTCGAGACCGTGCGCATCGCCGACCTCGCGACCGGCGACGTAGTCGTGGTCCGACCGGGTGCACGTGTTCCCGCCGACGGCACGATCGCTCAAGGTTCCGCCAGCATGGACGAGTCGACGATCACAGGCGAGTCGGCGCCGGTCCGGCGCGCGCAAGGAGACCGCGTCGTCGCAGGCACGGTCGCGACCGACGGCTCGCTGCGTGTCGAAGTGACCGCAGTGGGCGACGACACCGCGTTGGCAGGCATCCAGCGCATGGTGACCCAGGCGCAGGAGTCACGGTCAGGGGCGCGCAAACTCGCCGACCGCGCCGCGCAGGCGTTGTTCTACATCGCACTCGGCTCCGCGCTATTGACCTTCACGGTCTACGCGGTGCAGGGAGACTTCTCGACCGGCATCGTGCGCGCCGTGACCGTTCTTGTGATCGCATGCCCCCACGCACTGGGGCTGGCCATTCCCCTCGTCATCGCCATATCCACCGCAAAGTCCGCCCAGGCTGGCGTGCTCGTCAAGGACGTGCTGGCGCTCGAGACCATGCGTTCCATCTCATCGGTGCTCTTCGACAAGACCGGCACGCTCACCGAGGGCAGCCACACAGTGGCCGAGGTAGAGCCGCTCGACGACTGGGACGAGAAGCGCGTGCTCGCCGTCGCGGCCGCCGTGGAGCGCGACAGCGAGCACCCCATCGGGCGTGCGATCGTCGCGGCGGCCGCCGAACGCGACGTCTCCGTGCCCGACGCGTCGGATGTCGACACTCTTCCAGGCAAGGGCGTCGTCGGCACGGTCGACGGCGATCGCGTGGGAGTGGGCGGCCGGTCGATGCTCGCGGAACTGGACATTGAGGCCCCCGAGGCCGCGGCGGAAGCCCGCGAGCGTTGGGATGGCGAGGGAAGTCCCACGCTGTACGTCACCGTTGGCGGCGTCGTGGTGGGACTCTTCACGACGCACGACCCCGTGCGCGCCTCGTCCCGCGCGACGGTCGACGCTCTCCACCGCCAGGGCGTGTCGGTGGCTCTCATCACTGGGGATTCACAAGCGGTCGCCGACCGCGTCGCGCGTGAACTCGGCATCGACGAGGTCTTCGCGGAGGTATTGCCTCAAGACAAGGACTCCGCCGTGGAGAAGCTGCAGGCGGGCGGGGGGAAGGTCGCGATGGTGGGCGACGGCGTCAACGACGCACCCGCGCTCGCTCGCGCAGACGTCGGCATCGCGATCGGGGCTGGCACCGATGTGGCGATGGAGGCCGCCGGGGTCGTGCTCGCGTCGAGCGATCCACGCGGCGTGCTCGCTATCGTCGCGTTGTCCCGCGCCTCTCACCGCAAGATGATTCAGAACCTCGTGTGGGCAACGGCGTACAACGCGCTCGCAATTCCCGTGGCAGCTGGCGTGTTCACCGGCATCGGCTTCACGCTCAACCCTGCCGCCGCGGCCATCGCCATGAGTCTGTCGACCATCGTGGTGGCGGCGAATGCCCAGTTGCTGCGCCGGGTTGACCTGTCCTACGAGGCCCTCGCGCCCGCAGCCGCCGGCGCGGCGCCCGATCCCGAACACGAAAACCACCCTGAAGAGGCGGCATCTCCCGCGTAATCAGGTCGGGCTCCTCGCCGTCACCGTCGCACGTGCGTCTTTCGCCCCGGTCTTTCACGCCCGATTTCTCACGCCCCGACTTATGACACCTCGACCCATGACACCCCGATCCATCACCCCACGCTATATCGTGCCGTGATACATTGTCGCCGTGGCCGACCTCAAGGAAGAACTCAGCGAGACGATGTACTGCATCCTCCTGTCTCTGCGCGACGAACGGCACGGGTACGGGATCATCCAACACGTGGCGGAATTCACCGCGGGACACGTTCAATTGGGCGCGGGCACCGTCTACACGAGCCTCAAGAAGCTCGAGCGCTCGGGATGGATCGATCGCACGCGCACCGAGGACCGCAGGCACTACTACGCGCTCACGGACCGCGGTACTAGGGCCCTTGCCGAGCAGACGCAGCGCATCGAACGTCTCCACACCTATGGAAGAGGGCTCTCATGACCCGCCGCACCGCTTGGTTCGCCGCCTTCCTCAACCCCACGCCCGCCAAACTCGAGAACTGGCTAGAGCGCCAAGCCGCCCAGGGATGGGAGCCGCGCGAGCTGGACGACATGAGCGCCATCCGCATGCACTTGCACGCCGCCAAACCCGCCAAGGTGCGTTATGTCGTTGACCCGCAGCAACGCGTGGACGACTCCTATCGCGCGACCTACGAGGACGCGGGATGGCACTACGTGGGCGAACTATCGAGCCTCCAGGTGTGGAACCGCCGCTACAAGGGCGCCCGGCCGGAGGCCTTCACCGACAACACGAGTCGCCGCGAGAGGGATCGACGTCTCGCCTGGACCACAGGAGTGCTAGGCGCGCTCATCCTGGTGGGCGCGGTGGTCCGCATGGCATTCGGCATCGCCGGCGCGGGGGCATCCTCCGAGGACTGGCCGCTCGAGGCCGGCCTGCTCGCGCTCATTGGCTTGCCCCTGGTGGCCGTGACGGTGGTCCTCACGCGTGGGTCCGGCGCGCGGGAGTCAACGCCGCTCTAGCCGCGTCCACGCCCCACCTTGCCGCCTCGCCTTGCCGCCTCGCCCCACCTTGCCGCCCCACGCTCCCGCTGATATTGTCTCAACCGTGATTGAAGCAAAGCGCGCCGATGTGCACGCCGCGCTGTCTGAGCCCCACCGGCTCGCCATCGTCGACGCTCTCGCCCTCGAGGACCTCTCCCCCGGCGAGCTGAGCGAGCACACGGGACAGCCGTCCAACCTCTTGGCCCACCACTTGGGGGTCATGGAGGCGGCCGGGATTCTCCGCAGGCGGCGCTCCGACGGCGACGGACGACGCTCGTACCTCACCCTCGCATGGGACAACCCCGTGGTCGCTGCCACCGCGGTGACGGGCCGCGTCCCCGCTGGCGCGCGAGTCGTCTTCGTGTGCTCCGCCAACTCGGCGCGGTCCCAAATCGCGGCAAGCCTCTTGGCCCGCGAGGGAGTCGTCGACGTCGCGTCGGCCGGCACCCACCCCGCAGCCGCGATTCACCCGCTCGCCCTCGCGGAACTCCGCGCCCACGGGCTGGAACCCGTGGGCCCTGCCCCCGCATCGGCCGCCGAGGTGCTCACCACAAGCGACATCGTGGTCGCCGTATGCGATCACGCCTTCGAGGGCCTCGGCCGGGATCGAGTGAACCTTCACTGGTCCCTTCCCGACCCCGCGCAGGGCGGTGCCGACGACTTCCGCAACGCGTTCAACGACCTCACCCCGCGCATCGGCCGGCTGGCCGACGCCCTGAGCCACGGATAGGAATCATGACCGACACCACCTCGCAAGCACCCCTCCCCGCCGAAGACGACGCCCGCCCCGCCGTGCTGTTCATGTGCGTCAAAAACGGCGGCAAGTCCCAAATGGCACTCGGCTGGTTCAAGAAGCTCGCAGGCAACCGTGCCGTCGCGTGGTCGGGAGGCTCCGAGCCGGGCAAGTCGCTCAGCGCAACCGCCGTCGAGGCCATGGGCGAGAAGGGCATCGACATCACGGGCGAGTACCCCAAGCCGTGGACAGACGAGCGCCTGCGCGCCGCCGACGTGGTGATCACGATGGGCTGCGGCGACACGTGCCCCTTCTACCCCGGCAAACGCTACGAGGACTGGTCCTTCGACGTTCCCGAGGGGCTCGACGGGCTCGACGCGACCCGCAACGTGCGCGATCAGATCAGGGAGCGCGTCTGGGCACTTGTTCTGGAATTGGGCGTGCAGCCGGAGCCAGGCGCACCCGCCTAGCCCGGCCCGCCAAGCCAGCGACGGCCCTCACCGTGGCCGAAGCGGGCAGCGGCGTCCCAGCAGCCGCCTGACCCTCGCGCTGACCCACGCGCCCACCCCCGCCGGACCCACGTCCCCTACAAAACACGCTCAGTCCTGCGACGATCGAGTATGGCCGTACTCACTTCAGAACTCGATGTCTCCCTGCAGACCGCGCACGAGGTGGCCCGATTGGCGCGTGTGGACGTCGACGCGGGTCTCAGTGGTGACGAGGCTGCGGCTCGCCTTGAGGCCGACGGACCCAACTCCCTCCTCCCCCGCAAGCGCGTGTCCTGGCAGCGTCGTCTCCTCCTTCAATTTGCCGACCCTCTCGTCTATCTGCTGCTCGCGGGATTCGCTCTCACGCTCGCGGCATGGCTCGTGGAGGGCCGCCACGGCGCGCCCTATGACTCGATCGTGATCGCGATCGTGGTGCTCGCGAACGCCGCCCTCGGCCTGGCCCAGGAGCGTCGTTCGGAGTCCGCGGTGGCCGCTCTCCAGCGCATGAGCGCCGCGAGCGCACTTGTCATGCGCAACGATCGAGCTCAACGTGTCCCCGCGGCCGACGTCGTGGTGGGCGATCTCCTGATGCTCGCGGAGGGCGACGCGGTCGCGGCGGATGCGCGGCTCGTCACCTCGGAATTGCGCGTCGCCGAGGCCGTTCTCACCGGCGAGAGCGCGCCGGTACAGAAGGGCACCGCGCCGCTCGAGGCGCCCGCCGACGTCGCGGACCGCACCTGCATGGTGTTTGCGGGCACCGCGGTCACCCGAGGAACGGGCCGCGCCATCGTCACCGCCACGGGAATGGACACCCAGACGGGCCGCATCGCGCGCATGCTGGGCGAGACGGAGCCCGACCCCACTCCCCTTCAGCGCGAGATTGCGCACGTGAGCCGCACGCTGGGCATCGCTGTGCTTGCGATCGCCGCCGTCGTGATTGCCGCGGTGTGGATCACCTCGGACGTGACGACGCTGCCGCAAGTGGTCGACGTATTGCTCCTTGGCGTTGCGCTCGCGGTCGCCGCCGTGCCCGAGGGACTGCCGGCCATACTCTCGGTGGTCCTAGCGCTTGGAGTGCGCCGCATGGCCTCCCACAACGCGATCGTGCGCGACCTCTCGTCCGTGGAGACTCTCGGTTCCGCCTCGATCATCTGCACGGACAAGACAGGCACGCTCACCCTCAATCGGATGACGCTCACCGCGGTCGCGACCTCGCACGGCATCGCCGATTTTGACGGAACCGCGCCGCCGGACGCAGGCGCCGCGCATGAACTTGGCGCCCTGATCGCCTCGGGCTGCTTGGCGAACGACGCGGTGACGAGCACGCACCAGGACCAGATCGACGGCGACCCCACGGACGTGGCATTCCTCGAGGCCGAGAGGCTCATGGGCCTGCGCGAATCGGGAAGCGCGACTGCCCACCGGGTCGCTGCGGTGCCATTCAGCGCGCAGCGGGCACGCATGTCGGTCGTGACCGAAGACGCCGACGGCGCGCGCACTCTGCACGTCAAGGGCGGCCCCGAAGTGGTCCTCGGCCTGTGCACGCGCGTGCTCAAGAACGACACCGCCAAGCCGCTCGACGATGCAGCCAGGGAGCGGGTGATTGCCGATACCGCCGCCTTGGCACGTCGAGGCATGCGGACCCTTGCGGTCGCGTTCCGGGAGCTCGGCGCGGACGAAACCGCCGACGAGCACGCCGAACACGGCCTCACGTTTGTGGGACTGGCGGGCCTGGAGGATCCCTCTCGCCCCGAGGCGCGCGATGCGGTCGCCCACGCCCAGGGCGCCGGGATCCGCATCGTCATGATCACGGGAGATCACCCCGCGACCGCGCTCGCCATCGCCCAGGACCTGGGCATCGCGGCCGACGACGCGGTATTCAGCGCCGCTCCCCTCCACGTATCCGATGCGGCCCCTGGCGCCTACGCGGTGCTGACAGGGGCGGACGTGTCCACCATGGACGAGCCATCCTTGCTCGTCGCGGTGGCCGGATGCTCTGTGTTCGCCCGCGTCGCCCCCGAGCACAAGCTGCGGATCATCGACGCGCTCCAAGCGAGTGGCGACGTGGTCGCGATGACGGGCGACGGCGTGAACGATGCCCCTGCGCTACGCAGCGCGGATATCGGGGTCGCGATGGGACTCGGAGGCACCGAGGTCGCGCGCGAGGCATCGAGCATGATCCTTGCGGACGACAATTTCGCCACCATCGTCACGGCGGTGCGCGAGGGTCGCGGAATCCTCGACAACATCAAGCGGTTCCTGCGCTACCTTCTCGCCTCCAACGCCGGCGAGGTGCTGACGGTGTTCCTCGGAGTCGTTGGCGCGGGAGTGTTGGGACTCTCGGGGCACGGCGAGGTGATCGCCGTGCCGCTGCTGGCCACCCAGATCCTGTGGATCAACCTCATGACGGACTTGGGCCCTGCCCTCGCGATCGGGGCCGAGCCCTATGCGGACGACCTGATGTCACGCAAGCCGCGCAAGACGACCGACAGGCTGATCGATGCGCGCATGTGGCGAGGCGTCGCGCTGACGGGCGTCGTGATGGCCGCGGTCACGCTTCTCACCTTGGATGCCCTCCTCCCCGGAGGAATGATCGAGGGCTCGGAGTCGCTCGCGACGGCGCGCACAGCAGCGTTCACCGTGCTGGTGCTGACGCAACTGACGAATGCGTTCAGCGCGCGATCCGAGAAAGTCAGCGTGTTCAAGCGACTGACCGCGAATCCGTGGCTGTGGGGCGCCGTGACCCTGTCGGCAGTGCTGCAGATCGCGGTCGTGCACGTGCCCCTGCTCAACAAGGCGTTCTCGACGGCGCCCCTGACGGCGAGTCAGTGGGGATTCTGCCTGGCTATGTCCGCAGGGGTTCGCCTTGTCACCGAACTGAGGAAGTGGGTTCTCAGGCTGCGTGACGCTCGATCTGCCGCGATGTGAACGGGCGCTAGAGCCACTTGGCGCGCTTGAACACCGCAAACAGGATCGACCCCAGGACCACCATCGTGCCGAGCGCGAGGGGGTAGCCGATCTCCCAGCCCAGTTCAGGCATGTGGTGGAAGTTCATCCCGTAGATCGTGCCAACGAGCGACGGCGCGAACAGGATGGCCGCCCACGCGGAGATCTTCTTGGTCTGCTCATTTTGGGCGAAACTCGCCTCGGTCTGGCGGTGCGCAACCAGCGCCAGATGCGTCGTCAGAGCGTTTTCGAGTAGCGCCCTGAAGTTGTCGATGCGATCCGAAACCCTGATCACGTGGTCGTGGACGTCGCGAAACAGGCGCCTGAGTTCGATATCGGTGTCGTCCTGGGCGGTGAGGGCGCGCAGCTCGTCAAGCATTCCGACGAGCGGGGCTACGGCGCGCTGAAAACCGATCACCTCGCGATGCAGCTCGTAAATGCGACGGGAGACGCCGCTGCCGTTCTTTTCGCCGAAGATCTGGTCCTCGATCTCGTCGATGTCGTTCTCGAGCCCCGCCTCGACCGGCGCATATGAATCGACTACCTCGTCGAGCACCGCGTACAACACCGCCCTGGGGCCCAACGCGAGCAGACGCGGATCGCCCTCGAGCCGCGTGCGCAGGTTCGAGAGGTCTGGCTCCTCGGCCAGCCGCACGGTGACGATGGCCTTGTGCCCGACGAAGAGGTGAATCTCGCCAAACTCAACAGTCTCCGTCGACTCGATGTACCGCGCGGCTCGCACGACCACCGCAAGGTTGTCGCCGTAGCGCTCGAGCTTGGAGCGCTGATGGCCCTTCATGGCGTCCTCTACGGCCAGAGAGTGCACGTCGAACGCGGTCGCGACCTCCGCGAGCTCCTCCTCGCTTGGACGCAACAGGCCCACCCACGCGAATCCCGACTTCTTCACCCGGGCCGCCGCTTGCGAGATTGTCGATTTCTCGTCCAGGCGCACCCCGTTGACGTAGACGGCAGAATCGACGAGGGCCATGGTTCTCCTTGGGCGTGTGGTTCTCATGGCAAGACTAGGCGGTCAATATCCTCGAACCTGCAGCGTCAACCGTGACGGCCGCGGCAAATTCTGCTAATATCTGAACACTTGCTCATATATTCAGGGATAGTTATGACAGCACCGCACGCCCACGCTCCCCTTCCGCGCGGAATCGACGCCGACGCCGCTGCGCGACTGGCCGCGCCGTTCGCAGTCCTGGCCGACCCCTCTCGCCTCCGCATCGTGTACGGACTGGTTGAGGGAGGGCCGATGTGCGTCTCCGACATCGCCGCAGTCGCGGGCACTGGCGAGTCCGCGACTAGCCACCAACTCGCCAAACTGCGCTCCGCTGGCGTCGTGCGCTCCGAGCGCAAGGGACGCGAGATCTGGTACCAGGTCGCCGATGCCCATATTCGCCTGCTTCTCGACGTCGCGGCCGAGCACTACCTTGCCGCTGGGCACTACCTTGCCGATGCCGCTCGGGCCGAGCCCACGGTGGCCGAACCCGGTGTGGCCGAGTCCGTTGTCGCCGAGTCCGTTGTCGCCGAGTCCGTTGTCGCCGAACCAGGTGTGGCCGAGTCCGTTGTCGCCGAGTCCGTTGTCGCCGACCCAGGTGTGGCCGAGCCAGGTGTGGCCGAGCCCGCTTCGCCCCAACTCGGCGGGCCACCGAACTCGTGAGCGCCGCCCACTCACACTCCGCCACCTCCGCCATCTCCGCAGGCGGCACGCACCGCCGCGCTCTCGCGTGGGTCCTGACGCTCGTATTGGCGTACGTGGGCATTGAAGTGGCGGCGGGGTTATGGACGGGGTCGCTCACTCTGCTCGCCGACGCGGGGCACATGGCGACCGACGCGCTCGGCGTGGGCATGGCGCTCGCCGCCGTGACTGCGGCCCGGCAAGCGGCCCGCAACCCGCGGCAGACCTTCGGCCACTACCGGTGGGAAGTCCTGGCCGCGCTCGCGAACGCCGTATTGCTCCTGGGGGTAGCGGGGTACGTCGCGTTCGAGGGCATCGGCCGCTTGCGGTCTCCCGTCGAGGTCAATGCCTGGCCAATGCTGGCGGTGGCGGTCGTGGGGCTTGCGGTCAACCTCGCGAGCTTCCGGCTGCTCCACGCGGGCGCCAAAGAGAGCCTCAACGTGCGCGGCGCCTACCTCGAGGTAATGGCCGACGCAATCGGCTCGGTGGGCGTCATCGTGTCCGCGGTCGTGATTCTCACCACGGGGTGGCCGTATACGGACGCGGTGGTCGCGCTCGCGCTCGCGGCGTTCATCGTGCCGCGAGCTCTGCGCCTGGCAGGCGAGGCGCTGCGCATCGTGGTCCAGGCCGCACCGCCGTCCGTCGATGTCGTCGCGCTCACGTCAGAACTGGGCGCACTGGATTCGGTCAACGACGTGCACGACGTCCACGTATGGACCCTCACATCCGGCATGGACGTCGCGAGCGTTCACCTCGTGAGCGGCGCCTCCAGTTCGGGAGACGTGGTGCGCGCGGCGCAGCGCGTGCTGCGTGAGCATGGGTTGGCGCATGCAACGGTTCAGGTCGAGGACGAGGCGGGACACCAATGCGGGGCCGAGTGGTAAACGGATTGCCGCAGTAGGGCCCTCAACCTCACACCGGCTGGCGAGGCACCTCGAGACGCGCGCGACTAGGCGCTCGCCACCAGGGTGTCGAAGGCATCGGCCGC
>Ga0123339_10002671_pt1 | contig 12024 bp, 10 predicted proteins | sample lystaG_FD_89956 | JGI IMG/M metagenome (GOLD analysis project Ga0123339, IMG submission 89956) | Glacier valley bacterial and archeal communities from Borup Fiord, Nunavut, Canada, to study Microbial Dark Matter (Phase II) -... | ecosystem: Environmental > Aquatic > Freshwater > Ice > Glacier ... | reverse complement strand
GCGGCAGGAGAGTCAAGGATCTTCGGCCAGAGCACATCGAGGCAGCGTTCGCCAAACGGGCGACCGCCGGCATGTCTCGGGCCACGCTCGCCAAGACACGGACAACATTGCGGATGGCGCTGGCGTGGGCGGAACGGCGAGACTTGGTCGGCCGAAACGTCGCCAGCGTCGTCGAGCTGCCAGCACACGCTCGCGCTGCGAAGCCAGGGAAATCGATGAGCGCTGTCCAGGCGCGCCAGTTCATCGTCGCCGCCGAAGGGACGCCGTTCGAGGCGATGTGGCTGCTGTGCCTGTATCTCGGACTCCGACCCGGTGAAGCCGCTGGACTCGCGTGGGACGACATCGACTATGACGGTGGCGTCGTCCACATCCGACGTAGCCGCAAGCTCGACGGCAAAGGACGAGCGATCGTGGGAACCACCAAGACCGCACAGTCCGTCAGATCATTGGCTACGCCACTACCGGTCCTGGCCGCGCTCCACGCCCACCGACTCGCCCAGACCGAGCACCGCATCAGTGTCGGAGCGATGTGGTCGAACCCTGACGATCTGGTCTTCACGACGCCGACCGGCCACACAACCGACCCAACGAAGTGCGCCATCGAGTTCCGAGCCGTGATCACGAAGGCCGAACTCGGAGAAGGCTGGACGCCGAACCTCCTGCGCCACACGGCGGCGTCATTGCTCAGCGATGCCGGCCTGCCGATGGAAGAACTCGCCGATCAACTCGGCCATCGCGACACTAGAATGGCGAGTCTCCACTATCGCCACCGCATCCAGCCGACCATCGGCGGCGGAACGCTGATGGATTCACTCCTCCGCGCCGTCTGAGCGCGTACACGTCACTTCAGCGGGGCTGAGCCGCTCATGCATTCAAAATAGCGAATAGTGCTATATTGGATGCGTGGACAGATCGGTAGTCGTCGATCACGAGAGGCTGACGCCGCCGCGAGATCTTGCTGACTGGTTGATTTCCCACGCGAGACACTGGATCACTACCGACGAAATTGCCATCATCTTGGCGATTCCGACGGAACAGGTCCCTCCGATCATTGCGCGCCTACGAGAGGCCGGGCGGTTGTTTTCCCCGACCCGCGGCGGGTACGTTCCGATTCCGGCTGAGTATCGGTCGTGGCGGGCGGTGCCGGCGAGTCACTTCATCGATCAGATGATGCGCTACCTAAACCACGACTACTACGTCGGATACTTGTCCGCCGCCGAGATCCACGGCGCGGCGCACCAGCGCCCGCAGGTATTTCAAGTGATCACCGACGCGCGGTTGAACGACCGCGCCTTCGATCGGGTCCATATCGAGTTCACGACGTCAGCGAAGACGACGACGCGCTCGACCACATCGGTCAACACGCCGACCGGCACGATGAAGGTGTCTACGCCCGAGACAACCGTCCTCGACCTCGTCGCTGGCCCCGAACACGGTGGCGGCATCTCCAACGTCGCCACAGTTCTCGGCGAGCTGCTGGGCGACGGACTGTTGGACATGCAGCGTCTTGCATTGCTCGCAAAGGACTACCCAGCAGCAGTGCCACAGCGAACTGGATGGCTGCTCGAACGAGTCGCCGAAGAGATTGGCGCGGAGGTCGATCTTGCGCCGCTCGAGGCGGTTGCACTTGCTCGACTCAAGCCGACACCACTGGCAGCCGCCGGTCGTCATGCCGGCCCATTCAACGAGCGCTGGAACATTCTCGTCAACGTCGATGTGGAGTCCGACTTATGATCCCCGCCGCCTACATCACGGACTGGGCAACACGGTCCGTTGGCCCACCATCGAGCAGACCAAGCAGACTCATCGCGCTCGTACTGGCCGTCGACGACCTCCTGGTCATTCACGCCAAGCCACTACGACCAATTTTTACGCGCTACTCCCCGATCCGACGGACTGAAAATAGACATGAACAAGAAAGCACAAAACATCACTCAAACCGGACGAGTCCTGACGGATGTCGAGATTGACGCCGTAGCCGACGATGTCGGCGGTGCGCACTTCGACGTCGAAGCCGTCCGACGACGAGGCCGACCCGCTCTCGGCGCTGCTCCATCACGACTTGTGCCTGTTCGGCTGGATCCCGACCTCCACGATTCTCTTCGGGTGCGCGCAATCAAGGATCAAGCAACGAACAGCGAGGTCATCCGAGCAGCACTCCGGGAGTATCTGGCCTCGTGACGCGCCCGTTGCCGAGTCGACTACGCAGCGTGGACCGTGCCGAACTGCTATCAAAACAGTCCAAGCATTCGACTCCTTAGGCAAGCCGACTGGTACCTGTTTACCGGGTCCATCAGCCGGACGGATGACGTCGACTCCTGCGCGGAATCGGTGCGCTGAGCGAACATGGTCAGGACGGTACGCTGAGTGGATGCGTAGCCCAAACCGGCGGAGGCCCCAGATCCGGGCGCAAGCCGATGCAACAGGGAAGGACTTGGCTGCGATTGCGGCCCGGGTTTCCTATGTGGGATCCGCTGAGCATAAGCGATACCCGTCCGCTGCAGGCCCGCCAGCCTTGAGGTCAGATGCCACTCCGTGTCCGCCGAATCTAGCCCCCCAGAATGAACTGACCAATTGGCTCCGCAGGGCAGTCTCAAAGGGGGCCATTGGGGAGCCATGGGAGCACGACTTTCCTCGCTACGCCTGGGTGACCAACGAGAACGGCATTTTTGAAGCCCGGCTGATCAACAGAGAGCAGGGCACCTACAAGGGCTACCCACTTCAGAAATCGGAGCGACCGTCTTGGCTATAGACGCGACGCGTGCCCTGCGGTTCCGCGTGGACTGGGAGGATGCTCCAGGCGTCAGCACACCCGAACTCGCCGCCACTTGGGCGAGGCTCTCTATCACCGCTGGGCAGGAGACAATCACTCTTGTCAGTGATTCCCGCTCTCTGTCGACGCGTACATCCATTTACGCCCCGATGTACTCGCTCGCGGAATGGTGTGCGTTCAATTGGTGGCAGATCGATTCCGACTATCGCCCGGGCTTCTTGCCGCAATCCAAGTGGCATGCTGCATCGGAAAGAGGCACTGGATGGTCGTGGGTGGATCACCACTCCATCAAGCGTGTCGGCGACGGCGTCCCCTGGCCCGACTTGGTCTTTCTCCCAGGCGCTCAACAGAGCCTCGTTACCTGGGCCGGTTACCGCGGTGCTGAGCTGAGCTACCTCTCCTCAGGAACGATGGACCTGCCCAAGGACGTCCTTCAGCGGTCGTTGGGAGATTTCGTCGAAGCCGTCGTTGAGCGCCTCGAGCAGATTGGCATCGAAGGGACGCCGCTTCAGAGCGAGTGGGCTGCGATCAAGTCGACGACTGCCGATGAAGCCGACTTCTGTCGAAGCGCCGCTCGTCTCGGGCTCGATCCGTTGTGCCTGAGTGAATCGACGTCCGATTTAATCATTCATGGCTCCAGCGTTCTCGAGGCTGACCTCTTCGACGACTTCCTCGTGTCCGCGGATCCCGCTCACCTCAAGTCCGATCTCAAGTGGACGGAGAATGCCCTCGAGAGCCTCCATTCCCTGAAGGGTGCGAGAGAGCCGCTTCCGAACTTGCCGTTGGAGACGCTCGACATGTCGCAACCTTGGTCCGCCGGCTACGCCGATGCGCGCCGCCTCCGGCTCACACTGGGAGCCGGACCTACCGAGGTCGTCGACATCTCACAGTTTGTGGAAGCACAAGGGGATCTCGGCCTAGTTTCTCAGGGGCTAGTATCGATCGGCGCACGGTCCGCATCGCGGTCAGTCAGTGTCATCAACGCACGCCCACACGGACCCTTCGTTGACGCACGGGCGATCTGGCGAGCATTGAGATCGGAGAACGTGTTTATGATTTCAAGCGCATCAATGCCGCTCCAGAAAGCAGAACGAGCGTTTGCCGCCGAACTCCTTGCCCCTGCCGACGGCTTGAAGGAAATGCTGCCAGAGCTGAGCGGCGACACAATCGACCTCCGGACAGTCGCTGAACTCTCCGCTCATTTCAGAGTGAGCGACCTGGTCGTCGAGCACCAACTCGAGAACCATTTCGGGATCGCTGTGGAAAGCCGCAATTGGTAGCTAATTCAGGCCTTGCCCCATCTGCTCTGGACGTACTTCTGTAGTTCTTCTTCGCCGTCGATTGATCGGGTGCCGTTGTTCATGCGGACGTAGAAGACCTGCTTCTTCTGCATCTGGCCCGACTTGTCTGCGACGCTGACCGTTGCGTGCACGGGGTGGCCGCTCGGCTTGACGTGCACTCGGCAGACGTCGTGTCCCCCGATGGTGTGGATCTGCGTTGTCACGTTGGTGGCGGCGGCTGCGCCGACAGCGTTGAGGACGGCCTGCGTCAATGCCAACTGGAAGAGGTCGGCGTCGTCCTTGCCTTCCTTATGCAGCGCTAGATAGTCGGACTCCAGACCGAGGACCGTGTTGTCGTCGGCGACACCGATCAACAGTGTTCCGCCGTCGCGGCTGTTGAGGAAGGCGGCGACGGTCTTGAGTACGGACGTCTCGATCACCTTCGATACCTCGGCCTTTTTCAGATCCCATCGGAACGTCGATTTGAATTCGAGGTGGGAGTCCTCGGTCCTGGCGATCAGCTCACCGATCGGGCAGTGCTCCTGATGAGCGACCTTCGCCTGCGCGTAGATCAGCGGCAGGTACGCAGCGAGCACGTCGGCTTTGAAGGCCTCGTTGTCCAGGAACCGGTAGGTCAGTTCCTGCGCCTCGTTCAGACGCTGGACGACAACCTCGTCGAATTGCTTCTCCAATGGGATCCGGAAGTTCTCGACGGAGTTTGCAGCGGCCTGCTGCTGCAGCGCTCCACGGGCGACGAGCGTCGCAGCGATGCCCTCGAAATGGAGACGGTCCGCTTCGGTGAGGTTCATTCCGTATCGCTCGTTCAACGTCGAGATGATGTGCGACAACGACTCCTCGAGTGTCTCCTGCTTCTTGCCTGAGCCGTCGAAGACCGCCCGTACCTCGCCGGTGTCACCGGTCAGGGCGACAGATCCCTCGAACGTCATCTCGTGTCGCAGATGAGTCAGCTCGACCTCTGTGCCGAGGTCAAGCCGGCTGCCGGGGTCGCTGCGCACGAACGCCCCGAGCGCCCGGCAGAACAGGTAGTCACGCTCCAGCTTCACGTCGCCAAAACTGACGAGTTGAGCGAGGAATGAATACGTTCGTACGAAGCGGTCCAACGCGTCGCGGAACGCAACCCGATCGTCGTAATCGAGAGCTCTGAAGCGATCGACCGCCGGCTGCAACGCGGCGTCGATGCGGCCGTGATCTTTTGCGGTCTTCATCGCCAGCAGCAGCGCAGTAAGGCGCTCGACCTCGTCGATCCACAGCACGCCGAAGCGATCGAGGGCACCGCGCGTGTCGTACAGCAGGTTTGGGTTCGGTCGGCGGAGCGACGGTCCGGCCGTACCACGGCTCGAAAGCTTTGGCGATCTCCTCAGCGTCGTTGCGGAAGTCGAGGACGAACGTTCCGTCCTTGCCGTCACGGGTCCGGTTAAGTCTCGACAACGTCTGCACGGCGGCGAGCCCGGTCAACGTCTTGTCGACGTACATCGCATAAAGAAGCGGCTGATCGAATCCCGTTTGGTACTTCTCGGCAACGATGAGGATCTGCCCTTCGTCGTTGAATTGCTTGGCCGTCTGACTGTCGGGGAAGCCGTTCATCTTCGCCTCGGTGACATCGATACCGTCGTCGGCGACCGTGCCGGAGAACGCGACGAACACCGTGACGTCGCCGTAGCCGTGGGTGGCAACGTACTTGTCGAGCGCCCGTTTGTAGCGCACCGCATGCAGCCGGGAGGCGGTGACGACCATCGCCTTGGCCTGACCGTCGATTTTGTGGGCGACATGGGTGCGGAAGTGCTCGATGATGATCTCGGCCTTCTGCGACAGGTTGTGTTCATGCAGCCCGACGAAGCGGGCGATCGCTCGTCGTGCCGTCGGCGCCTCATACTTCGGGTCGTCGTCGACGGCCTTCTCGATCCGCCAGTACATGTCGTAGGTGACGTAGTTCTCGAGCACGTCACGGATGAATCCCTCGGCGATCGCCTGGCGCATCGAGTAGAGGTGGAATGGTTCGAACCTGGCGGTCTCGATGTTCTTCGTGCCGAATAGTTCGAGCGTCTTTGCCTTCGGTGTCGCCGTGAACGCAAAGAAGCTGAGGTTTGCCGGCATCCCGCGAGCGGCAACAGCTTTGGCGAGCGCCTCTTCGACCGCGTCGACGGGGACGGCGATGAGGTCCATGTCCTCCGCCTCGGCGACGGTCAACTCCTGTTCCTCGTCGGCTCCGAGCGCCAGCCGCAGATCCTTGGCGGCTTCACCGGTCTGCGATGAGTGCGCTTCGTCGATGATGACGGCATAGCGCCGGTGGCTGAGTTCACCGATCTTGTCGAGCAGGTACGGGAACTTCTGCAGCGTCGTGATGATGATCCGCGACTGCTGTCCCGTCAACGCTTCGGCCAGCTGCGTCGATCCCTCGTCGATCTTCGCGACGACGCCGTGAGCGTGCTCGAATTGGTAGATCGTCTCCTGCAATTGACGATCGAGGATCAGCCGATCGGTGATGACGATCACCTTGTCGAAGACCTTCGTGTCCGTGACGTCGTGGAGCGACGACAACCGGTGGGCGAGCCAGGCAATCGTGTTCGACTTCCCCGAGCCTGCCGAATGTTGCACCAGATACCGCTGACCCGAACCGTGTGATCGGGCGTGCGCTTCGAGCGCCAGCACGGCATCCCATTGGTGGAAGCGCGGGAAGATCACCAGGGGCGAACCCTTCGATCCTTTCGTCGGCTGCTCGACGTGAATGAACCGCGCCAGCAGATCGAGTAGGGCGTCTCGCTGCCAGATGCGCTCCCACAAGTATGAGGTGCGATGACCGTGCGGGTTCGCTGGATTGCCGGCACCTCCGGCCTCGCCGAGGTTGAACGGCAAGAAGCGCGTCGCTGTGCCAGCCAGCCGAGTCGTCATTGCCACCCGCTCGGTGTCGACGGCGAAGTGCACGAGCGCCCGCCTGGCAAACGCCAGAGAGTTCGGATCGCGATTCGTGCGGTACTGCTCCATCGCGTTCTCGACGTTCTGACCCGTGAGCTGATTCTTCAACTCCGCCGTCGCCACGAGCAGCCCGTTGACGAACAGCCCGAGGTCGAGTGTCTTGGTCGATCCCGCTTCATACGCAAGTTGACGAGTGACGTTGAGGCGGTTCGCCGCATACTTCGCCCCGAGCTCCGGCGTCAGCCCGTGCGCCGGTTTGAAGTAGGCAAGACGGATCGTGACGCCGAGGTCGATCACGCCATGCCGCAACACATCGACCGTGCCTCGCCTGTCGAGTTCACCGGCGAGTCGGATGACGAACTTTGCCTGTGCACCCGGAAGCCCGCCGTGCAATTGCTTGAGCTTCTCCCACGCATCTGCCTGCGTCGCACCAATGAAGGCGAAAAGGTCCGACGTGTCGATACCGGACTTGGCGTCAAACCCTGAAGCAGTCGACTGGAGCGGTCCCTTGACCTCGTTGTAGCCGCCCTGCTCGACGAGCCAGCCCGCAACGAATTCCTCGAATGCCGCCTCGTTCGGTTTCACGACTGTGATTCTGCCCGATCGCTGCATACCAAATAGCAACGTGAGACCAGCTCCACCGCTTATCCTCTGCTCCATGGGTGTGACGATGTTGGAGCGGCCGATCTATGGCATCGGCCAGGCCGCAGCGCTACTCGGTCTACGCCAACACAAGGTACGCGGCTGGCTCGACGGCTACGAGCGCAGCGGCGTCCTCTATCCGCCCGTAATCCGCGACTCCCCGACCGGCAATGACGTTGTCACCTGGGGCGAGTTCGTCGAACTCGGATACCTCAGGGAATATCGGCGAGCACGGGTGAGCCTCCAGCACATCCGTCCCGTCACCGATCGTCTGCGCCAGGAATTCGGCGTGCGCTACCCCCTCGCCCACGCTCGGCCGTATGTCTACGACCACCAACTCGTGCTCAAGATCCAGGAAGAAGCAGGACTCGACGCCTCGCTGGCGATCGTCATCCGGTCCGGCCAACAACTCGTACTCTCCCCCGCCGCCGAGTCGTATCTGCAAAAGGTCGAGTTCTCGGACGAGGTCGTCGCCAGACTTCGACCTGCAGGAAAGACATCGCCAGTCGTCATCGATCCCGAATTCGCCTTCGGTCGCCCATCGATCCGTGGCGTGGCGACGGAGCGGATCGCCGAGCTGTACCGAGGGGGAGACAGCCCCGACTTTCTCGCCGAATCGTACGAACTCCCGATCGAGCACGTCCGGGCGGCGATCGCCTACGAAACCCAGTTGGCGGCGACGGCCGCCTGAGCACCGTGGACCTGCCAGCTCGCTTCTTCGTGGATGAGAACGACCTGGCTTTGGGACGTAGCCTCGCTGCGGCACGGCGAGATGTCGTTCATCCCGGGCATCCGAGGTTGGTAGATGTTCCGTTGGGGACGAAGGACGAGGACTGGCTGCCAATCATTGGTGGACTCGGACTGATCGTCATCACACGTGACAAGAAGATCCGCTCCCGCCCGGTCGAATCAGCGCGTGTTCTGTCCGCAGGTGTGCGAGGTTTCGTCTTGACGACGTCTGGCGACCTCAACACCTGGCAGACACTGACGCTGCTCGTCCGTCAGTGGGAGGCGATCGAAACGTACGTCGAAGCCAACCCGGCGGGGCCGTGGCTAGCGGCGGTCACGAATCAAGGCATCAAAGCATTGCGCGTCCGAGATTCCTGACAGCAGCGCTGGCGTCGCTACGTGCTGAGGAGCCGCAGTTGGCGATTGACGTCGGCGATGTCGAATACGTTCGGATCGAAGTCCTCGGGCACCCATTCGACGATCTCGTCGTGCTCTGGATGCTTCGGATCGGCGAGCGCCTCGAGCAGATTGGCGTAGCCGCCAACTCCTCCACAATCTTCCGGCGGGCACGCACCGCTGCCGTCGATGCAAGCAGGAAGAACGAGATCCGGGGTCAGCGGATCGACGTGTTCGACGACGATGGCGTGTACCCAGCAATCGCCGAGGTCGTACGTCCACTCGGCCTTCGACCGTGTCCGCTGCAGCATCTGCTTGACCCTGATGTCGTGCTCGTCGATCTGGTAGTACGCATCCTCGTCGTCCTCATCCATCGGCCCGAACAGCACGCCGCCGGCATCGAACTGATGGAGGTGATACCCCTCCCACCCCATCGCAACTTCGAGGATCCGCGACAACTCGTCGAGCCGAGTCGCCGGATCGACAATGATCCGCTGCCACACCGGCGGCTCTACATGCTTCAGAGTGACCTTGAGCGTGTACATCCGAGCGACGCCGGGCAACATCACGAAGCCTCCTCGGCGATCCCCCGAGCCAAGTCAAGCTCGCCAGTAACGGCAGCGGTGATGAGCGCCTGTCGGCGCTCCCGTAGCAGCGCGACGAACGAAGAAACGATCCGGTCAGCTCGGGCGAGGCGCTCTCGTTCAGCGCGTAGCTGCTCGAGGATGCGCGCTTGGTCACCGACGGGCGGTAGCGGAATTCGGAGGCCGAGAAGGTCGTCGGCATAGAGCCGAAGCCGAGATGACCAGACTCCCTTCGAATATCGCGTCATTAGCTCGACAAACGACGGATTCGTAACCAAGAAGTCAAGGTACCGAGGAACAAGATCTGCGGAGGTCGGCCTATACACACCATATGCAGGACTCACAATTCCGGCCAACGACGAGACTCCGGCGGCCCCCATCCACGCCCAAAGCGTGTTGACCACAAGATCGTTTGGCATGACTCGCTTGTAGCCAACCAAGGATTCCGCCATAGTCATGGTGATGTTTTTCTCGGACCGTCGGGAAACACCGGTCAAATGCGATACGGACAGGAGCTCTTCGGACCCGTCGACCGACAGATCCACGACCTCACGTAGAATCGTTTTCAGGCGGCGGTTCACCCAACCTACTGGCACAGGACGGCTGCCCGAACCCTGATCGAGGGTTGCGTTAGCGGGGAATAGCAACGCGTCTGTCTGAACAGACAAACGCATTCGGAGCGCGTCGCCGAGGCAAAGACTGCGCTGGACGAGCCGGTCGATCCGGGCGGTCTCGGCGTCGAGGAAATGGACTATCTCCTGCTGCCGTTGGATCGGCGGGAGTGGGGTTGCAAGCGTTTCGATGTCAGGCATATAGATCGTCTTGTGTGTGGATCCCATCATCCTCAGCCGTATCTGCTCTGGGTTTCCACGTAGGGCGTAGAGCAGATATTTCGGCAGGATGCGGTACCCGCACGTCCATGTTGCGAAGTCCTGGCTTGTCGCCATATCAACACCAAGCATGCATGAGAAGCCGACGGACGCTGTCCTAGACAGTGCGACCGTTCCCGCAGGATGGATGACGGCCGACGAGTTTGCGATTCCCAAGTCGCTGATCATCTCCTCCGTCGAGTCGATCATCGTTATTGTCCCGTCCCGGAGCTTGCCGACGTCGGCAAGTGTCAACCACGGGATGGTTGTGTTCTCCCAATACTCCGGATGCTGCCGGCTCGGAGTGTGTCCGGTGCCAAGCGTCGCGACCCGGCGGATCGGGACGAGCGGGTACGTCACTCGGTAACCTCTCGGAGCAACGATTGGATCTCGGCTTCCAGAGCCTTGATTTCGGCGTCGATCTCGCTCAGGGGTCTCGGCGGGACGAGTTTGTAGAAGTGCCTTGTCAGCGGGACCTCGTAGCCGACTTTCGTTTTGTCGTGGTCGACCCAGGCATCATCTACGTAGGGCGCGACTTCGGCGGCCATGTAGTCGTCGATCGCCGTCCGGTATTCGAGCGACCGCAATCTGGCGCTGACATCCGCCTCGAACACCAGCGGCATCGCCGGCAGCACAACGTTCTCGCCGTCCCGTAGTTCCGGATCGGGCTCTGGATTCCCCTTCTTGTCGGTCACGACCGGCGCTTCTGGGTCACGGATGGCCAGCGCGTCCCATACTCCTTTCGTCTGCGTTGTCGAGAGGGTGAACGGCCTGAGCACAGGATCGATCGTCTTGGTGGCCAGCTTCCGGTCGGTCGTCGACCAGCCGTCCAACGTGCTCAATGCGTCCACGAGACCGGCGAGGTTGGCGTTGCTCACCTTGGCCAGGCTCTTCGCTGATCTGACGGCACCGAGCGTCTCGGAACTGATTTCCCAGCGGAGGCGCAACGGACGCTCAACGGTGATGCGCAGGAAGCCGAAGGCCTCGTTTGGCAGGATCTTCACTCGCTCGCCTTCGACGAACTCGCCGTATAGCCGGGTGATCTCGGCGATCTGCTCAGTGGAGATCTCCTTTCGCTTCTCACCCAGACTCTTGCGCATCTTGACGAAAGAGTCGCGAGCGTCGACGAGTTGCACTTTGCCCTTGCGGTGCTTGCTCTTGCGGTTGTTGACAATCCAGAAGTACGTAGAGATGCCGGTGTTGTAGAACAGCTGGTCAGGCAACGCGACAACCGCTTCGAGCCAATCGTTCTCGATGATCCATCGGCGGATCTCCGACTCTCCGGAACCCGCAGCTCCGGTGAACAATGGCGAGCCGTTGAAGACGATCGCCAGCCGGGAGCCACCTTTGTCTACGGTCCGCATCTTGGCAATCATGTGCTGTAGAAACAAGAAGCTCCCGTCGTTGATCCGCGGCAAGCCGGCACCGAAGCGGCCTCCGAACCCGGCTCCAGTGTGCTCGTTGCGCACCGAGTCTTCGACCTTCTTCCACTCCACACCGAACGGCGGGTTGGCGAGCAGGTAGTCGAAGTGCTCGCCACGGTGCCCGTCCTCGCTGAACGAGTTGCCGTGGGTGATGTGTGAGGCGTCCTGGCCTTTGAGCATCATGTCCGAACGACAGATCGCATACGACTCGGCGTTCAGCTCCTGGCCATAGACCTCGAGTCGAGCGCCTTCGTGCGTCGACCGCAGGTAGTCCTCGGCGACTGACAGCATGCCGCCGGTCCCGCACGCCGGATCGAACAGCGTCTTGACGATGCCAGCCTTGGTCAGCAGTTCATCGTCCTCGATGAACAGCAGCCGGACCATCAGCTGGAT
>Ga0123339_10002670_pt1 | contig 12025 bp, 10 predicted proteins | sample lystaG_FD_89956 | JGI IMG/M metagenome (GOLD analysis project Ga0123339, IMG submission 89956) | Glacier valley bacterial and archeal communities from Borup Fiord, Nunavut, Canada, to study Microbial Dark Matter (Phase II) -... | ecosystem: Environmental > Aquatic > Freshwater > Ice > Glacier ... | reverse complement strand
CTGTACTCGCTGCGCCAGGCGGTGGCGCGTTCGCTGGGCACGCGTCCCGGCGCCCGGCTGGCCTGCGTGACCGTCATCTCCCCCGGCCAGACCAGCACCTCCAGTGATCACAAGAGCGAGACCAGCGTGCACCGGCGCTACCTCGCCAGCCTGCGCCAGTGGGCGCAGCCGCTGGACATGCCGGGCCGCCAAACCTCGTACCACGTGCTGGAGTCGGGCGATGTGGCGCAGGCGCTGGTCAACTACGCCGCCGGCAACCAGGTCAGCCTCATCGTCATGGGCGCCGCCACGCACGGCCTGAAAACGCAACGCTTTGTCGCCACCGTGCCGATCAAAGTGGCGATGGACGCGCCCTGCACCATCATTCTGGTCAAACAGACCTTGCCGTTCGAGCGGCTGGTGGAGCAGGCCGCGAAGATGAAACCGGCCTGGAACCGGGATCTGGACGCGCCGTTCTGAAACTTTACGGAACCCAGCGCAGCGACATGCCAGGCGCGACAATGCAGGCATGGCACCACACGCTCCTTTCTCCCCGGTATCCCCTGGTCTTCACGCGTTCGAGGCGCTCACGCCCGACGTCGTCATGGACGCGCTGGCCAGCGTTGGCCTCTATGGCGACGGCCGGCAACTGGGCTTAAGTTCTTACGAAAACCGCGTCTACCAGCTGCACCTGGAAGACGGCCCGGTGGTGGTCGCCAAGTTTTACCGCCCCGAGCGCTGGAGCGAAGCGCAGATTCTGGAAGAACATGCATTCTCGGCCGAACTGATGGCGGCGGAGATTCCGGTGGTCGGGCCGCTGGTGTTGAACGGCACCACGCTGAATCACTTTGGCGGCTTTGCCTTCAGCGTCAGCCCGAGCCGCGGCGGCCGTCCGCCCGAGCTGGACGACCCCGACGTGCTGGAGTGGATTGGCCGCTTTCTGGCGCGCATTCACACCGTCGGCGCCGCCAAGCCCTTTGTCCACCGCCCAACGCTGGACCTGCAAAGCTTTGGCATTGAGTCACGCGAGTGGCTGCTGAAGAACGACAAAGTGCCGCTGGACGTGCAATCGGCCTGGGCCAAGGTGTCGCAGGATGCTCTTGATTTAATAGCTGGTTACGCATGTTTGACGGGGGCTAGCGGCCAAAAAGACCCTTACTCTGAGCCGATCCAGCGCATCCGCCTGCACGGCGACTGCCACCCCGGCAACATCCTGTGGACGCCGCTGGAGTCGCCCGCCAGCGCCGGCCCCGGCCCGCACTTTGTCGATCTGGACGACGCCCGCAGCGGCCCGGCCGTGCAAGACCTGTGGATGCTGCTCAGTGGCGACCGCCAGCAACAAAACCAGCAACTGGGCGCGCTGGTGGACGGCTATGAACAGTTCCGCGAATTTGACCGGCGTGAACTGGCGCTGATCGAACCGCTGCGCACCCTGCGCCTGATTCACTACAGCGCCTGGCTGGCGCGCCGCTGGCACGACCCCACCTTTCCCATCAACTTCCCGTGGTTTGGCTCCAGCGACTACTGGAAAGGCCAGGTGCAGATGCTGGAAGAGCAGCTGGAAGCGATGCAGGAAGAACCGTTGGTGGCGTGATGATCTTGGCGGGATTAGAACGATTGAGCCGATCAGGTCTGTTGCTCAATTCACAAGATAGGCACGGTCACGTCTTGCGCAAACCACAAAACCGTCACATCGAAGGGTACCGCGCGAGCGGTTTCGTCCGTTGACCAATAGCCGGTATTGGAGGGTGGTGCTCCAAAACAGCCTCTCAACGAACGGGCAGAAGCGGATTTTCCCGGTTGACGGCTCTTGTGCAGCGGTGATGCATACTTTGGTCTTTCTTTGAAAGGATACATCCTGACAGATCCGCATGAACTCTTTGCTGACCGACTCATCCACACTTACCGAAGGTCAGGGACTGTCTTTGCCCATGGCACTGCTGTTGCTATAACCCTAAGTGGTTTTTTGCTTACGGAAATTGACCCAATGCCAGTTTTGATCTGGGTCGCGTTTCTGTTAGTCACCACGGGCTACAACTGCTACTTGGGTATCCGCTTGATGTCTGAGCAAAAGCGAGCCATGCTCGGCGTCGATACCCGTTCACTGATGATCTTCGCCGCATTGGCCGGACTGGGTTGGGGCGCTGGGGCCGCCTTCTTGCCCTTTGTATCTTCGCCACTTCAATTGCTGCTGATTTTTTCGCTTACCGCCATCGCTGCAGCCTCTCTCCCGCGCATGTCGGCACTGCCAATGGTTCACGCGGCTTTTATGACCGGCCTGTTTGTTCCCGTTTTGATCGGTTTGGCGATCGTTTTTGGTGCCCAACATTGGATGATGGTGATCGTACTGCTCGTGATCTGGGCAGGATTAACCAACGAGGCCAGAAAGGCGCATGTCGATCTGGTCGAGTTGTACAGCGTCAGACAGGTTCTGCAGGCAGAAGTAGAGCAGGACAAATTAACTGGCATACAGAATCGGCGATCTTTTGACAATGCTTTGGAGCGGGAGTGGCGCCATGCCCAGCGGCTCAAAGTACCTATATCCCTCATCATGATGGATGTCGATTTTTTCAAAAAATTCAACGATCATTATGGTCATCAAGCGGGCGACGCATGTCTGACACAGGTCGCACAGGCGCTGGCCAAGGTCAGTCGCCGTGCCGGCGACTTGACCGCGCGGTATGGCGGCGAAGAGTTCGTGGCATTGCTTTTTCACACCCCACGCGATGACGCTTTTGCCTTGGCTGACAAGCTGCGCAAGAGTGTCGAATCCCTGCATATTCCCCATGAAAAAAATGAGGGAGGTATCGTGACCATCAGTCTAGGTGGAGCTACATGCGTGCCTGGCATACAAGACAAACCCGAGACGCTGCTGCATGCTGCAGATGCAGCGCTTTACCAAGCCAAGTCTGCGGGTCGCAACAGGGTCAACTGGAGCACCGAGGTACAAACCAGCTAACAACGGTTTGCAGGCTTTCTTCACTCTCTCAATGAGCGGTATTTCACCACCTAACCGTGGCCAATCCAACCCCGGTTGGACGGGATCAAAAGACGGTCAATTCAGCAAAAACAGCTATACTAAAACCCTCCTAATCACGTAGGTATTGTGGCAAGTTATGACTTGGTTTTTACGCGGCCTTGCGCTGGTTCTAGCCGTCGGTGCCATCATCGCGGCCATTATCGGTTACCGCTTGAGTACAACGACACCAGCGGTGCAAACAACCCAACCCACCGAGCTTGTGGTTCATGCGCGCGCGCCCTTACGAGCCGGCGAACCCATTCACGCTGAAAATGTGCAGATCTTGGCCGTCGAAAAAAAGCCGGACGGCAGTTTCAGTGCCATCTCACAGGTCGTTGATCAAGCGCCGATGATGGATATTGGTGCAGGTGCTCCAATCCTTCGGGGTCATTTTCCTAACGCGGTCCAGGACATGCAGGGCCTGCGTACGGGTGAACGCGCCGTTGCCATCAAAATGGACGAGGTGGCCGGATTGGGAGGCTTCGCAAAGCCAGGCGATCAGGTGGATGTACTCCTTTTTCTACACGGCACACAGGAGACTGGCAATGTCAGCTCTGCCCAAATTGTGCTGTCGGGCGTGCGCCTGCTGGCCTACGGTGATTCGCTACAAAAGACGGCGGCCGGCAGTGAGGGCTTGCCCTCCCGTACGGCAGGTGCCCAAAGTAAATCGGCGACCAGAGCATCCCGCGATGCCACCTCGGCTGTTTTGGCTGTGCCCGAAGCCGCTGCAACGCGTCTGATGTTGGCAGCCAGCACGGGTTCGTTGCGACTTGCTTTAAGACCACATGCGTCTGCCATTGCTGACGATATGCCTTCCAGCCATTGGATTAAATTGGCTGACTTATCGCCATCGGCTCAATCAGCCTCCAAAAAGGCGATGAGATTCACCACAACGCCCAAGCGCAACACGGAACAGACAGTGGTCATCCTTCATGAGGGTGGCAGGCTTCAAACTGTTAACGCGCCCCATTAGCCCTATTTACGAAGGCCAACGTGCTGTTTAGATTGTTTTTTATCGCCATTTTCATGTTGCTGCGTCCCTCGTTCGCGATTTCGGATACCGACGACACGGTTCTAGCACCCGGCAGTCAAACAACATGGACGCACACCAAACCGATTCATCGGGTTGCCGTCGGGGACCCGAAAATTGCAACCGTCGCAGTCACCTCCAGCCGCTCTCTGCTGATCACAGCAAATCAGACCGGTGTCACAACGCTTTTCGTATGGGAAAACTCGAAGGACCCGAACCCGGCCTACCAAACACGCGTGGTGGTGACGCCCTTTCCTGAATTGCTTAAAGGTGAAAGTTTGCGCGTGGAGCCACAAGGTACCCACTTGAAATTGTCTGGCACCCTCACCTCACTTGAAGGCCATCAGTCAGTGGTGTTAAATGCACGCGCCAACCAAAAGCTCATCGACACCAGTAGTTCGAGTTTTGACAGCCAAGTTCAAATCGATATCAAGGTTGTCGAAGTAAGCAGGGGGCGACTGATGAACGCAGGGTTTTTCTTGGGCAAAAATACCGCCCAAGCTACCCGCGCCATATCCGCCCCCGGGAACTTGAGTGGCGTTCAAACAGGTGCAACCGCCGGCAGCTTCACCCTGACGAGTCAGTCAGGCTTCTTGCCCTTTCTCAATTCCTACAACCTGATTTGGGGCGGTGCGGAGAAGGGACTGATAGGTGCACTCAGCGTGCTTGAAGAAGATGGTTTCGCTTACACATTGGCCGAGCCTAGTTTGACGACGGTCAGCGGGCAAACAGCCTACTTTCTCGCGGGGGGCGAGATCCCCATCCCCTTGCGTTCAGGTGGTGGTGCCGATAGTTCGGTCAGCATCCAATTCAAGGAGTTTGGCGTCAAACTCGCACTCACGCCCACGGTGCTTGACGGCGAGCGCATTTTTTTGAAGGTTTCGCCAGAAGTCAGTGAACTGGATGACTCGCTCGGCGTTCAGTCCGGCGGTGTCACGGTTCCGGGCTTTCGCGTACGTCGCACCGACACCAGCGTGGCATTGTCCAACGGTGAAAGTTTCGTTTTGAGTGGATTGGTGAGCCGACACACCACCACCACGGCTGATAAATTTCCTTTTCTCGGAGACCTTCCCTTGATTGGCGCGTTCTTCCGGTCCACTCGCTTCGACCGCGCAGACAAAGAGTTACTGATGGTCGTTACGGCCCATTTGGTGCGCCCGTTGGGTAAGGATAAGCCGTTGCCAGCGCTGCCAGGTGATGAGTTCCGCAACTACAACCCCACATTTCAGCAATTGATATTTCAAGACAAGGGTCGTGTCGGCTCACGTTCAGGATTTTCTGAATGATCGCTGAACAACGCAGTTTTGTCATCGTTTCCAGCCAGGAGGCTTTCACGCGCTGGCTCAAGAATCTGTTGCGTGATGAAGGTGAAGTGATCGTCGTGGATACGCTTTCTCTTGAGCAGGTGTTACAACTTGTGGATGCCACAGGAACGCGACTTGTCTTTGTGTCGCTTTCCATCTCAAGTTTGAAACAGGAAACAGCCTTCCTTGATGGCCTTGTTGCCGCTAAACCTTTACTACCCATCATCGCCATCGCCGAAGCGCCCGAACAAGCGCTGCTACTTGCCGCGCTGCGCGCTGGTGCGCGTGATTTCATGACCCCTGCGCTACGCCCTGAAGAGGCCATCAACGTTGTTCGCCGTACTTTTGACCGTACCCAATCGATGACGGCCAACGGTCCCGATAACAAAGGCTGGGTGGCCGCTGTCGTGACCGCTCGCCCGGGCAGCGATGCACCGATGTTTTGCCTGCACCTTGCACTTGCAATTCAGGCCCAGTCGCCCAAAAACAAGACCCTTTTGCTTGATCTTGGCACGCCCGCGGCAGACACCTTGCTATTCCTGGGCATCAAATCTTCCTACACCTTCGTTGATGCCGTGCGCAGCCTGCGCCGCCTCGATGCCACCCTGATTGAAACGGCTTTTGGCAAACACAAAAGTGGACTTCATCTGTTGGCCATGCCCGAGGACCCGCGCTTAATGGTCCAGGAAATCACTTCAGCAGACGTGTACGCATTGCTGGGAACCCTCAGGCGCTATTTCACCCATGTTGTCATCAACCTGGGGGGCTTACCGGCCTCTGACTTCCTATACCTTCCTTTGGGTCGCGTGGACCGTGTGATGCTTCTGGCAGAACAAAGTTTGCCCAGCTGCAAACAGAACATCAATCTGCTGCAGCACTTGCGCGACAACAAAATAAATTTGAGCAATGCGGGCCTGGTGGTCGACCACTACCTTTCCCGATTCCCACCCGATGCCGATAGTATTGCGAAAGGCATGGACTTACCGCTCCTCGCCACCTTGTCATCGTCGGGTTTGGCGCGCCTGGCCGTCATGAACAGCGGCGATAGCATGTTTGACATCTCGCCCCGGGATCCTTATGCAAAAAGTGTTCGTAAATTGGCGCAGAATTTGGTGATGCCGAACAAGGTTCCAGAGAAAAGAGATGGATGGTGGCAGCAGGTACAAAAATGGCTGACGGTCGACCGCCAAACCGAGTAATACAAAGCCATGCCATTTCCAAATTTTGGCTACGATTTCAGCCTCAAGCACAGCGAGAATTACCAGGATATCAAGCTGCGACTGCACCATTTCCTCATCGATCAACTCGAAGAGGAGCGGGTTCCTGTTGGCGAAATGTCCAAGGAGGATCTGACCGCCTATGTCCGCAACAAAGTTTCACGTTACGTTGCCGACAACCACTTGGCCGTAACGGCTTATGACAGCGAGCAGTTGGCGGATGAAATGGTCGATGAGTTGACCGGGTATGGCCCGTTGGAAAAACTCATCAATGACGATCAAGTAAACGATATCCTGGTCAATGGTTGTCGCCATATCTTCGTGGAGCGCGATGGCAAATTGCAGAGTACGGAACTGCGATTTATCGATGATGACCATGTTTTGCGTGTCATCCGCCGCATACTCGCCCCTCTGGGCCGACGACTCGACGAATCAAGTCCTATGGTCGATGCAAGGCTACCCGATGGCAGTCGCGTCAACGCCATTATTCCGCCGGTGGCACTTGACGGCCCCTGCCTGTCCATCCGAAAGTTCCGCAAAGACCCGCTTCAGGCGAGTGACTTACTGGTCTTTGGTACCGCCGACCAGATGATTCTGGACTTCCTGCGCAAAGTGGTAGAGCGGCGCTGCAATGTCCTCATCAGCGGAGGCACAGGCTCAGGCAAGACCACCCTGCTCAACATACTAAGCCACTACATTTCTGACTCCGAACGATTGGTGACAATTGAGGACGCTGCAGAATTGCAGCTAGGCCATGGTCACGTGGTTCGCCTGGAAACACGCCCTCCCAACATCGACGGACGCGGCGAAGTCACGTCACGCGATTTGGTCCGCAATGCGCTGCGCATGCGCCCAGACCGGATTATTCTGGGCGAGGTGCGGGGCAACGAAGTGATGGATGTCCTTCAGGCCATGAATACCGGTCACGATGGCTGTATGAGCACTTTGCACGCCAATAGTCCGCGCGATGCGCTGGTTCGCATGGAGATGCTTGCCGGCCTGGCAGGATTCCAGGGCACGGATCTAACCCTGAAGACCATGATCTCGACAGCACTCGACATCATTGTGCAAATCAGTCGCACCCCCGAAGGCAAGCGTCGCATCACGGCCATCGAAGAGGTGCAGGGACTGCGCGATGGGCAATTCGTCACCAGCACGCTGTACGAATATCGCATCGACAATGACAATTTCATCAATCTCGGAATTTTGCCGACAGTAGTCAAACTACGCCAGGATGGAGGGTGGGGTAACAAATGGCGTTAATGGTCGGCAGCCTCTTTGCTATTGCATTGTTGCTTCTTCTCGGTGCGCTTTGGGCACTGAGAGAAGGAAATCGCGCTGCGATTCGAACCCAAGTCGGACAACGATTCCAGGATGTACCTTCATTGCGAATAAACAGCTCTGCCGGTCCTCTGTCACTGAAAGGGTCACTGGCTGAGCGATGGCGATGGCGAACCGGTATCCGGCTGAAAAAGACGCATGTCATTGGGTTACTCCTCAGCTTGGCTTTATCTTTTTTTCTGGCTTGGCACTACAGTGGATTGCTCAGTGTGAGCATTGTCATTGGTGGCATGACGGCCGGGACACTCGCCTGGCCTCATTACCAATATCGCAAACGTTCTGCCGCGATGATCGCTCAACTCCCCCTTTTTCTCGACCAGGTCGAGCGTGGCTTGGCCACCGGCCGCAATCTGGACGGGGCCCTCAATTTGGCCACACAAGAAACCCGGGAACCCCTCAAAGAAGTCATGTTGCGGATTCAACAGGCTGTGGCGCTGGGTGAAGATATTGGCGACGCCCTGCGTGACGCTGCGCGTCTCTATGAGTTGCGGGAGTTGCATTTTGTGGCCATGGCGGTCCAAGTCTCCCGAGGTTACGGCAGCAGCCCCAAAGAAATGCTGGAAAGCGTGGCTAAGTTGATCCGGCAAAGGGAGCAGGCACAACGGGAGTTGGCCGCATTGACCGGGGAGATCAAGATCAGTGCTTGGGTGTTGAGCATCCTGCCGAGCGCGCTTGCACTGTACATGGTCACCATCAACCCCGACTACATCAACGGCATGTGGCACGACCCGACAGGTCGGGTGATATTACTTTTCGCCCTGGCACTGCAGGCGATCGGTGCGCTGATTCTTTGGCGCATGGTCAAAAGCGTATGAGGTCACCCTGATGCATTGGCTATTTCTACTGGCGATCGCGCTTGCGATGTGTGGCCTGGTCTTGCTTTTGTTCTTACAAAAGCAAGCGGAACAGGATGCACGACAGAGGTTTGAAGAAGTTTTGAAAACACATGACGGCATGGGCTGGCTCTCTGCAAAGAGAGGCCCAACGTCGCAGCAGGACAGCAAAGTTCTCTCGCGTGTCTTCGCTGGTTCTGGCCAATCGCAGGAGATGCTGTTCCGCCGCGCCGGCTTGACCAGCCCGACTGTCAAAACCTTCTACTACTCTGCAGCAGCTGCGGCGCCCTTCGCTGGGGCCTTGCTGATGGGGCTTTGGGCTGTATTAAATACGAAAGGAGTGGGTGACACATTGGCCATTGTATTTTTCGGTTTTGGTGCCGGCTACCTTTTGCCCTCGCGTATTCTTGCCTGGATTGCAGCAAGACGAAAAAAAATTATGCGGGGTGAAATGCTGGCAGTGTTGCATCTCATGCGCATGTTGTTCGATGCTGGACTGTCGCTAGAACACGCGCTGCGAGTAATCAGCGAACAAGGACGGGAACTGGTTCCCGAATTAGCGATTGAAATCAGTGGTGCTCTTTCCCGCATCAATGCAGGACAGGAAAGAGGGGACGCCTTGGAGGAGATGGCTGCACCCCTTGATGTGCCTGAACTGAATGATACGGTGGCTATTCTCAAGCAGGCGACCCAGTATGGAGGGAGCTTGCGAGAGTCCCTCGCACGCTTTGCCACACTCATGGAACAAAGACACATGACCGATCTGAGAGAGTATGTCGGCAAGCTGTCGGCAAAAATGACCGTGGTCATGATTGCCTTCATGTTCCCTGCGCTCATGATTTTTCTGGCCGGCCCGGGGTTTTTGGCGCTGGGTCGGGCTTTGATGAAAATGTAATCACATGCGCACCTCCACATTTCTAATTTGCTGTATTGCCGGCCTTTTGCATGCCTGCGCCAACCAGACGCTCACGCAGAGCGACCCGCCGCCACTCTGTGAACGTGCGGACGAGTCGGGCGCAGTGACGCGACTGGCCATGATTCGTAAATTACAGGAAGACGGTCGTCCCTACGCAGCGTTGGCCCATCTGGACGGATCGGGGGTCAAAGGTGCAGCAGCGGATCTCTTGCGCGCAGATATTCTTCGCCGAACAGGCCAGATCACACAAGCACGGGCCTTGTACCAGGGCCTTTTGACGACGTGTATGGTCGGTGCGGGCCATCACGGGTTAGGTATTCTCGCTGGCGAAGAAGGCCGTTTGACCGAAAGCCTGGATCACTTACAACAGGCTCGACGTGCACTCCCGGTAGATGCCCGGATACGAAACGATCTGGGGTATGCGCTGATGCTGTCCGGTGACCTCGAAGGTGCGAAACCGGAACTGCTCACGGCGCAGGATCTCGATCCTGAAGATCGCAAGGCAGCCTCGAATCTCCTGATGTTGTTTGAGCTGCTAGGAGACGAAACCCGCGTTGCTGCGATCGTCCAACGCTATCAGATCGAGCCCGAAGAACTCCATAGACTGCGCAGTGAAGTCGGTCAGATCAAGTCGAGCAAGGAAAATAGACCATGAACAAACCAATGCGGCAATGGACTGCGATGGGCTTGATGTTGATGACAGGCCTCAGTTACGGTGCTGATGCGCCTGCCGAAGCGCCCCCCCCCGAAACCAGAGATGAAATCGGCGCGGTGTCCCGCCAATGGCTGGCGTTGCAGCGCAACGGAACGCAGGCTTCAAAAAACCCACAGAACTTGTCCGGACAAGTGCAGGAGCAAGTCTATGAACGCTATCGAAAGAGCTTCACTCACCCAATCCCGGAACGACTCAGCAGCGGGTCAATTCGGGGGGAGTCGGCGGCGAAATAAGTTCCCCCACCCGATCCATCGCCAAAGAGGTGCCATCGGACTCTTTGGCGTATTTGTCCTGCTGCTGGCGCTGCTGTTTACCGCCTTGACCGTTGACACAGGTCGTTTGTGGTTCCAAAAACGGGCGACCCAAGCGATCGCTGATTTGGCTGCGTTGGATGCCGCTCGGAGCTTGAATTGCGGCAGTGCCATCAGCAATGTCATGGATGCCGCCCAGGCCTCGGCGGAGCGTAATGGCTTTATCGGTGACCTCTCCTTATCCCCCAATCTTGTGGAGTTGGGAGGACTCACCTCGGTCTCAGGCATGCACCAATTCAACCCAGGCACCGGTCACGGGGCGGTGCATGTGGTGGCAACCCAGCGTGTGCCGGCCAGTCTGATCGTGGGTGGACTGTGGGGTGAAAACATTGTCATCAAGGCTGAAGCCACGGCCCGGGCCGAGCCCGATCAAGCCACGTTTTCTGCCGGCAGTTACCTGCTGCGTTTGTCCACAACAGCGCAAGATGCCAATCTGATCAACGCATTGCTTGGCGGGCTGCTGGGCAGCAGCTTGTCGCTGGATGTGTTGTCTTACAAAGGGCTTGCCAGCACCAATATCAATCTTTTACAGCTGGTAAACGCCAGCGTCTCGGCGGCCACGGCAGAAGAACTTCTGTCGACTGAACTTTCTGTCGCTCAAGTCGTTGGACTGGTCATCGATGCCGTGAGCCAGCAAGGTACGGCCAATGAGGAAGTCATTGCGGGCCTTCAAAAAATGTTAACTGCGGCACAGGGTTTCAACGGTCAAAAAATTCACCTGGCCGATGTCCTCAGTGTCGCTACGCCGTCAAGCGAAGCGGTCGCCAATGTGGGTATCAACGCTTTGGACTTGATCACAACCTCCATTCTTTTGGCAACCAAAAATTCGGCCGTCGACCTGCCCTTGTCTGTGGACGTGGGTGCGATTGCCAACATCATTGCATCTGTCCGGGTGATCGAGCCACCCCAGATCGCGGTGGGTCCAGCAGGGCGCAATGCCGTTGGCAAGTGGTGCACACAGGCCCGTACCGCACAAGTGTCTGTCGAAGCCAAGGTGCAAGTCACCGTTCCGGCCATTGCCTCCATTGATTTGGCTCTGTCTGTGCTGCTGGGGCAAGGCGAAGCGCACCTGACAGAGTTGGACCTCAGTCCGGGAACCACAACGGCGGTGATCGAAGCAACCTCCGGTATTGCGGACATCAACCTCACCAACAGCGCGGGCACCGGGCCCGCATCCGTCTCGCTCGTCCTCCTTCCGATCAAGATTGCAACCATCGGCCTGAACTTGCCACTGCAGCGTAAGCGCTCAATTAACCACGCCCTATCGGCCGGAGGTGAATTCCGTGATGCTTGTGTCCACGTAAATAACGTGGACACAAGCGATGCAGAACAACTCAGAGGTATTGAGCGGATTGGTGGT